>JAEEGK010032744.1_pt1 | contig 10151 bp, 7 predicted proteins | sample 8958771 | NCBI WGS metagenome assembly JAEEGK01 (sample SAMN16246547, study PRJNA631951) | gut metagenome | biome: gut microbiome; feature: rumen; material: SC-attached | host: Bos | place: Iran: Karaj | collected 2018-10 | reverse complement strand
ATCCCCATATTATTTTTTTTATAATTAAATAAGAATTTAAAATTAATTAATTTTATTATTAAATAAATAAAATAAATAATTTATTTATATAATTAATATTAATTAATTTATTATTTCTCTTTATTAAATTTTATTTATAGTTTATTAACTAAATTAAAATATTTTATTATTGATTTAATATTATAATTTATAGGGATAATTAATTAATTTATTTTAATTAAAAAATATTTTATAATTTAATTTAATTTTTATTAATTTTTATATTTTCATTAAATAATCTTTTTCTTTTTTTATTATTTTTATAATTTAAAATTTAAATAGGAATAATATTCAAAAAATTATATTTTATTTTATATTCATTAATTTAAAAAATTAAAAATTTCAAATAGCTTTATTATACTATTATAAATAATAATTATTTATAACTATTTTATTTAATATATTATAATATATTTTTGTTTTGATTCTAATTTAATTTTTAAAAAAATTATTTATATTATATATTTTTTCCATCATTTTTTTATAAATATCCTTTATTTATTGAACATTAACATTTTATAAATTAAGAACAAATAATTAAAAAAATTATTAATAATTTATAAATAGCTTATTTAAAATTTTTTATATTTTAAATATTATAATATTTATTTTATCTATTTCTAAAACATATATAATATTTTATAATAAAAATAATATTATATAATTAATTATTAAAATTATTTCTAATTATATTAAAACTATCAATAGCAATATTATATTTAGAAGCTGCTTCTTCAAACAAAACTTGTTCTCCTTTTTCCCTCATTTCTTTTTCAAAAATACCCATCGCAGTAAAACCTATATATGCCGTTGTGGCAGAGCTAATACTAGTATCTAAAATTCCCCCAACGATAGTTCCTAAAAAAGGTATAGCTTTTAATCCACTTGCAACTCCTCTCCCAACGGCACTTAAAGTAAAGTTTACACCTAAAGACGCAATAATTGCTTTAGCATCTTGTTCACTGGTATATCTTTTATATACTGCAGCAATAGACATAATCATAGTAACTTGTAAAGGAGTTAAAATAAACCAATCTGCAACTGGAATAGGACTTGCTCCAATTGCTCCGGCTAATAATGAATAAGAAGCAATTATTTTTTTTGCTAAACTTCCTCTCATTTTAATAAAATCTTCTAAATTTCTTAAATGTTCAAAAAAAATAGAATGTTTTACAATTTTTCTAATTTGTTCATTTCTTTTAGCTGCATTTTCCCCTTCAATATTTTGTAAGGCTTCAATATCAACTTTATTTACAACTAAATCAATATAAATATCCTTTAAAAAATTTCCTACTCCAAAAGATTTAATATTAATATTTAAATTAGGGTCGACTTCATCTAAAAGATTCACAGGATATATTTTTTTAGTAACATTTTCAATATTCACTCCGGGTGTTGTATATAATAATTGTTGTAAACTTACAATAAGAACATCTTTAAATTCTTTTCCTCTTCCAGGAGTAAGACTTCTAGTAATAATAAAGTAGATAGGTATCTTTAATTTAATAGTTCGTTTTATAAAATCTCCATCATTTCCTACTAATGTTCTTGCAGATTGACTGTTTATTAAGAACCATATCATATGAATTTTATCACTTCCTTTCATTAGGTCATCATTTAAATGTTCTATTTTTTTCCAAACTTTTCCCATTTCTTCTGTTTCTGTAAATCCGGGGGTATCATATATAGAAATTGGAAAATAGGGATGGTTATATTTAACAATTTTTCTGGTTACTGATATTCCTTTTCCTTCTTTACATCTTTTTTCACTTAAAAATAAATTTATAAATGTACTTTTTCCAACTCCACTTCTTCCACAAATTAAAATATTAATTTTATATGGATTTGAATCTCGATTTCCTGATAAATGAATTTGACCTGATTGATCTACCATTTTTGACATAAATTCATCCTGTTTATCTACCTTTGGGAACTGAAATGAATCACCTAATTCATTGTAATATGAACATATTTTAAGAAGACATATATAAACTTCCATAACATTATTTTCATTATATTGTTCAACAAAAATATTTCTTTTATCTATTGTCATATTAAAATTTTGATTAGATATTTGTTGAAATAAAACATCTTTAGTAAAATTTATATCTGTTGTTATGAAAACAATCATTGGATGATAAACTGGAATTATATTACAAAATGCTTTAATTATTTCAACTGCCTTTGATGATTCACAAAAACATAAAACTGTATTATTTTCATGACCTCTTTTGTAATTATCTTGAATTAAATATAATAAAAGATCAAGAATTTCGTTTGTTATACCTTCTGGGAATAAATTAAGTTTCCATTTTAAAGATGGGTGGATATATTGTTTTAACATTTTTCCCATAAATGATATATTTTTTGGCTCTTTTTTTTGAGGGCTCCCTAAAAGTTTGTTTATATATGCTTCACGAATATCATAACCACATAAAAATAAACTCATTTCAAATGAAGGTTTTCCATCTTCATTTCCCATATTTAAAATAATATTAAGTTTAAATAAATATTTATTAATAAAAATAAATGTAATAAAAATATATTTCTAATTTATTATAACTTATTAAAAAAATTATAATTTTATAATTTATTTATTTACACTTTTATATTATTATTATGTTTATTAATAATTTTTTTATTCATAAATATTAATTTCTGGACTTTCAAATCCAACACATAATTCACCATTTAAAACTTGTGTTAATGAATTCGCACTTTTTCCATTTTCATTTCCTAATAAATATTGAATGGGATTAAAATAGGCATCTCTTATAATTATTTTATTATCAATTGAACAACTTGCATAATTTCCTCCAAACAAAGGAACAATACAATTTATTTTATTCGAATGTTGATCATTTTCACTTACCATTTCAAACTTTTTAAGAACATAATTATATAAAAAAATTCTTCCTTGAAAATCCCCAATATAAAATGAATTAAAATTATCATCATCATCATAATCATTTACCATTAAACACAAAACGGAAATTTCACTTTCAAATTTTATATTTCTCACACATTTAATTGTATAATCATATATATAAATTTGTTTATCATCTCCAGCAGAAGCAAATAATTTTCCTTTTAATTTTAAAAGTGTTTTTACCCACGAAGTATGATCTTTCACAGGTTTACTATCTTTATAATTATTATTCCAAGTAATATTAAATATTCTCATTTCTCGATATGAACCACTTATAATTCTTCCATCATCTAAATTAATTATATCACATATATTATTACTTATATCTTTTAATACATTACAGCATTTAAAATTTTCATTATAAATTCTCATTTCTTTAAATGTTCCTGAAATTAATCTCTTATCATTCAAAATTTTAATAACTTTCACAGGAAATTGACTATCTTTTATTATAACATCTGCATCATTTAAATCTCTATTCCAAATTATTATTGTTTTGTCTTCACTTCCTGAACATAACCTACCATCTGAATAAGTGCAAAGTGAATTAATTGGACCAGTGTGTTTTTTTAATGTATTTTGTTTTGAGAAATTTTTCATACTAAATTGATATTTTGTGTTATAATTTTGAGAATTATCAATTTGGGTCACATTTTGTAAAATTTTGTTTATGTATGATTGTGTGTCTTTTGGTATTGTTAATGAAAATGATATTAAATCACTGTTAAATACTTGATATAAAGATAATACTGGATAATCTGTTGATTTGGTTATGTTTTTAAATTCGTTGAAAAAAAAATTATATAAATTTTTTATTATTTTAAATATACGATTTTTTTCTTTTTGTTTTTGATTCATTTTTTTAATAAAATTATTTTTACATTTTTCTATTTTTTTTAAAATTTCCTCTATTTTTTTATTAAAATTTTCAATAATATTTTTTATTTGTTCATCAAATAAATTATTTTTATTATTAAAAAATTTTTCAAATTCCTCAAAATTTTGATGCTTTAAATTATCAACATTATGTAAAATTTTTTTTTTCATATCATCAAAACTCATTTCATTATGACCATAATGTTTATTACCTTCTCTAACACATAAATGACAAACAGTAAAATGACAATCTTTACAAAGTCTATCTAAATAACAATTAGGATGATAAGAACATGTATTTAAATTAGGAGGTTCTTCTTTTGAAAGATGATGAAGATTATTAAATAAATCAGAATGACTCTCTTCACATTTTTTACATAACCATTTTTTACAATCCAAACAATATAAATGAGATGTTAAGTTATGATTAATACATAAAATTTCAGGGGGCGGTTCAAGAACTTTCAAAGTTAAAGAAGATATTTGATTTAATGATAAAGAAAGTTTTCCTTGATTGCAATTGCATGTTAAAATTATAGATGAATTTGAAGGGATTGAATTGAGATAATTAGTGAAAAGAATTCTTGAAATACATTTTATGCATATTATATGAGAACATCCTTCATATTTATAATAAAGAGGTTGTTGAGATGGAATGTTTGTTAACATAACATTTTCTTCATTATTTGTGTTATTATTATTATTATTTTCGTTATGAGAAATTTTTGGGAGAATTTTTTGAGGTTTTAAACAAAAAATGCAATTTATTGTATTTTCATTATTTTTTATATTTGTTTGAGATGTTTGGGAATTTTCTGTTATATTATTATTTGATATATCGTAATTTTGATTCTCAGGTTGAATAAAAATTTGTCCTTTTTTGGACATTAGTTATATTTAAATTTTTAATAATTATTTTGAAAATGAAATTTAATTCGAATTTAATTTATAAATATTTTAAATTAATATTTAATTTGTTTTTTTAATATAAATTAAATAATATTTAATGAAAATTTTTTCAAAATCATAATTAAAATATTAAAATATTCACCATTTTAATTTAATTCATATACAAAAAAATTATAATTTTAATATCATATAAATAATTTTAAAAAATAATAATATAATTTTATAAAAAAATAATAAAAAATATTTATAAAAAAAAATATAATTTATATAAATTTATATCTAATTAATAATCAATAAAATTAATTTTTTTTATTCTAATGGAAACTAACAAAAATTCACAAGATAACCCCGAAGAAAATCAGGGAACTGAGATGGTCAGCAATTGGGATGAAACCGTTGAGACATTTGATGATCTCAACTTAAAACCTGATTTACTAAGGGGTATTTATGGCTATGGTTTTGAAAAACCATCTGCCATTCAACAAAAGGCGATCCTCCCAATAATAAAAGAGAGAGACGTAATCGCCCAAGCACAATCAGGAACAGGAAAAACAGCAGCTTTCGCAATAGGAAGTCTTCAATTAATAGATGTTACAAAAGATGATATTCAATGTTTAGTATTATCACCTACAAGAGAATTGGCACAACAAACAGCAATTGTTTATCAATTTTTAGGAGAATGTTTAAAAGTTAAAGTCACCCTTTTAATAGGTGGAACTAAATTAGGTGCAGATTTAGATAAATTAAGAGAAGGACCACAAGTTTTAGTTGGTAGTCCTGGAAGAGTTTTAGATTTAATTAGAAGAAAACAAATTAATTTATCTGAATTAAAAACTTTTATTTTAGATGAGGCTGATGAAATGTTATCTAAAGGTTTCATTGACAATATTAAAGAAATCATATCTTTAATTCCAACCACATCAAAAATTCTTTTATTCTCTGCAACTATGCCCAAAGAAATTATCGAAATAACTAAAAAATTTATGAAAGACCCAGCTAAAATTTTAGTTAAAAACGAAGAATTGACATTAGAAGGTATTAAACAATACTACGTTTATTTAAAAAAAGAAGATAAATTAGATGTTTTATTACAAATTTATAGAGGTATTGAAATAGCTCAAGCAATAATATATTGTAACAGTAAAAAAACAGTCGATTTTGTATCAAATGAATTAAAAAAGAAAGGTCATATGGTAAGTAGTATTCATGGAGATTTAAAACAATTTGAAAGAGATCAAGTAATGAGAGATTTTAGACAAGGGGCTACTAGAGTTTTAATTACTACTGATTTATTAGCAAGAGGAATTGACGTTTATCAAGTTAGTTTAGTTATTAACTATGAATTACCAAGAGAAAAAGAAACTTATATTCATAGAATTGGTAGATCAGGAAGATTCGGAAGAAAAGGTAATGCAATTAATTTTGTAACTCCTGCTGAAAAAGAAGAATTGGATTCTTTACAAAAATATTATAATACTACTATTGAAGCTTTACCTACTGATTTATCTGAATTAAAGTAAGTCCATTAATGATAATATATATATATTATAATTATTTTTTGAGAAAAAAAATCCTTAGATAAAAAATAAATATATAATATATATATGTATGAAAAAATATATTAAAAAAACCTCTACTTATAAATATATCAATTATAAATTTTTATTTCTTTATTATAAAATTATAATATATATATCAATTTTTATTATAATTATTTTTAAAATTAACCTCAAAAATAAATTAAAATCTTTTATATAATTTTATTTTTTTATAAATTTTAATATTAAAAATAATAATATAATAATAATAATAATAATAATAATATATAATATATTTAAATGATATATAACTTCGTAATTAATTAATATTATATAATATAATAATGGAAGGAACTGGAATGCCACCAATGTGTCCTCCAATGGGAGGAATGCCTCCAATGGGTGGATGTGGATCATGTCCATTAGGATTACCAGGTCCATGTCCATTTGGTAAAAAATGTTGTTTTCCTAAAGCCCAAATAAATGAACCAGCTCCATTTTTTGAAGCAGATGTTTGGTATAATGATGAATTCAAAACAATAAAACTTTCAGATTTTAAAGATAAATGGTTAGTATTATTTTTTTATCCAATGGACTTTACATTTGTCTGTCCCACTGAAATTTGTGCCTTTAGTGATGCAAGTGACAATTTCGCTAAAATTAATACATGTGTTGTGGGGGCATCAACAGATAGTAAATTTGTCCATAGAGAATGGGCATTAAGAGATAGAAAACAAGGAGGTTTAGCTCCTTTAAAAATTCCTTTATTATCTGATTTATCTCAAAAAATATCCAAACAATATGGATGTAGAATAAATAAAGGACCTAATAAAGGTGTCACTTATAGAGCAACTTATATTATTGATCCTAAAGGAATGATAAGACATATCAGTATTAATGATACACCTGTTGGAAGAAGTGTAGATGAAGTTATGAGATTAGTTCAAGCTTTTCAATTTACTGATGAAAATGGAGAAGTTTGTCCTTCTAATTGGAAACCTGGAAAAAAAACTATGAAACCTGTAGCTGGTGACCCTGATCTTAAAAAATATTTTGAAGAAGAAAATAAATAATATTTTTAAATAATTGTTGGAGAAATTAATTTAATAATATTTAATAATATTTAAAATATTTTAATTTATTTTTTCATTTAAATATTGTTTTTTAGTTTTTTTATTGTTTTTTATTATTGATATATTTTATATTTAAGATTTATATAGAAATTATTTATTTATAAATGTATAATTATTATTTTAAAATATTATTTTTATTTTCATAAATGGGATTTAAACAATATAATAGAAGTATTTTATTATAATTTTAATTCTTAATATAGGACGTTCAAAAAGAGTAACTTTAAAACAAAAATATAAAATTCTTAAAAAAGTTAGAGAACATCATAGAAAAATGAGAAAAGAAGCTAAAAAAGCAAAAAAAAATGGATTACCAGTAAAATCTTCATCAAAATTAACACATATTCCAAATTTATATCCAAATAAAAGAAAAGAATTAGGAGAACAAAGTTTAATTAAAGCTTTAGAAAAAATGGCAAATAGTAAAGACAAACTAATAACTAAAGAAGATTTAGATAATTTAATAAAAGAAGAAAGTGAAAAAGTAATAGTTAAAAAAGATAAATAATAAAAATTTATTTTTTGATTTTTTCTAAAATTATTTTTATTTTAAATTTATTAATATTTATAAATAATTCTTAATATTTTTATATATTTATTGATATTTTATTTCATTATTTTTATCTTTATTTACAAATTATAATAAAATATTTTTATATAATTTAATTTATTTTTTTTCAATATTTAAATTTATTGTTTCAATTTTTTCTTGAGTTCTACAATAATCAACAAATTCAAAAAATTTTAATCCAAATTTTGTTGGTTTATTATATTTATAAATTTCAATTTTATTCATATCAAAATCTTTAATTTTAAACATATTAGGAAAAATTCCTAAAAAATATTTTAAAATATCTTCAACTGAATTAAATTTCATATTTAATCCTTTTTGAACAAAATAATATTCAACACAATAAGCAAAATTATTTTCATTTACAACTACAAAAGTATGTTTTGCGATTTTATTTTCTTCATTATAATTAATTAAATAAGTATCACATTTAATATTTTCTTTTTCTAATAAATATCTAACCAATTCAACTTGATCCCAACATGTTCCATATTTATATTTTAATGTTTCTTCTGGAGTTTGTAATCTATAATTTTCAAAATAAAATTCTTTTTTAGTTTTTTTATGTGTTTTATTATTTTTATCAATAAATCCATAAGTTAATGTTGAAATTATTTTAAATATATTTTGAATTATTTCTTCTATATTTTTTTTGTTATTTAAATTATTATTATTTAATTCCATAATAATTTATAATAATATTTATTTAAATATTTAATAAATAATTATATTTAAAATAATAATAATTTAAAATAAATATTTATTCTTCATTAATACTACCTGATTTAATATTATTAGAATTAGAGTTTTCTTTTGATATTTGTTTTTTTTGGAAAAAATTATCTAAAATTTTTTCCATAAATTCATTTAAAAGTAAATTAATTTCATCTTCTTTATTATTTGCATTAGTAAAAAAATTACTATACTTATTTGAAATAAGATTATAATTCAAATTAGTTTCTTCAGTTAAATTTAAAATTTCAGTTTCAAATTCTTTTTTAACACTATTAACTAATTCCATCATATCAATCGTATCAAGAGCATTTTTATATTCTAATAAATTATCATTATATTCTTTATATTTAGCTATTTTTTCTTTGTAATCATTAGAATATAAATCTATTACTTCTCCTAAAAAATCCATACTTATATCAGTTATTTGACTTAAAATTTTTTTATTTAATTCATTTGTATAAGAATTAATATCAAATTTTCTTCTTTTTTTAATTTTTTCTAAATCTTTTTTAATAAATTCTTCAGTTTCATCAAAAAATATTTTTTTATTTTGAGAAGATATATGTTGAAGATTTTTTGTAGTAGACCAATGATATTCTTTTCTATTAAATTCTATTTTAATAGGTGATATATATGAATTTTTAATTGTGCTGTCATCTAAAGCAGTTTTTTTATTTTTAATATATTCTTTTAATAATTTTTCTTTTTTTTTATTTAAAAAATTTTCACGTTGATGATATAAAGATAATTCTATATATTTATTTCCAAATATTGCATTGTGTTTACTTGTTGATATTATTGCTTTACAATCTTTTACTATGTCTTTTTTTATATTTTCTTTATTTTTTTCGGTAAATTCTTTTATTCTTTTTGCTATTTTTGTTAAAACATATTTTGCAACGACTTTATTATGATTTGATAAAAAATCACTCAATTTAGACATAAAATAATTTGCATATTCTGGATTTATAAAAGTATAAAATTCAATTGCCTTTTTGTATAAATATATTACATAATCTAAATTTTTTTTATATGGAAATTTATAATAAAAATTTTCGTTTTCCATAAGTAATTTATAAAAATATTCAGGAAGGTGTTTTTTAACTTTATTTTCAGTTATATTTTTTATTGTTTTTTGTTTTGTTTTTCTATTTTGAAGACCCTTCATTATATATTTTAATAATATTATAAATATTTATAATTTATTTAATTAATATTATCTATAAAAATATTTTATTTTTATTTTATATAATATAAATATATAAGGATAAAAATAATTATATTATAAAACAAAAATTTTAAAAAAATATATAAACATTATTTTATGATATTTTTTATAATATTAATGATATATTAATAAAAATTTTTTATTTAATTTTTAATTTCATATATTTTATTTTTTTATTTTTATTTTTATAGTT
>JAEEGK010032741.1_pt1 | contig 10152 bp, 9 predicted proteins | sample 8958771 | NCBI WGS metagenome assembly JAEEGK01 (sample SAMN16246547, study PRJNA631951) | gut metagenome | biome: gut microbiome; feature: rumen; material: SC-attached | host: Bos | place: Iran: Karaj | collected 2018-10 | reverse complement strand
TGCAGCAAATCGCGTGCCAAGTTAGGTTTTAGGCGGTAGGCTTTAGGTGTTAGGTTTTAGGCGTTAGGCTTTAGGTGCTAGGTGCTAGACGTTAGGTGACTGAGTACAATCATCCCTAAAGCCTAAGACCTAAAACCTAAAGCCTAAAAAAATGCCTAAAAAATTATTCCTCGCTTTCAAGGGTGACCTTGACTTTGGCGATACGGTATTTTACAACCTTGATGACGGTAAATGTGAAACGTCCGTGGGTGATGACTTCTTTCTCCTTCAGGAAGTCACCCTTGATGTCGAGCAGGAAGCCAGCGATGGTTTCGGCTTCCTCGCCATGCTCGCCCAATTCATCCTCGTCGATATCCAGGACACGTGCAAAATCGCTCAGGAGCGTCTTGCCATCAAACATCCATGTGTTCTTGTTGATGCGGTTATAGAATTTCTCCTCGGTATCGTACTCGTCATTGATGTCGCCCACAATCTCTTCCAGCACATCCTCCAGCGTTGCTATACCCTGGGTGCAGCCATATTCATCAACGATGATGGCCATGTGCATCTTCTTCATGCGGAAGTCTTCCAGCAGGTCGTCGAGCATACGCGTCTCAGGAACGAAATAAGCGGGACGCATGAGCGTCTGCCACTTGAAGGTGTTGTCGCGGTTGCCGATGTAGGGCAAGAGGTCCTTGGCATAAAGGATGCCCTTGATGTTGTCGGGTGTTTCCTCATAGACGGGCATGCGTGAATAGCCCGTGTCGATCACCTTGCGTACCACCTCGTCGAAGGTGTCATCCTGATCGATGTCCACGACATCGACACGCGGGCGCATGATGTCGCTCACAGTCTTGTCGCCAAAGGAGAGGATGCCTTCGAGCAGTTCCTTCTCGTCGGGGTTTTTCACTTCGCTTACCTCCAGAGCGCGCGTGAGGTCATCGACAGAGAGTTCCTCGGTCTGCGGTGAAACCACCTTGTTCATCAGGCTTGTGCTGCTCACGAGTAATGCCGTGAGCGGCGAGAAGAGTTTGACCGCGGCCTTGAGCGGAGCCGAAGACAACGAGGCAAACTTGACGTTGAAGTTGGTGGCATATAGCTTGGGTATCACCTCGCCAAAGAGGAGAATCAGGAAGGTCAGAATTACCGTTTGGACAATGAAGTCGAGCACCGTGCTGTTGAAGTCAAAGATTTGATTCATCGCATAGTTCAACACGATGGCAATCATGATATTGACCAAGTTGTTGCCCACAAGAATGGTGGCCAGCAGTTTCTCGGGATTAGCCAGCAACTCTCTCACCCGCTCACGGCGGTGAGAGTCCTCGATGCTGTCCACATCATCGGGGCGCAACGAGAAAAAGGCAATCTCGCTGCCCGAGTTAAAAGCCGACAGGAAGAGTCCTAATACGGCGACAATGATGGCGATGATGCTACCCGATGTGGGTGCGTTGAGAGTGACAAGCGGATGTCCGCTCGCTGAGCAAAGTACCGATAATAGGCACGATAACGGGTCAGGGTCCAAAATTAATGTTGTTTTGTTGAATAATGCGGCAAAGATACAGCAATTTTATATTGTGTGCAACAAGAATCCAAAATTACTGCATGGGCTCAACGGTAAAGCCGCGGTCGCGAAGCAATTGCAACAGACCTTGCTCGCCAGGCAGATGGCCAGCGCCAACGCAGACGAGGCAAGCGCGCTCGGGCATAATCTTGACAAGCTTTACCACCCAATTACGGTTACGGTCATAAATGAGCTCATCCATGGCCTCGGCATCATCACCACCAATCTCGGGATCAGTCATCACCTCCTCGATCTTGGCAAGGTCCTGGGCCATATAAGCCTCAACAAGTGCCGACGACTGTACAACGAACAGATCATCCTTCTTGCAGGCTTCGAGCAGGCTCTCGGCCTGTTCAGTCAATGGGCTATTGAAGAGCAGATCAATCTGCTCATCTACGGTCTCCAGACCACCCGAAGGACGTCCCATCTCATTTGCACGCTTCTGCACCGCCATGTCGATCAAGTCGTTAGGATTAAAATTGGGGAAATACTTCACTGCCTGCATGGCCTGCATCTGCACACTGATGGCACTGGGTTTGAGCATTTTCATCTGACTGAGCGTCACACCCATGCCACCAAAATACTTATTGAATACCTGCTCAACAATGGCGTAATCCTCGGGCGAATACAGCTTGTCGAGCGTGCTGTCAACAGGGGCCATCATCGCTTGAGCCATCGCCATCTGTGCCTTGGTACCCGTAATCTCTTCATTATCGATTTCACCCAGAACGATGTCACAGTCCTCAAAAGCCTGTGCCATGCCTGGAATCTGGTCTATCATCGATGCTGGGGCAAAATGGTAAGTACCAATGATGTAACTGGGGCGTCCCAGCCCGTTACCACTCACTTTCCACAACAGTTGTGCCTGCGCTGCCAGGGCAATCGCCATTACAGCAAGAATCAGGGATAATCTTTTCATATTCATTAGGATTTATAGTTTTAATTATATGTACAAAGTTAGAAATAATTCGTTGATAAACGCGCTTTATGGTCCATTTTTTTGCAAAATCCCCCATAATGATGAGAAAAACTATGCAAAATGCCATAATTTAGTGATTGTACACCCTTAGCAGCGGCAGTAATTTTGCAGCGTGAGAAAGTGAATTAGTTATTAGTTGATTCATCTGAAAACAAGTAAGTAAACAGAAATAAATTGCCGCACCGATGTGATATCGATGCGGCTTTTTAGTCCCTAGTTTCTAGTCCCTTGTTTTTAGTTTCTAGTTGGGCCGTGACGGGAGTCACGGCATGGATTGACCCTGATGCGACCCTGGGGTAATCCTGAGGCTACCTTGAGGCAAGCTTGAGGCTACCTTGAGGCAAGCTTGAGGGTTCCCTGAGGGTGATTGGGGATTATTTGTTGCGGTCTTTTTCTTCTAACCAGACGGGCTCCTCGACCTTGAGGACTTTACCATGGCCATCAAGACCCTTGGCCTGCATCTCGTAGTATTCCTTGGTGTAACCGGCGAATTTGGGCGAAGAGGGCGTTCCCCACTCGTTGCGCATGAACTTGCCGTCCTTCTCCTTCTTGATATTACCGTCGAGGTACTTGACAAAGAGGTATTCACCCAGCTTGCGATAGCGTGCGGTGGCATCCTGACCGGCATTGACCGAGTAGTTGGTCAGCAGGCGGATAGCGGCGTCACGGTCGGTCGTGAGCAGTGACGTGGCCTGGGCCTCGATGACCGACTGCTGCTTGGCAAAGTTGTCCTCAATTTCCTTCTGCACTTTGCGGATGTCGCCAATCATCTGGGAATAACGGTGATAGGCCTGGTTGGCCACCCAGTTGTTAACCCAGAAGGCGCAGTCCCAATCCAGGGTGTACATATCGGCCTTGCCCTGACGATAGCTCTCGGGCACCTGAGTGATGCAGCAATACATGGGCACGAAGACGGCTGTGTTGGCATCATCGACACCGAACCAGAAGCAGCCGCCCACCTCATCGGGCATCCACGAGCGCATCTGTGCGGCATATACCCAACCCGTCTGCTGCGTTGCGATGGCACGCTCCTGACTGTAAGTCACGCCATCTACCTCAAAGTCCATGGGACGCCAGCGGTAAGGCACACCATAGGCTGTGGTGGCACCGGGATCCTTGGTCATGTCGAACGGCGTGCCCTCGAAGTGGTCACGCATCATTTCCTGCATGTCACGCACGCTGACCTTGCGGTCGGGCTTCACGTACAGGGGCATCACGTCGGCATCGGCTCTGGTCTTACCGTAGATGAATGGCAGATAAGCGTCCATGCCCTTGTGGAAACGGTTGAAGAAGCTCCACACACGGGCGTCGCAGCCACGCAGGGCACCGGCGTCAAACTTTTGGTAAACAGGCGCAAAGGCGAAGTCGGCATCCTTGCCGCTGTACAGACCTTTCTTCTTGGCGAACGAGATGACGTCCTTGCTGTACATGACGTTCTTCTTGTCCTTCATGTCAAACTTCCAGATGCGGGGATTGTTGGCATGGCCGGCGATGCAGTCGTCGGGAATGCGGATGGCTACCCAAACGGCACCGATCTCACCGGGACCCTTACCAATCATGTCCATGATCCAGATCTCATTGGGATCACCAATCGAGAACGACTCACCCTCGCTGGCATAGCCGTACTTGGCCACCAGTTCGGTCATACACTTGATGGCCTCGCGAGCGGTCTTGGAGCGCTGCAGGGCGATGTACATCAAGCTACCGTAGTCGATAATCGACCTGCCTGTGGTGTCCCACAGTTCCTCACGTCCACCCCAAGTGCTCTCGCCGATAGTCACCTGGTGCTCATTCATATTGCCGATAACAGCATAGGTGTGAGCAACCTCAGGGATCTCACCCAATGGCTTGCCACTGTCCCAATCGATGATTTTGCGCATGGATCCAGGCGCATGGTCGGCAGCAGGCAGATACTGCAAGTCACCATACAGCGTGTGGCTGTCGGCGGCATAAGTGATGATGGTCGAGCCATCTGCACTGGCGTTCTTTCCCACCAGCAGATTGGTGCACGCATCGGCAGCAGTCCATCCGGCAAAAGCCAGAACAGCCGCAGATAACAATTTCAAAGTCAGGTGTTTCATTTTTTCTTTTGGTTTTTAGTGATGTATATAATGAATTTTTTAGACACATGCTCAATTGCCCACGGGCACATCATAGCCTGTGAGCCGGTATGCCACCTTATAGGGTGTGGCCTGCTTGCGCGGCTGCGGCCCTGCATAGTAGTAGAAAAGCCGTTGCACGTCAAACGATTTGATGCTGACCAACTTGGTCTCACCCGGCTTGAGGTTCACAGGCACATTGACAGTGCGCTGCGTGAGCATCTCGCCATTCATGGTGGTGTAACGCATCAAAAGCCTCACAGCACTCATTCGGTGGCTCGTGTTGTTGGTGATGAAAAAGGATTCCTTGCTGTCGCTGGCCCGCTTGCTGTAGCCCTTGAGGGTCACGGCAGCAGGATCAACCGCGGCAAGGCTGTCGGGCAGCAGGTCATCTCCCGTCTCAAGAGTCATGACAGGCACCTCGGTCGAGCGCAGATTCTTGCGCGTTGTTTTGGTGCGGGCATCCAATTGGCTGACACACAACGATGCCATCACCAAAAACAGGAGGGGCGGAAGGGTTAAAATATCTTTAATTCTCAGTCTCATCACAGATAACGGATGCGGGTAAACGGGTTGCCATTGCCACCTTCAGGATAAATCTTGCGGAATCCGATTGGAGCCCTCTCACCCGTGACCTCGGGGATAATGCTCACACCATTGAACAGGGTGGGCAGGAAACGGGCGATGTTGACCCGCACCTTGACCTTCCAGTGTGGCGGATCGAATGTGAGCGACGTTGATGTCGAATTCAGTGTCGCCACACACTCCAGCGGTTTCTTCAGCGTGACCTTGTCGCGCTGACTGTAGAGCCACAGCTGGTACTTGTTGTCCACAGCGCTGGCGGCGATATAGCCGATGACCATTCCCGGCACCAGATTGATGTCGGGACAGTCGAGCAGGATGATGCGATAGCCGATGTTGTGTTTCCCCCTGTAACGCTCGATGCCCAGTGTCATCTCCTCGTTGGGATAATACCAGATGCCCTCAAGCGGCTGCATGTCGGTCTCGTCGAGCCTCACACGCATCGAGTCCACGTCAAGCCCTTGCAGAATGACCGACTTCTTGGGCACACCATTTGCCGCCACCGCCATGAGCGGCAGCATCAATAGCGACAATATGATTGCTAAACGGCGCATTCCGGCGATTTGAATCAATTAACCGTGGCAAAGCGGTAAATCACGCCCAAGCTGAGGATTTCCTTGAACTGCCAGTAGTTCCAGTCGTCATCCCTGGGGCGGGAGCGGTCAAATCTCAGATGCGTGTAGAGCTGCGTGGTCAGATACTTGCCGATGTGCAGGTCGAGCGTGTTCTCCCAATCGCCCTGAACATACTCATAGTTGGTGAACATGTAGAGCCTTGAGGAGAACGTCACATTAGGAGTGAAACGCCACAGCCATTTCGCCTCGAAGTTGCTACCGACGGTGCTCTTGCTGTGATGACCCGCATCGATACCGAAGCGTGTCGGATCGATGTCGGTGATATTGCGGCAATACTTCAGGTTATAGGAAATGGGCGCGATGGCCAGTGTGAACATGCGGTCATCGGCCTTCTTGTAGTTATAGGTCATACCAAGACCGATGTTGAGCTCGGCGGGCGACAAGAAGGCTGCAGTCATCGTGCGGGTGTTGACCTTGTAGTTGTTCAGGAACTGCGTCGTGAATTGCAGCATGGCACTGTAGTACCAATTCTTGACGGCTTTGTAACCGAGTTGTGACGAGAACAGGAAGTTGTCCTCGTTGATGAGGTATTTGCGAATGCTGTCGCCGTGAGTGGTGGCAACACCGAGCTTATAGGACAAGGCATTGTTGAACAACCAGTTGGGATGCATATCCTGATTGAGGTTGCAGTTCCAGTTGATGCTTCCGAGCAATGCCAGGTTGTTCTCTCCGCCCTGATACCAGTTGCCGCTGATGTAGGCCTGAGTGAACTGCAGCGATGCGTTGAACACGTGCAGCCAGTTGTGCAGCGGCAGTGCCGGAGCCTCGGGTGGCGTGACTTCCTCAACGACCACCTGTGCGGGCGTGATGGTGAGCATCGCCTGGCGCGGGTCACCCGGGATGACACCTTCGGGCGGAGCCTCTGGGAGGCGGGTGGCGTTATAAGCGACCAGCTGCGGGTTGTCAATCATCACGCGCTGCCTGAGCTGGTGCGTCCTGCTGGATTCTTCCTGTGCCTGAACAAGCCACTCGTCGCCGGCATCCAGGCTGTAGGGCCCTTGATTGCTCCTGACGACATGTGTCGAACCCTCGTAGTGGTCATAGACTAGCGGGGCATAGAGCATACCCGTCTTTTCCTCGTCCTTGCCGTCGTTGTCATTAGCAAGGACCGGTAATGCCATCGCTGCCATCAGCGCGAGCGTCAAACAGGCTTTAGTCGTGAACTGTTTCATAGGTCATCATGTTTTTGGAGGTCAATATTCATTATATCAAATCAGATGTCATAGAGTTGCTCGTCGCCACTTGAACGGCTTTCCTGACTCTTCTTGCTGTCTTGCTTGTCCTGCTGGTCGGCTTTGTGCTTGGGTTGCACCTTCTGGCGCTTGCGGTTGTGGTTGGGCTGCTGGTCCTTGTTTTCGGCAAAACTCTTAATCATGTCCTCAACAACTTCACGGTTGCCATACAGGTAATTGACCGTGACCTCGATGATGAGGTTTTGATTCTTGCTTACGATGTCGGCAATGATGGCCCGTGAGCCGTCGGGCATGGTGCCATCGATGCTGTAGGTTTTCTTGAAGCCCTTGACCTTGATTTTGCCTTCGTGCAAGTCATACATGCTGTAGCCCAGCGCCTTGCGTTGCAGATTCTCGGTGAGCATCTTTTTCTCATCGCCCTTGTCCTTGCTGTAGAGCTGCACGACCATCACCATGTCCTCCCACTGAATCTCAAACCTCGTGGGGCTGTTGAAGACGACAAAACCGTCTTCGGGGGTTTCAAACGAGAGGTCATACCGGCTCCAGTTGTAGATGGTCGCTCCCGCATCGGGGGCAGCAAAGCACAGCATCAGCAGGACCATTGCAACGGCCAGATGTCTCACCAGGTGTCTCTTGTTCATTTTCATCATTGCGGAGAATATCAAATCATTCTGTTAGATGTTTCACTTGTTCAAGGTAGCGTTTCCACTCCCTTTTGGAGCCGCGCCACACGTTCAGGTCCACTTTCCCGTCCACGCCATTGACGCTCCCCTCATGGCTGATTTGCTGGATGCGATGCGGCAGGTGAGACAGCAGGTCGGGACTGGTGAAGGAGCACAGCCACAAGTCGCAGTCGCCAAGCATGCCCTTGTAATACTTCTCGTAGCCGTCAAGATTGGTATAGATCATCACGTCATATCCCTTGTCATGCAGCAGCCCGATCATCTCGAGGACACGCTGCACCGCTGTCTCGCGGCTGATCGTGGCGCCGTTGCCCCAATCGTCCTCGAGGTCGATTACTATGGGCAGGTCGAGCGGCTTGTCACCGATGGCTGCCAGGAGGTTGTCGGCCTGCTCCTTTCCCGTTCGGTTCTTGCGGAAAAAATGATAGGCACCAACTGCCAGCCCGGCATCACGCGCCTTGCGGTAGTTGGTACTGAAGAGATCGTCAGTGTATGTCTTTCCCTCGGTGGCCTTGATGAAGACAAACTGGTAATTATCGTCCCTGACCTTCTCAAAGTCGATGACACCATTGTGCTTCGAGACGTCAATTCCCGCGATGGGATAGCGGAAGCGGTCCACATCGACCGAGTGAGGCAGAATATATCGCCAGCCCAGATAGGCAAGACCTGCCGCGACAATTGCAGCCGCTCCTAACAGGAGCAGCCACAATATGAAGTCCGGTTTTGTCTTAGTCTGTCGTTTACTCACTGGCAATCAATCTGTTAAAATATAGGTATGTCGCTCGTGCAGTTGACCCACTTGCGCTCAAACTCTTCCTGCGAAGTGGTGAAGAACATGATGCCCTGAATCAATGCGACGATGGCAGTGACTGGAGCCAGGATACCACACGACACCAGTGAAGCCAGCAGGAAGACAATGCCGCCGGTGTTTTTACCCAGGTAGAAGTAATGTACACCCAGGCTGCCGAGCAGGATAGCAAGCAGGCCGGCCAAGCCACGGCTCTTGCCCGAGGGGCCCTCGTCAAAGACGTTGCCTGTCGATGCCTGATTGGGCTGCTGATAGGCAAACTGCGGGGGCTGCTGATTAGGCTGCTCTGTGTAGGCCACATTGGTCTCGGCACCGCAATAGGGGCACTTCACACGGCTCACTTGATCTTGAGTGCTATACTGTTTTCCGCACTCGGGACAATGATGAATATACATAATCTTAGTCGTTTTATCACTAGTCGTTAGTCACTAGTTTTGGTTATTATTTGTTGTTCTTTCAACCATTAGACGCAACTGCACCCAAAAAGGTTGCAATTATCGTACCAAAAAACTCAACAATTCCCCACGCTAAGGTGCTAAGGTGCTAAGAAATAAATATTTTTATCGCGCTTGCGCGAGAAGTAAAACTAAAATTTTTGTTTAATTTCTCGGCCGTAGGCCGACAAAAAACTTTGCGGCTTAGCGTGAAGTCAAAGGCATCAGCGGCGGCGCTTGGCCTGCTGCTTTTGCATGGCTTGCTGCTGCTTCTGGGCTTCTTCGAGGCGCTGCATCCATTTCGACTTCTTCTTCGGCTTGGCGGCGTTGGCGGCCATCGTTGCGCGCACTTTGTCCTCGGTGACGAAGAGTCGGCAGCTGTAAGTCTGCAGAATGGTGATCAGCAACGAGATGAAGTAATAGTAGCTCAGTCCCGACGCGTAGTTGTTGAAGAACACGAGGAACATCAGCGGCATCAGATACATCATCCACTTCATGCCAGGCATGGACTGTGACTGCGCCTGCGACTTGGTGGTGATGTAGGTGTAGGCGATGTTGGTGATGGTCATCAACAGGCAGAACAGGCTGATGTGATTGCCGAAGGTACCCGAGATGAACGGGATGTGAGTCGACCACTCCACAATCTTGTCGGGGGCGCTCAAGTCATTGGCCCACAGGAACGACTGACCTCTCAACTCGATACTCGAGGGGAAGAAGGTGAACATCGCGATCAGGATGGGCATCTGCAGCAGCATGGGCATACAGCCGCTGAAGGGGCTTGCGCCGGCCTGGCGGTAAAGCTCCATCGTCTTCTGCTGCTTTTTGATCGCATCCTCCTGGTTGGGATACTTCTCGTTGATTTTGGCGATATCGGGGGCCAGGATGCGCATCTTGGCCTGCGAGATATAGGTCTTGTAGGTCAACGGCGACAAGACAATCTTCAGGATAATGGTCAGCACCAGGATGATGAGACCATAGTTGCTCATGAACTTGCCCAGCCAGTCAAACACCGGAATGATGATACCCGTATTGATCCAGCGGAAGAGTTTCCATCCCAGCGGGATGAGGTGCGTGAGCTTGAGGTCCTCCTTGGGCGAGAACTTGTCATAGCTCGAGAGCATGTGGTAGCGGTTCGGGCCCATGTAGAAGTAGAACGACGCGGGCACATCCTTGTCGCTGGAATAGGGCACCAGCGTGTG
>JAEEGK010032740.1_pt1 | contig 10152 bp, 8 predicted proteins | sample 8958771 | NCBI WGS metagenome assembly JAEEGK01 (sample SAMN16246547, study PRJNA631951) | gut metagenome | biome: gut microbiome; feature: rumen; material: SC-attached | host: Bos | place: Iran: Karaj | collected 2018-10 | reverse complement strand
GAATTTCTCTCTCGCGAAAGAATCAAGGCCTCGCTGACGGATCAGTCCCTTTGGAAAAAGTCCTTCCCTGATGAGGTTAACGTTCGCGAATGGGTGCAAGAAAAAAAGGACGAAAGCAAATCTTTAATGCCCTTGCTGAAATTCTTTGCTGTGGCGTCTCCGAAGGCGTGGGACGGATACTACAAGAATGCCCGGTTGAAGGTGGCGTTCAGCATTTCGCTGGCCGATGTCAAGGACCCTTATGCGACTTCGGCGTGGATTCGCCGGGGCGAGATTCTCTCTGATCGCGACCCGATGGAAAAACAGGAACAGATTCCTGTCCGCAAGCGACTGAAGGCTGCCCTCCCCGAAATCATCGCTTTTGCCGCGGCAAACAAGACGTTGCCGAAGCGTGAAAAGAAAATCACTTATTGGACTCCCGAGCCGGAGGTGGTCGACGACTGTATGACGGGCTTGCAAGAAATCTGCCGCAAAATCGGAATTCGCGTGCTGTTCGTTCAGAACTTCAAGAGCGCCCCGGTTTACGGCATGTACCGCTGGTACAAGGATGTCCCGCTCATTCAGCTTCACGACCGCTTCAAGAAGCGCGAAACGATGTGGTTCACGTTCTTCCACGAGCTTGCGCACGTGCTGTACCACGGCAAGAAGGGAATTTGTCTGCAAAACATCGAAATCACGCATAACTATCCCGAAAAAGAAGACGAAGCGAACTGCTTCGCGCAGAAATGCATGGCGGATGCGGGTTTCGACGTATAGACTGCCGATTTGCGAAATGTTGCGGCTAAAGACGTTGCCTAGAACGTCTTTTCTCTTACCACATATTGCGGTGATTGGTTGATGCTGATGTAGATGCGGCCCACGTATTCGCCAATGAGCCCGAGCAAGAACATAATCATACCGCCAATAAAGAGGAGCGTGGCGAGCATGCTAGTGTATCCGACGGGAACTGCCGGGAACATCAATTTTTTATAAATGACAAAAATGCCTGCGGCAAATCCAATCAACGCACAAAATAATCCGATGTAGGTCGCTGCACGGAGCGGTTTGACTGAGAATGCGGTAAAACCGTTAATCCAGAGCCCGATAAGGCCTGCGATTGTGTAACCGGACTTGCCTTCGAGGCGACGGCGGTGCTGCACTTCGACGTTGCCCAGGTTCTTGGTCGCTCGGAAGACGAGACCGCTAATGTATGCAAACGAATTGGGGTAGCGCACGATTTCATCGACGATGAACTTGCGCATGATGAAGAAACTCGTGGTGCGGAGTGTCTTGGGCTGACCGATGATGGCTTCGGCCATTTTTTTGTTGACCCAGGTGCCGAGGCGTCGGAATAGGTGCTGCTTTGAATGCTTGTAGTAGCCATAGACTACATCGTAGCCTTCTTCGAGTTTGTCTACAAGCTTGAATGTTTCGCTTGCGGGAGTCTGGCCGTCGTCATCGAGGCTGATGATGTAATCGCCCGTAGCTTGTCCGTAACCCGCCATCAGTGCACTGTGCTGGCCGAAATTTTTCGCGAGGCAGATTCCCTTGATGTGTGGATCTGTTGCGGCAAGGTTCTTGATGACTTGCCAAACGTTGTCGGGGCTGCAATCGTTCACGAGGACGATTTCGTAATAGAACGGTTTGCCGTCGGAGCTTGGGCCCGTGGCGTTACGTGCAGTTATAGTATCGTGGATTTCTTGCACCACGGTTTCGATGGTGTTTGCGCTGCGGTAACAGGGGATTACAAAAGAGAGTTTCATTTAGAACCTTTGCTGAACGGATTCCCACTTGTTTGTTTGTGCCGACTTCGCCGCGGCCTGCATCATGGCAAGGCCTTCGAGGGAGGTGCGGATGCCGCAAACGTACTGGCTTGTAAAGCGGCCCGTGGCGAAATATTGTCCGAGGCAGTCGGCGATATCTTGGTAGTAATTCGCGAATGCTTCGATGAAACCGGCGGGGTGGCCGGCCTTGAAGCGGTTGTAACGCTGCTGGTTTGCAATTTTCACGTCGCCGGTGCGGTCGCGGAGGCTCACGTTGCCGCGCAGGTCGCTGGTCTTGAGCGTTTCGGGTTCCAGCTGGAACCATTCGGCGCTGCCTTCGCTGCCGAATATGCGGATGCGAAGTCCGTTGCGGTTACCGAGCGCAGTCTTGCTGAACCAGATTTGCGCACGCACGTTGTTCGTGTACTGTACGAGCGCGCCCACGTTATCCACGATTTGCGGGAAGAGCCCGAAGGTGGTCTGGTCGGCGACGATATGTTCGGGGCGTTCTCCCGTCAAGAAGTAAATCATGTTGTGCAGGTGGCTCCCGAGGTCCAATGAAATCTTCGGGATGATGGTGTCCTTGAGACGCCAGGCTTGCGGTTTGGGAGGTTCGTTATGTGCGCCAAGGCGCATGAAGCCTTCTTGCGGCATTTCCACTTGCACTTGCTGGATTTTGCCGAGCTTGCCGTCGGCGATGAACTGCTTGAGTTCGCGCACCATCGGGTAACCGGTGTAGTTGTAGGTGGTGCAGAAGAATCCTTTGGTTTCGGCGACGACTTTTGCGATGGCTTCGCCTTCGGCCACGCTGGTGGCAAGCGACTTTTCGCAAATCACGGGGAACCCGGCCCTGAGCGCGTCAATGACGATATCCTTGTGCAGGTCTGTCGGCGCGAGCACTATGACGGCGTCGAGTTTGCCCTTTTCGGCCTCAAGGAGTTCTTGGTAGTTGGCGTAGGTGCGTTCCGGGGTCACGCCCCAGGCTTCGGCTGTTTGCCGGTTCGTTTCGGCGTGGGTGCTGAATGCTCCAGCCACGAGTTCGAAATGTCCGTCCATCTGGCTTGCCGCTTTGTGGACTTCTCCGATGGCCGAATTGATGCCGCCCCCGATAAATGCAATTTGATAAGGTTCCTTCTTCATGTTTTTGAATATAGGATATTAGATGGCGAATCGGAGTCCGCCATGACGATTTCTCCCGTCATTTCGAGCTAGATATGGAATTTTTGTGATGTCAATCAACCACGATTTTTGCGAGGTCAGTCATGCGGGCGGTTTTATCTTGCATTTCGGCAAGCGTCGCGAACTTGAAAAATACGATTCCGGCTTTGTATGTAAGTTTGTCTGTGATGACTTCGCCGGGTTTGTACCACAGGAATTTCTCGACGATGTTCTCCTGGATTTCGGGGGCGAAAGTGACATCACGGACGATGCCTTCGCATGCGTCGCCCGTTGCGGTCTGTTCGCCGGCCTGGCAATCAGCCATGATGCAGTGGCGTAGCCAAAAGCCTTGCGTGGGTTCGTCGGCAATGCCGGAAATGTCCATGCCCGTTTCTGCCATGACGATGAATTTCGGGTAGTCGATGCCGGTTGCGTACTTCACGAACTTGATGTACAAATCTCCCGGCGGGCGGCGACAAATTTCGATGATGACGGGAGTTCCGTCTGCTTTTTCGATGTACTGGATATGCAGAATGCCGTCGACCAAGTGGAGTTCTTGCGCGATGCGTTCGCTGTAATCGCGAAGTTTGGCGAGAGTCGCTGCGTCCGATGTGCTGGGCGTGTTCGCTCCGCTGACCAGGTATTTGTTGAGATAGTATTGCTCGTTGTCGGCGAAAGCGAATGCAACCTTGCCCTTCACGAGCATGGCAGAAAATCCGTGATTTGTGCCTTCGACAAATTCTTCGACGACGACGTGGTCTTGCCGTGTGCGGCTGCAAGCGTCCCTGTAAGCTTCGCGGGCTTCTTCGGCGTTTGCCGCGCGGTGGATACCTTTGCCGCCCGTCAAATCGACCGGCTTCACGATAATCGGGAAGGTGAGTTGCGCGATGGCGGTTTCAAAGTCTGCACAACCCTTGCTTGCAATTTCATCTTGATCTGCCACAAAATCCTTGCCCGCAACTTTAACTGTAATCGCTCGCGGCGTCGGGATGCCGAGCCTTGCGGCGAGTGCGCGGTATTTGTCCTTGTGGTGAATTTCGAGGCTTGTCGTGTAGGAATCGTGTCCGGGAAGTCCGAGTTTTTCGCAAACATAGACTGTCGAAAGCAAAGCAAAATCGTTACAGCCGGAACAAACTGCCTGCACACCCTCGGCCCGCGCCAATTCGAGCATCGCTTCTTTGTCGCTAAAATCTGCAAACACCGTCTTGTCGGCATGTGGGTGGCCGAGGCCATCGCGGTTGTTGCCCGTGGTAATCACGTACCAGCCCAGTTTCTTTGCGGCCTCGATCAGCGGGATTTCGGCGTGGCTGCCACCCAGGAGGAGAAGTTTTTTGGGAGGATAAAAAAAGAGTTTAAAGTTTTCTGTTTTTTGGTTTTCTATGGCGTAAGAACAGTTTTGACATGGAGGCTTCAAAACGGACATTTCTAATGAACAGTTGATGGATTTGTAGTTTGGATTGTCAGATTCCACTTGGGCGAAAATTTTTCTTTCGCAACAAGAAAATTCACTTTTTAAAGCGTCCTTTTGCAGAACTGTTTTTGCTGAAGAATGGTTTAGCGGTGGTATTCGTTTTTGTGATGCTTGGGGATTAAACCAGCTTTTCATAGAATCTGTGACTATGCATCTTGTGTACTTATGGGCAAAGGACATTAACTTTAAAGCTTCTTCAAGGGTTTTATTGACTTGTTTGGTTTTAGATTTGTTTGTTTGTTCGTCTGCATCGTAGCCGCTTAATGCGTAATAAAACTTTTGATGATTTGTTTTTATGCTTGCGATGGCGACGCATTTCCTTTGAATGGAATTTTGAATAAAAGAATTCAAGACGTTGGAATGTGTCAAATCGTCGATAAACTTGTCAAGTCTTTTTTTTAAGGGAATGCTATTTGTAAATAATATTTCGCTGTCTTGAAATGCTAGAAATTCGTTTACACGCCTAATACATCTGTATGTATATTTAGAGTCTCTTGGTGTGATAAAAGGGTATATGTCGCGAGCGACTTCCCTGCGGGAGTAGTGTTTTATGAGCTCAAAGTTATATACATCAATAGCCTCCCCAAAATGAAGATATAGCTCTTTGATGAGATCTAGAAAATTATATATTTCGGATTCTGAAAAATCCCAATGGATTTTGTCAAGATTGTCTGGAATAGGTTTTTTGGGTAAAGACCTGTATAAAATGTCTTTGATAAAAGCGTATGAATAGGAAATGAAATAAAGAAGCCGATATGTGGAATCGTGTGTATCGTCTTTTGCGTAGAATTTATCTAAAGACCGGAATTGAATTGCCAAAAAACATGCTTCTATGGATTCATTGAAATTTTCGATAAAGAATCTTCTTTTAATAAATTCCCTTATTTCACTATATTCACTCATTACGCAACCTTTTTACGTCACTTCCCGAAGAATTCCTTCACTTTGCTACACACAAATTCCAAGTCGGCAGGCTTAAGCCCGTAGAACATGGGCAGGCGCAGCAGGCGGTCGCTTTCCTTGGTGGTGTAGCGGTCTTCGCCGTTGAAACGCCCGAAGCGTTTGCCTGCGGGGGCGCTGTGCAGTGGCACGTAGTGGAACACGGCCAATATGCCGTTTTTCACGAGGTGCGCGATGAGAGCGGTTCGCGTTTTTAAATCCGCGACCTTCAAGTAGAACATGTGGGCGTTGTGTACGCATTCCGCCGGGATGTACGGGAGTTGCAAATCGCCCGCGTCTTCGAGCAACCGCAATCGTTCTCGGTAAGCGTTCCAACTCGCCATGCGGTTGTCGTAAATTTTCTGCGCGTTCTCGAGCTCGGCGTAAAGGTAAGCGGCGTTCAATTCACTCGGTAGGTAACTGGAGCCGAGTTCCACCCATGTGTATTTATCGACTTCGCCCCTGTGGAACTGCACGCGGTTCGTGCCTTTTTCGCGGATGATTTCGGCATGGTCGGCGTATTTCTTGTCGGCGATGAGGATGGCGCCGCCTTCGCCCATGCTATAGTTCTTTGTTTCGTGGAAACTGTAACAACCGAAGTCGCCAAGCGCACCGAGACTTTTGCCTTTGTAGGTGGACATCATCCCTTGTGCAGAATCTTCGATGACAAACAAGTTGTGCTTGCGGGCGATTTCGTTGATGGTATCCATCTCGCAGGCGACTCCGGCGTAATGTACGGGCACGATGGCGCGTGTCTTTTCGGTGATGGCGTCTTCAATCAACTTCTCGTCGATGTTCATCGTGTCGGGGCGGATGTCGACGAACACGCATTTGGCACCGCGCATGGCGAACGCATCGGCGGTAGAGACGAACGTGAACGACGGCATGATGACTTCGTCGCCGGGCTGTATGCCACAGAGCAGCGCCGACATTTCGAGTGCATGCGTACAGCTTGTGGTGAGGAGCGCGCGCGCGACTCCCGTCCTGTTTTCCAGCCAAGCATGGCATTTCTGGTTGAATTGCCCATCGCCGCAAATACGACCGCTTTCAACGGCTTGCTTGACATAATCAATTTCTGGCCCAACGAAGGGCGGCTGATTAAAAGGAATTTTCATTGCTCACATCCCTAAAAGTTTACGATGGGAAATATATATTTTCCGGGCACGGAAAAAAGTGCGCAAAAATACATGGCGAATGTTTGTACCGAGTTTTTGGCTCGGGAAAATTTACTCCGCTTGGCCGGGGGATGTTATTGCTGTTGCTGTGTTGCTCAGCTTGCTGAAATTCGGGGTCAGCGCATTCATGCAGTTGCCCACGTCATCGGATGATGCCCAGTATTTGATGTCGTGCGATCCGGCTTCCAGAAAATGATTGATGAACCATTTTTTGCCTTTTGAACATTCGTTCAGGCTGATGGTGGCTTCGGCGGTCCAGTTGTATGTTGTCTGGGCGGCGTCGTAGGTGAAGTTCGATGTGCTTGCTTTTCCGGTTGCGTTGCCGGCTGGCGACTTGTACCCGATAGATTGCCAACTGCCCGCTTTGACGTGCTCGGAAACGTAAGTGTCTTGCATCTTGATGTAGGTGCCTGCGGCTAGGGCGATTTCGGCGGCTTTGGATTTGTCGAACAGACCGAATAGCTTTGGAACGGCGATGGCTGCGAGAACGCCCAAGATGAGGACGGTGACCATTAACTCCAGAATGGAAAAACCTTGCTTTTTCATAATTTTTCCTTGCCGACATTTTTTTTCGCTGTAAGAGAAAAATACGATTTTCGGCGCGTATCCACCTAAAAATAAGATATTTGCGGCTGGAAATGACTAAAAAAAGGAAATTTTATGAAAAAAAGCCCGATTTTTGCCTTGTTTCTTGTTTTTGAACGCTTGAAATTTGTTTCTCGAGCTTTTTATCCGATTTTATATAATTTAATTCTATGAAGCGGAGCAAGTTGAGCATTCTGTACTTTATTCTTCCGGCGCTGGTGGCGTCGTTTTTTGGGTACATGGCATGCCGGGTTTACGCTTCTCCGTTGCTGCATGGAATACTATCGGCGGATGTTTTCTTTTTGATGGTTCTGCTGATGTTGCCACGGCGACATTTTTTGTACAAATTGCCTTTTGCGGTGCTGGTTTGCTTTTTGGCCGTTATCGCAAATTCGGTAGACGCATATGCGACTATGGCCTTGTACTTGCTGATGATACTGGTGACGGCAGTTGTTCCGCGAAGGCGCTTGTTCCTAATTCTTGCTTATGAGTTCTTTGCGATTTTATTCGTGGTGGCGGATGCGGAAAATTTCTTCTTTTATTCCGTGCTTTTGACGCTCCCGGATGCGTGGGATCTTGCGAAGTTTTTCTGGTGGGGACCGCTTCTTTTTTTTGCGGTGCCGCCATTTATCGTTATGCTGGAACTTTTGTTTGCTCGCAAAATTTTATGGGGCGAACGCAGGGTAGAAATTTCGCACAGGCAAGGGTTCATCGCTGTCGTGATGGCGCTAATTGTGGGGTTTTGTATAAATGAATTCCGGCCACAGCAACCACTTATGGACTATGCGATGCAGAAATGGTTCCACCAGCTTTGTTCGCCGGAGATTGCCCGGCACAGCACGCTTTTGCAGGATGATATCAAGGCGCTGTATCCGGTTTGGGAGAAGGATCGTCCGGTTGTCGATGATTATTCGAAGCCTACGGTGATGATCCTCGTGGAAAGCTATGGCGTGAAAAAGTCAGTGGACCGTGCGAAGGCTTTATTTTCGCCGTTTGAATATTCCCACGCCCGGTTCCTGGGACTTTATCCGCGAAATGCGTCGCATACGCAGGGCGCGGAGTGGGAGGATTTCGGTACGCCGAGGGGGAAGGTCCGCGAGCAGCCCGTGCCGATGAAGTTCAGGGAGAATCACTTGCAGACTTGGTACGTGCACGGCTACGACAGCGAGTTCTACGAACGCGGCAAAAATTATGCGAAGTTCGGCTTTGACCATATGTTGTTCAAGGAACAGTTCGAAAAAATGGGATTGCCGAGCTGCAGTAACGGGTTCGAGGGCATTTGTGATTCGGCGATGGTTTACTTTTTGGATTCGCTTTTGACGGATCCTGTTCCTAAGTTCGTTTATTGGACGACGCTGGATGCGCATCCGCTTTACGAATGGTCCGGCCTGTTCGAGAAGTCTTTTTACTGTAAGATTTTTTCGCTGTCCGATGTCGACTGCACTTACTTTACATTGCAGGAAAACTCGTTACGGATGATTGCGGACCTTGTGGCGAGGCATCCGGAATATCGGTTTGTCATCCGCGGCGACCACCGCCCGATGGTTTCCCTGGAGCAGTCGGACTTTGTCCAGTCGTTTTATTTCAGATGGGTTCCGCTGATTATCGTCAATTAGACCTTTATTTATAAAATTTGGGCTTTTATATAACAAAAAATGTAAAAAACTATATATACTTTCCCTATATGTTGCGAAATTACTTTTTTTTTATTAGATTCTAAATATATTAAACATATGGAGGGTCAATGAACCGCTTAATATCTTCTGCCATAAGTGCAGCATTTTTATCGGGACTTGTCTCGATGTCCTGGGCCGATCGGCCTGATGGGGAGCCAACCTGTTCGTTTACAGGTGGAGCGTTCTACTCGTCAACCAATACGCTTTATTTGGAATCGTTCAGTGCGGACGGTGCTGCGGTTTCTGTGACGCAAGCCCAGGCCCAATGCGTGAATAATGCTGCGACAAAATCGTTTAAAGTTATTGTGGAACGCAACACGGCATTGACAAACAATTCGACGCTGGTATTGCCCGTAAAAGGTTATCAACTGGCTGGTACAAGTAAAAATTGTATGGGCTTTTTGGAACCAAGTCAAATGAGTTATAATAAATCCACTCAAACTTGGAGACTTGAAGTCAATTCCAAAACTAATGCTGTTGACCAGAACTTTGGGGTCATTGTATCAGTCGATACTTCAAAGACGGGGTGCAAAGCCCTTAAGGAAATAGAACTTACGGCCACAAGTTTGGAAATCTTAAGTACATCCGATTTTATCCGTAACATTCATGACAGTTATAGTAATAACGGAAGTAATTGGGATCTTATGGGGGCGTATGCCTATAAATCTTGGAATGAAAATCCGAACAATGAAGGGACTATTTACGGTTACGCTGCTAAGAGTAAAGGAACGGTCTCTGCGGGGCAGTTTGTCAAAATTGGCGGTGGAGCTTACATCCCTCCGCTTCGCCTCTATTTAAGACTCAGATCATCTGCCCCCCAGGGAATCAGGTCCAATGTTCCGATGGTTCTTAAAAAAGAAGCTGCGGCAGAAACCTTCAAAATTCCTGAAACCATTGACGTTGTTATCGTCGATAAAAAAGACGGCACAACGAATCTCAAACGCTTGAACAGCGGAGTCCGCGAACTTAGGACGGTGGATTCCTGGTACGATTTGAAGGGCCGCAAGCTTAAGGGCAAGCCGGCAAACAAAGGCATGTTCGTCGGCAAGACGAAATTCCAGAAGCAATAGACATGGAGGGATAACAATGAAAAAGGAATACTTTGCCCCGAAGATGGATGTTGTGGAATACGAGTATTTAGGTCGTCTGTTGGTGGATAGTTTTGAGGTGAACGAGTTCAATTACAATGATGAACTCGCGTTCAATCTTCAAGAGCCCGTCGATCATTCCCGCGTCTAATCGCTTGTCCAAACAACTTTAAAACAAACGTCCGGAAGCAAAAATGCTCCCGGGCATTTTGTTTAATAAGTTCGTTTACAATACTTTGGACTTAAAAACTTTTTCTTTTGTTTGAACGAGTTTGATTATAAAAAAATAGCGCCATCCTTTTAAGATGGCGCTATTAG
>JAEEGK010032739.1_pt1 | contig 10152 bp, 10 predicted proteins | sample 8958771 | NCBI WGS metagenome assembly JAEEGK01 (sample SAMN16246547, study PRJNA631951) | gut metagenome | biome: gut microbiome; feature: rumen; material: SC-attached | host: Bos | place: Iran: Karaj | collected 2018-10 | reverse complement strand
GCAGTACATCATGCTGGTGCAGGTGATTATGCCTGCAATTATCATAATCGCGTATCGCTTCTTGCTATCAGGCTCAGCCAAGTGTCTGAGGATTGCAGCGGTTGTGATAAGCCACATGGCCATCATTCCAGAATATCCAGGTGTGCCAGACCACCAGTTATACACATCACTGTAGTAATAGCTAGTTGTCAAAAGCAGTGCAACAATAAATGTAAGGATGTCACAGGTTCTAACATCCTCTATCTTAAACAAATATTTAAAAATAGTTCTGACACTCCAAAGAATGCCTACCATGATTATCGTATTTACGATAATCATGCAAATACCAAAGCTGTGCCCGCTGTTGTTAAATAAATAAAGCGGATTGAACAGCAATTGAACTACTATGGCAAATACTCCGGAATTGCCCCAGGTCTTGGTGTAGTTGTAAGCAATGCGGTGGAACATCTCAACAACGCGATTGTTTGACCACCAATCCAAGGCCCATGCAAAGTCGTCGTTTGCCGGCATTGAATAATATATGCTGTAGACAAAGCTTGCAAACACAAGCACATAGCCTACGACAAGTAGCCATCTGTGCCAGTATTTTTTATCAAATAAACCCTTCATTAATCTTCCTCATTATAGTTAATCACATTTTTGATTACATATTGTGGGGAGTTGTTGATGCTGATAAAAATACGTCCCACGTACTCGCCAATAAGTCCAAGTGTTATAAGAATAAGTCCGCCTAAAAGCAGCATTACAGAAATAAGAGAGCTCCATCCAAGCATTCTGTCTGGATTGGTAAACTTAGTTACGATGGCATAAATCGCATAGATAAATCCTACAAATGCACTGAATACTCCACAATAGGTTGCAAATCTGAGAGGTAGAATTGAAAAAGATGTAAATCCATTCATCCAAAGCGCAAGAAGCTTTCCAATGCTGTAGCCGGAAGTTCCTGCCATTCTCTCTCTGTGATTTACCTTTACATTACAGATATTTTTGGTTGTACGAAGAACGAGACCTATTACATAAGGATACGCTCCCTTGTATTTAAGCATCTCGTCCACAACAAAACGCTTAGCCGCAAAGTAGCTTGATACATAAAGCTCCTTGGGCTTGCTTAGCATGATTTCTGTCATCTTTTTATTAAGGTGGCTTCCCCAGTTTCTAAAGCCGGAGTGCTTCTTGTGGTCGTACTGAGCATAGACTACATCATAACCTTCCTCAATTTTCTCTAAAAGCTTGTCCACCTCGTCAGCCGGTGTCTGTCCGTCGTCGTCCAGGCACACAACCACATCTCCGGAAGCAAAGCTAAAGCCTGCCATAAGTGCGGCATGCTGCCCGAAGTTCTTGGCGTGGTTTACACCAATTATATTTTTGTTTGCAGCACAAAGAGACTGAATCACTGCATAAGTGCCATCAGGGCTGCAGTCATTTACCAAAATGATTTCGTGGCTGTAGCCATTTAATGTACTCATCTTGGTCTCTATCTCAGTCACCACTGTCTCTAATGTCTGTTCTGATCTATAACATGGAATTACAAATGAAATTTTCATTTAACTAGCTCCTATTTATTAAACTTTGCAAAGAAGCATACATCCTTTGGCTGCCCATCTATCCAGATGTCAGCCACAAATGTGCCTTCTTTTACAAATCCATTTTTCTCGCATGCCTTAAGTGATGCAGGGTTATCCGCCAAAATCCTGCCATACACCTTGTGCATATCTAACTTGTCAAAAGCATACTGAGTTACAAGTCCAATAGCCTCTGTTCCTCTGCCCCCACCGGCATAGGCCTCCTCACCAATTAGGACACCGTACTCACATTTTTTGCTTTCTTTATCTATATTTACAAGGTAAGTGCTGCCAATCTGAACGTTATCCGCCTTATCCCAAACCACAAACTGAGCAACCTCTCCTGTCATTACCTTATCTCTAATCCAAGCCTTCTGACCTTCAACTGTAAAAGGCTTTCGGTATAAAAACCTGGACTGAACGAACTGGCTATTACGCCATTTTACAAATATTTCTGCATCATCTAGGGTCATTGGTGTCAAATATATTTTGTTGCCTTCTATCCTTAAACTATCTGTTTGCATAGAAATCCTTTACCACCTTTACAACCTTTGCGTGATCCTCATCAGTAAGACCATAGTACAATGGAAGTCTTACCAGTCTCTCGCTCTCTTTTGTTGTGTATACATCCTCGCCATTAAAGCGACCGTACTTCTTGCCTGCTGGTGCAGTGTGAAGTGGAATGTAATGGAATACCATAAGGATGTCGTTTTCCTTGGCGTAGCTGATAAGAGCTGAACGCTCCTCAATATCCTTGCACTTGATGTAAAACATGTGGGCATTGTGCTCACATCCCTCAGGTATAACAGGAAGCTCTATCTTGCCCTCATCTGCCAAATCCTTGAATGCCTCGTAGTACTTGTTCCAAGAATTCATTCTGTCATCAAAAATCTTGTCTGCCTGCTCAAGCTGACCATAGAGGTAAGCTGCATTAAGCTCTGATGGAAGATATGAAGAACCAGCCTCCACCCATGTGTATTTATCAATCTGTCCACGGAAAAACTTTGCACGGTTAGTACCTTTTTCTCGGATGATTTCTGCCAATTCAATGTTGTCAGGATTCTTGATGAGAAGTGCTCCACCTTCACCCATTGAATAGTTCTTGGTCTCGTGGAATGAAAATGCGCCAAAATCACCGATTGTACCAAGGGCCTTTCCCTTGTATGTGCTCATGATACCCTGGGCTGCATCCTCAACTACAAGGAGATTGTGACGCTTTGCAATATCCATAATCACATCCATCTCGCAAGACACACCTGCATAATGAACAGGTACAATAGCCTTGGTCTTGTCTGTTATTGCCGCCTCAATCTTGGTCTCGTCAATATTCATGGTGTCTGGTCTGATATCAACAAACACCACCTTGGCACCGCGAAGCACAAAAGCATCTGCTGTTGATACAAATGTGTATGCTGGCATGATTACCTCGTCGCCAGGCTGAATATCACAAAGCAGCGCTGCCATCTCAGTGGCGTGTGTACATGATGTGGTAAGTAAAACCTTGGCACTACCTGTCTTGTTCTCAAGCCACTCGTTACACTTCTTAGTGTATTCGCCATCACCGCAAATCTTGCGCTTTGCAATTACGTCGTTTATATATTTTGTCTCTGTTCCCACAAAAGGTGGTACATTAAATGGAATCATAATTACTCCTTTTCCATTGGAAAACTAAAGTCTCCCTTATGGCTTTATTTATTAAATCTATATACATACATTCCGTCAAACTCATCCACAACTTCAACTGTGGCCTCTGGATATCTAGTCTGCATGTATTTTATTAGAAATGTTGGAGCTGACCAATCGGCCTTAGCCACATCCTCTCCAGGTGTCTCTGGAACTGCCACACTGCAGAAATATACGTTGTCCTCAAAGAAATCCTTTGAATACAAAGTGTCAAATCCATTTGCATGAACCTGAGTCCAGTACATTGGTGTATTGTACACCCATCCACCCCAAAATACTAGGTTTTTAGGCTTCTGTTCCTTGTACACTGTAAATGGTCCTGCTGGAAGAGCCAAATCCAAATCATAAATATACATCGAATCCGGATGGACCATTGCATATTTTTCTAAAGCTGTGCTCTTTTCAATATCTGCTGTGCGATATATATCATGAGCCACTGTATATGTGTACTCTGTGATGTTGGTCTCTGGCTTAAATCTAATGCACAACACTGGCACAAGAGCCAGACAAATGATTGCTGCGTGCATATTTTTCTTGCGCTCTAGCTTACCAAGCAAGTTTGCCATCATAACTACCGATGGCACCATGTAAATAAATACAAGTGCTTGGTATGCTCGCATTGGGAATCTACCTTCTATTAAGAAATACACAGACACCACTGCAAACATTGCAAACAATCCATCTATTGCAAGCAGCTGTCTCTTTGGCAAGCCCTTAACTAACACCATGATGTTGACACCCAAAAGCAACACTAGCCATGTCACCATCTGCCCGTTAACAATCATACTTGATTGCATCAAGTTGTGGGCTCTATCATAACAATCTCTAAGAGACACCTTGTTGCCATCATAAGCATCTACTAGCACTTTAAAATTGTCCTTGGTGAGATTTTCATCCATGAAAAACCAATGCTCTGCTGCATCATACAAGGTTTCATCCCAACCAACTGACTCATAAAGTTGCCCTCCATCTGCGTACTGCATATGAGGATAATCAATCCATGTGCCAGCTTGAGCGTAGTAATCATTAAACTCAGATATGCCTGTAACCTTTTCATAGATAGCATTGCTACAAAATGCAAGTGCCATGGCTGCTATAACGATAATCGCTCTTTTGATAGTGAGCTTTTTATCTTCACCAAAGAATTCAAAAAACAAAACTATAAGGGCTGCTGAAAGTCCCACCAAACCAAACTGCTTGCGAATACCATAAGCTACTACAAGCATGATAACCGATATAATGAACTGGCAATTTTTAATATTTGCCTTTGATTGGCTTGATACTAGGCTTGCTACAGCCGCGCCAGCTGCAAGACCAGCTGTGGCTGTGTACTGCAAAGCAGTAGAAAAATGCAAAAAGCAAAATAAAAATAACAATATAAATATCAATGTGCCAGCATATTTGCCAACCTTTTCTGTGGCATCCATAAGGCTGTCACAAATTATCCAAAGGCTCGCCGCAACAACAGCAAGCTCTATGATTGTGTACCAAGCTATGCCTCCATAGATTCTATAAAGCAAGCTTATAAATCCATAGTAGTAAAAGCTTCCAAAGACTGTTCCAGCCTCAGGGCTTCCTGTAGCAAACCCCGATACTAAATACATCAAAGTCTTGTCGTCATTATTCTGAAAACATATAGGACAGGTTGTCCATAGTATCCCAAGGCATACTGCTGTAATTACAAGAGCAGGTAGCCATGATTTTTTTAAGGTCATTTCATTCCTCATTTCAAGCTAGCATTAAAACAATGCTTTTATTATTCTTCCTCTTGAACCAAATATATTGGACGCTTCTTGGTCTCTAAGTACATCTTGGCCATATACTGGCCCTGTATGCCCAGGCAAAGCAGCTGAATGCCTGAAACCAAAAGGATTATACATACCATTGATGGCCAACCACTGGTTGGATCGCCAAATACCAATGTTCTTACAATGATAATTACTATAAATAAAAATGCCACAAGGCACATGATGCTGCCAAAAACTGACGCAAGAATAAGTGGGGCTGTGCTAAAGGCCACGATACCCTCGATGGCATAGATGAACAGCTTCCAGAATGACCACTTGGTCTCTCCTGCCACTCGCTCCACGTTTTCAAACTCAAGCCACTTGCGCTTGAAGCCTACCCAGCCAAAAATACCCTTGCTGAAACGGTTGTATTCGCCAAGTGATAGGATTGCCTCTACCACTTTTCTTGTCATCATCTGATAGTCACGAGCTCCGTCCACCACATCAGTACTGCTGATTTTGTTCATGAGCTTGTAGAATTTGCGAGCAAACCATGAGCGAATAGGTGGCTCACCCTTTCTATCAACACGACGTGTGGCAACGCACTCGTACTCGCCCGACTCTATATAACCAAGCATCTCTGGAAGAAGTGCAGGTGGATCCTGTAAATCCACATCCATGATAACCACATAATCACCCTTGGCCTTTTCCAGCCCGGCATATATGCCTGCCTCCTTGCCAAAGTTTCTTGAGAATGACACGTAGTGCACTCTCTCGTCCTGGCTGCGAAGGTCTTTAATGACCTGAAGGGTGCCATCCTTAGAGCCGTCGTCCACAAAGACAAACTCCAAATCTACTGATGGAAGCTTGTCCTCCATTTCATGTACAGTTTTATAAAAGATAGGTGCTGCCTCTTCCTCGTTGTAGCAAGGCACCACAATTGAAAGTAATTTTTTCAATATTCGTTCCCCTTTTACCTAGGATAATTTACAACAATAGACTTCTTGCCATAGTAGACGTTTGGAAGAATCTGCTTAGCATCATAAAATGAATCAAGCTCTACTGCATATTCCTCTCCAGGTTCCATGCCTGAATAAAGGAAATATTTATTCCAAGGCACGTTGTAGTCTCTATCTACAACCACCTGGTCATCGCCATTTTCTATCTCGCACAAGATGCTGTCCCACAGATAGAAACTATTAACTATCTCTGGAGCCTTGGCCTTTACCTCGTATGAAACTGTTGTAGTGTATCTGCCTGTAACAAACAGCGCTACCACTCCAAGCACCGCAACAGCTACGGCCAACACATAACCTACCTTTTTCAAATCCTTTTTTATTAGATACGCCACCCACTGTCCTAGCATAAGCGCTATCAAGCAGAGGGCAATCTGGATAAAGTAGTCTAAAACATACTGCATACGCACATCGAGATATGTTCGAGTCATTCCGCGACCATATACATAAGGCAAGATACATCCTACCCAAGTCGCTACTGATGCGATTACAAAAAGGAAAAGATTGCCTGGCTTTTTATCTGCCTTGCTATATGCAGCAACACCTATAAAGAAAAGTACCGCAAGAACAATAATCGTCACCGGCTTTTGAGTTATGATTAACATTCCAAAATGCTTAACATCTGCAATGGTCTGCACCACCGAAGTGCTCACCGATACTTTTTCAGTGTATTGACCTTGTCTAGCAAAATTTCCTGGAGCTATAACTGTAATCAAGCCAGTTAAAATATAGCAAATTAGTGGTAAATATCTTTTAAATGTGCTCTTGCAATGTTCCTTGAATCCTTTTTTTATTAAAACTATATATAGGAAGAATATCCCAAGTGGAATATCTAGAGCCGTTGTATTTGCTGCAAATACGCCTGCAATAATCATCCCTATGTAATATTTCTTTGCCCCGGTATTTGCGAATTTGATAATGAACCCAAAAGCAAGGAAAAGGGCTGCCATTGGAACGGCGTATGCCATCATCCCAACATACCAATTGTAGGTTTCAACATAGTAATCATTCTCGAGCAGCATCACTGCTGTGATGAAGGTAACCACTGAAGCAATTATCTCTGCCTTATTGTTAATATTTGAATCACTCTTACTTGCCGAGCCCCTAAGCATAAATGTTGCTGTAGTCTTGACTCCGTATAAAATCGCTGCCATACAAACCACGAAGGCTACTATCATATACCATCCATAGTAATGGCCCAAATGACGATGAATATTTAGTGGATTAACCAAAAGCTCCGTTATAAATGAAAACATTGTCCCACCGCGCTTGGTCCAATAAAAAGGAATCGCCGCAAAGAATTCTTTAAAAACATTTCCGTAGGCATCTCTCCCAAGAGCCATGGCGAAGTCATCGCTGGCTGGAACTGCATAATAAATTGAATAAAAAACTGGAAAGAACAAAAGTATATATAGAACTGCCAAGATAATTTTAACCACATTTTTCTTGACCCACGAAACCATTAATAAAGCCTCCTAATATTTTCAATCTAATTAAAGCCAAAGTTTTTAATATATGATAATATGATACTGTTCAAAGAAAAATATTAGTGTCTTTGATAACTTTTAATTAAAAACTCTAATCCTAAGAATTATAGCATAAAGCTATATTCATAGCAAAATTCAAAGGACTAGGCGCTGGCTATATTTAGATTTCATTTTTCTATGATTTTAGTCACAACAATACGTATACGAGAGGTATCTATTCATGATATTCAAATTTGAAGAACGAGCTTTAAAATGGTTAGGGGAACACATCGTTCCAGTGGTCTTTGCTGCAGGCTTTTTGGTTAGCATTGTCATTCGACTGATGTTAAAGGATTTTGTCACTAGCGATGCCACAAGCTGCCTCATCCCATGGTACGAGGCAATCAAGTCAAATGGAGGAATCAAAGGGTTGGCCGTGCCTGTTGAGGGGCTTAACTACAACTTCCCTTACCAGTTTTTGATTGCAATAATGACTTACATCCCAATCAACCCATTGTATGGCTACAAGATTATCAGCTGCATCTTTGATTATCTTTTGGCTTTTGCATTGGCATACGTGGTTTACGATATCTCAGGCACAGGCAAGCTTACTAAGGGGCTTCTAGCTTTTATCGTAGCAAGCTGCTCTCCAGTAGTTTTTATGGATTCTGCGGCTTGGGCACAGTGTGATTCTATTTATGTATTTTGGATTGTTCTTGCCCTTATTTACCTTTGCAAGGATAAATATACTCGTGCCTTTGTATTTTATGGTATTGCTTTTGCCTTTAAGTTTCAGGCAGTTTTCGCTCTACCATTTTTCTTGTTCTACTATTTTTACAAGCGCAGATTTAGCATTTTGTACTTTGGATTTATCCCAGTGATGATGACAGCCCTTAGCCTTCCAGCACTTGTGCAGGGCCGCACCATCAGCGAAATGATTCACATATACACCGACAACACCAGCCTACATCAGTCTTTGGCAAATGGTTATCCAACATTTTGGAGACTCCTTGCCGACGGTACAGACTTCACCGGCGCAGACGCCTACGACGTGCTCAAGCATGCTGCCATGGCGTTTACAGTAATCATCCTTGGTTGCCTTGTATACATCTGGATTAAAAACAAAGTGATGCTTACAACCACCAACATCGTAATCATGGCCTTTCTCATGACTTACTCAACTGTATTTTTCCTTCCAGCCATGCACGAAAGATACGGCTTCTGTTACGAGATATTAGCCATCGCCATTGCCTTTGTCAGCACTAAAACTATTCCACTTGCCATTGGCTTGACCTGTATTTCTCTGACAACCTACGGCTCTTATTTATTTAACAACACCACTAACGAATGGTTTTTAGCTGTGATTAATATGGTGATTTACGTATCGTATATGATTATTTTGAATAAGAAATTGGTTAATGAAAAATAATAAGATTTGTATAAAAAAAGTTTTGCTTAATTGAAATTACAAAATGTTTTCCCGTATGTAAGAATGGCTGCAGTTTCCTGCAGCCAATTTCTTTATTCATAATACTTTTCTATATCTCTAACTAAAGATTCCATCAAAACATAATAATCTCCAACTATTTCATCATAATATCTCAAGGCCACTTGCCCGTCATAGTCATGAGCTAAAGTATTTCTCACTCTAAGCATATCCATCCATCTGTCATCGTTTATCAATCCAACAGAAAATGCAGATTTAAGAGTTTCTCTAGGAGAACCTGATGCAAAATCGGTCAATCCAAACTCATGAGTTACTAACTCTTTCATTACCTTCCAGGACAAATCAAAAGTAAGATTGAAATTTTGTACAGTCGCTGGCAGGACAAATGGAGCATCCTTATCATGACCTCTGGACATTCTAAGATTAGAAAGACTCTTACATAAACTCTTATATCTATTAATATATTTGCTTTCCATATTTGTTCATATCCTCCCTCAACAAATCACTACACACTTCATCGTAATTAAAAATATCAATCTTTCGAAGTGTAGGGATATTCTCTATTTCTTCCTCAAACTCATTGATATTTTCACAGCCATAAACTATAAAATCTATATCACTTTTGTCCGTCTGAGTACCCATAGCAAATGAACCAAACAAATCCAATCTCTTTACATGATACTTTTTGGCTATAGATGTCACGCGCTCTATTATCTCTTCCGCAGACATTATATTTTGTTTTGTCATAGCTACTTCCTCCAAGAATCATTTTACTATAGATTCTCTATTGCCTCAATTTATTTGCTACATCACGCAGCTAGTGCCGCGCCCCTCCATGTTGTCATCCTTAACATAGCGGGCGTTGAACTCCATATTGATATCTCTAAGCTCCTTCTTGCCTTCGATATATTCCTCATACATCTCAGCAAGTCCGGCCATACAACCATCACAGTTGGCCTCAATATTTCCAAGGGATTCCTTTACTATCTGCTCTCGCTCTTCCCTAGTTGTATCTTTAATTAAATATGACATCTTACAAGTATAATCCAATCATCTAAGATGGAGATTGGATTTATTCCTTTCTCATAAATCACTTTTCCATTAGGACTTGGCTCTAGATTTGACCATGGCTATTACGCATGCGCATATAGCCAGTGCCGATACAATCTCGCTGACTCTCCAGCCTGCCGGCTCAACAAACCTTGTAAAAAGCTTGCTTGCATCCCCAGAGTATTTCAATGCAATGCAATT
>JAEEGK010032738.1_pt1 | contig 10152 bp, 6 predicted proteins | sample 8958771 | NCBI WGS metagenome assembly JAEEGK01 (sample SAMN16246547, study PRJNA631951) | gut metagenome | biome: gut microbiome; feature: rumen; material: SC-attached | host: Bos | place: Iran: Karaj | collected 2018-10 | reverse complement strand
TAATAATAATAATAATAATAATAATAATAATAATAATAATAATAATTCAAAATATAGACAAAAAGTTATTTTATCTCCTATAAATGTTCAAAAAAATTCAAAACAAAATTCTAATCAAAATTCTAATCAAAATTCAAATTTACAAACAGTTTCAAATCAAATAATAGTGAAAAAAAAATAAATCACAAAAATTAATTTTTGTTATAAATAATTCAATATTATAAATAAATAATAATAATATTATATTATTAATTATATTAAAATTTTATTTTTAATATTTAAAAAAAATTAATAAAATTAATTTCATATAAAATAAAAAATATAATTATTTACTATAAAATTAAATATTATTTATTCATCTTTTATAAAATTATTTTAAATTTTCTGATTTAATACTTTCATTATGGAAACTTTTTCCAAAAAATCCTTCACTTATTACACCTTTTCTAAATCCTCCATAACCAACAACATAAGGTGCATCAGTTTTAACTTTTCTATTTGCATAAACTGCATTTTTAAAACTATCACTTAAATCTTTAGTATAATCATCATCAGGATATGTAATAACAACATGATTTTTCTTTTTTTCTTCTTCAATTAAAATTTGTTCCTCTTCTTTACTTCTAGTTTTAGGTTTAACAAATCTATCTTTCATTTCTGAGATATATCTTTCATCTTTATCAGTTGTTATATTACCTTTAATAGCTTGACTAGTTGCTTTGGCATAACTTGTTCCGAAAATATCATGTCCATTTGGTTGACTTGTTTCAATACCAGTTACATGACCTGTATATCCAGGAATATGTTCAGGGTAAATAGTATGTTTATTTCCACAAATCCATGTTCGAGCTTCTTTGGAACGATTAGAAAAAATTTTATCTTCTTCTAATTCATAATTTTTACTCATATCTTTATTGAAATAACCTTTGTTATAATAAGTATAATCTTCTTTGGTTGAGGGAACAAATGTTGATGAATAATCTGGTTCTTTTGTTAAGAAAGATTTGATGTGGTTATTTGTTGCTCCAACTGTCATTCCGATGACTTCATATTTATATGGTATATGTCCCATATATCCTGGGTAATATTCTCTATAAAGTCCTTTTTTTTCCATTTTATTTTTATATTAAATTATTTTTATTAGAGTTATTTTTTTAATAATATAATTTTTTTATTTATTAACTTTACATATTATTTTTATTTTTTATATTTATTATTTTTTATTTAAAATAAATTTAAAAGAATTTAAATTGTTTTGAATATTAATATATATATTTATATATATTTTATTATATAATGGAAGATGATAATAATAAAAAAGAAAAAAAAACTAAAGAACAAGAATTTATTGTAGAAACTCCAATTGAAATTGAAGAAAGAATAAATGGAAGTGATAAAATAATAAAATATGAAAGAGGAAAATTTTTAGGAAAAGGTGGTTTTGCAAAATGTTATGAAATGAAAAGAGTGGATACAGGAAAAATATTTGCTGCAAAAGTTTTTGAAAAAAAAGCTTTAAACACAGCAAGAACTCGAAAAAAATTAATAAATGAAATAAAATTACATAAAAAACTTCATCATCAAAACATAGTAAATTTTGAACATTTTTTTGAAGACAAAGACAGTGTTTATATATTATTAGAATTATGTTCAAATCAAACATTAAATGAATTAGTAAAACGTCGTAAGCGTTTGACTGAAATAGAAGTTCAATGTTATTCATTACAAATAATAAAAGCTTTAAAATATATTCATAGTCACAGAATAATTCACAGAGATTTAAAATTAGGAAATTTATTTTTAACAAACAAACTTGAATTGAAATTAGGTGATTTTGGATTGGCAGCTAAATTAGAATATGATGGTCAAAGAAGAAGAACAGTTTGTGGAACTCCAAATTATATAGCACCTGAAGTTCTAGAAAAAAAAAATGGTCATTCATATGAAGTAGATATATGGTCTTTGGGAGTTGTGATGTATACTATGTTATTTGGTAGACCTCCTTTTGAAACAGCAGATGTTAAATTAACATATAAGCGTATTAAAATGAATAGTTATTCATTTCCAGAAAATATTAAAGTAGACTCAACTGCGAAAAAATTAATAAGTAGTATATTAAATTTAGATCCATCAAAACGACCGAGTTTAGATGCTATTGCAGATCATGATTTTTTTAAAATGTATCATTCTGTTCCTTTAATATTACCTTTGAGTACTTTAAGTTGCCCACCTAATCATAATTATATAGCTCAATTTGCTAAAAATGATTCGAGATTTCAAAATGGACAAAATGAATATATAAATAATCAAAATAGTAATCAAAATAACTTAGATTTACATAGAAGAAATGAAAGTAATAATGCATTTAAAAACCCAATGAATTCAAGTAGAAATAATAATAAAGATTTAAATAATTTTAATAGTGATGGAGAGAATGAAAATAATTTAGATGATTTAGATGATCCAATGCTTAAAAAATTAAGTGATGCTAATAATGGACAAATTAATATGCCTCCTATTCAAAATTATTTTTCTCGAAAAATTTCGAGATATTTTGATTATTATTCAAAATTTGGGTTTGTTTATTTTATAAATAACACACATATTGGAATATGTTTTAATGACTTTAGTAATATTTTAAGACATATGGTAAAAGATTCAAATGAATCTGATTTAGCAAATACAAATAATTATGATTATATTTATTTAGAAAAAGATGCTCAATCTAGTCAAAATTTTGATGAAATTGAATTGGAAAATTATTTAGCAAGTAAAAATACAAGTAAAGATATTATTAAAAAATTTGATATATTTAAACATATTGTTAATAAACATTTAAATGATTTTGAAAAAGTAAAAAAAGAAAAATATGTTAATAATGCAATGACTTATAATAATGATAGTGTAATAAATAAATTATTTTTTGTAAAAAAATTTTTTATAGGGAAAAATGCTGTTTTATTTAGATTAAGTAATAAATTAATTCAAATTTTTTTTAATGATGGAACAGAAATTATTTTTTCAACGGAAACTAGTGAATTTGTGTATAAAAGTAAAAAAGGAGAAGAAACTCAAGAAAGTATTCAAAATGCAATGAATGGAGATGAAAATGATATTATTAAAAAGATAAAAATTGCAAAAAATTTGTTAATTTATTTTGTTAAAAATCAAAAAAGTAAAAAAGTTCCCAAATAATAATTTTATTTTTTATAATTATAATATATAATTATATTTTTAATTAAATTTATTATTTTTAATTATTATTTTAATGTGTAAAAAATAAAATTAATTTATATAATTTTATTTTAAATAAAAATTTTTATCACAAAGAATAAAAACTTATATAAATAAACATAAATTAACATATAAAAAATTATTTTTTACAAAAAAAAATGATATTTTTTAGTAAATAAATTTAAATATAAATAATTACTGTATTATTTTATAAAATTATTTTATTAATTTTATTATTTTATTTTATTTTAAAATAAATTAATTTAAAAAAAATTAAAATTAAATTTATTATATGGGAATAAATTGTTCAAATTGCATGAATAATAAAATCCCAACAAATAAAGATATTAAAATAGATATAGATTCTCCAATTACATTAAATTCAATAACAAAAATTCAATCAATTTTTCGTTCATATATTTTTAGAAAAAAAAATAATTTATTACATTACGACTCATATAATTTAGTTTATCAATTTCCAAATAAGAAAAATAAATTAAATGGAAGAAATAATTACCCATATAAAATATTACAAAAATCAAACATTTCAATAGAACAAATAAATAATTTGAATAAACTTTTTCCTCCTTTAACAGATAACATAAAATTGACATTTATAAAATTATTATATCCAAATAACAGTGAATATTCTGGCGAATTTAATCCAATTTTAAAAGAAAGGCATGGAAGAGGTATTCAACTTTGGACAGATAACACGATTTATTCAGGATATTGGAAAAATGACAAAATTTCAGGAAAAGGTAAGTTAATCCATCCTTCTGGCGATTATTATGAAGGTGAATTTTTAGATGATTGTGTTAATGGATTTGGAACATATATATCTAAAAAAGGTGGTCAATATGTAGGAATGTGGAAGAATAATTTACAAGATGGGAAAGGAAAATTAACTTGGAGTGATAAAACTGAATATAATGGAGAATGGAAAAAAGGGAAAAAATGGGGAAAAGGTAAATTTATTATGTCAGATGGGTCATATTTTGAAGGAGATTTTTATCAAAATTGTATGCATGGTAAAGGAAAATTTCAATGGAATGATAATAAGATATATATAGGTGAATGGAAGAATAATAAAATGGATGGTGAAGGTGAATTTTTTTGGCCTGATGGAAAAGTTTATAAAGGGCATTATTTTCAGGATGAAAAAAATGGCTTTGGTGAACTTACGTTTCCCAATGGAAGAATTTATAAAGGTTATTGGAAAAATGGGCTACAACATGGAGAAGGAGAAATATATAGTCCAAAAGAGAAAATTTGGAAAAAAGGTTTGTGGAATGAGGGAAAGAGAGTTAGATGGTCAGTTAATGAAATTAATTCAGATAGAAAAAATGATGAATGATATTTTAATTTTAAAATTATATGAATGCAATGGTTTTTTTTTAATAAAAAAGTATAAAAATGTAAATATTTTCAGTATTTCTAATATTTTATATAGAAAAAAAGAAAAAAAGGTAAAATAAAAATAAATATGAATAATAATTAATTTTTTATGTAATATATAAATTTTAATTATTCTATTTTAAATTATATTAAAAATAATTTAATTTATATTTTTTTATTTTATTTTTAAATTTTAATTAAATAAATATTAAAATTTAAATTAATTTTTAAATAATTATTTTATTATATTAATAAATATTTATTTTTTTTCATTTTCATCTTTTTTTTTATATTTTTCAATTATTCCTCTAATAAAAGCTTCAACCCCATTTGAATATTTTTGTACAACATTTAAATCAAGTTTAAAAGATTGAATAATAGCTTGTAAATTTTCAGAATTTAAAGCACTTTCTAATTGTCCTAAAGCTTGTAAGAATTGAGGACTTTTAATATTATTATGAAAACCTTGAGTATTTTGTTGATTAGCAGGTAATAATTTAATTAAATCTTGTTTTTTTTCTTCATTTAAAGAATTATAAACATTAATAATTCTTTCTCTAGTTAAAATATCACTTAATTTTGGATATTTTTGAGTTAATAATTTAATAGTTTGAGTAAATCTTGAAATAAAATCCATATTATTTTGATTATTATTATTTACATTATTATTATTATTATTTATTTCATCAATATTCATTGGAACATTTTGTTCTTCTTTTTTATTATCATTTTCAATTTCTCCTGAACTAATAATTTTTTCTGCTTTTTTATTAATTTGTTCATCTAAATTTTTATTAAATTGCATATAAAAAATATGTTTTTCATCATTATAATGTGTATTTTGAAGTGAATAAATTAATCCTTTTTTACTTTGAATTTTTTCCCATTTCCAATCTCCAGGTGTTAACATAATTGGTTCAGTTATTGTATTTTTAGTTAAATTTTTCCATTCAAAACATGTTAATTCAAATTCTGGATTAAAATAAATTCTAATTTCACCTTTGTCTAAATTTGCTTTTGCCTTTCCATCAATTATTTTCATTTCACCTGCATTAAATTTAAATTCTTTTTTATTTTCCATATTATAATTAATATAAAAAAATAAATTAAAATATTAATAAATTATGGATAAATTTTTACAAAAAAAAAGAAATAATAAAGAAGAAAAAATACAAAAAATAAAATTTAATTGTGAAGAAAAATTAAAAAAAATATTTGAAAAAGATTCAATAAAAAAAATATTAAATGATTTAGGAAATTCAACAAGATTCGAAGATTTAAATAAATTTTTTCAAAATTTGGCAAATCATGAATATAAATCAATAAAAGATAAACAAATTAAAAAAAAAGAACCAATAAGTATTAATTATGATATTATTAATTTTAACCCATTATTTAAAAATAATTATTATCCTCAAGATTTTAAATTAATTGAAAAAATTTTTAAAAGAAATTCTGAAGAAAAAAAAATAGAAATAAAAAAAAATGATAATAATGAAAATATTATAAATAATAATAATAATAATATTTTAAATGAATTTAATGTTAAATTTGAAGATATTAAAAAAATTTTAATTGAAAATTTATTTAATTTACATGAAAATAAGATTTTATTAAATGCATTAAAAAAAGAAGATGTAATGAAAATAATAAAATTAAATTCAAATTTTAATAAAAAATTTAATATAAATTTAATAAACGAAATTGATAAAAATTTGTTATCAATAATTTTAGAATTTAAAAATCAAAATAATTTAAAAGATTTTTTTGATATTTTAATTTTTTATTTAAATTATGAATTTTTATTAAAATTTGATGAAAAAGATTTTATAAGATTTGATAAAATATTAAATGAAATAACAATTTTATTAATAAATTTAAACAAAGATAATTTTTATGATGATTATCAAAATGATTTTATCAATTTTATAAATTTAATTCCAAAAAAAATAAATAAAAATTTATTAGATTTTATAATAAATGATTTTCATAAAATTTATTTCAAAAAAAATTTAGATTCAATAATTGATTTAGCAAAAAATAATAATAATATTAATATAATTTTTCCTTACATAAAAACATTAACAAATATTTATAAATTTTATTTTAACATAAATTTTGAAAATACAAAAGACAAAGAAGAAAAAATAAAAATAATAATTTCATTAATAGACTTTTTTTTAAAATTAACAAGAGAACAAGAAAATAAATATATTTTACAACGTTCAGTAGAATTTATTTTATCTGATATTTATATAATTTCAAATAACGAAATTGATCAATATTTAATAGAAAATTTTTCAAGAAAAAAAATTATTGATTTTTGTATTGAAGGATTAACAGATTTAACTAAAATTGAAGAAAATAATAATTCAGATATTAATAGTTATTTTAGAGAAAGATTTAGTTTATTTTTTAATTTAACAAAAATTAATAATGAAATAATAAAATTTTTTCCTGAAAAATATAATTTATGTTGTCAAAAAATTAGAAATGAATTTGAGCAGTATTTAAAATATTTATTAAATGTTAATGAAAATGTTGCTGAAGAATTAATTGATAAATGTGGAGAAAATTGTGAAGAAATAATTATTAAATTAATTGAAATTATTTATGAAAAAAATAAAAATTTTGAATATAATAAATTTTTTCGAAAAATTCAGAAATATTATAAAGAAAATAATAAATATTATAAAGGAATTTTAATATTAATTATTAATATTCCTATTAATTTTTTTTATCAAAAAGAAAATTTTATAATTGATAAAATAAATGAAAATAATAATAATAATTTAGAAGAAACTGAAAATGAAGTTAATATTAATAATGAAATTTTTAATGCTTTGAATGAAAATGAAAAAGTTTTTGAATATTTTAATCAAATTGAAAAAAAAGATATTCAAAATAAAATAATATTTTATTGTTTTATGTATTTTTTATTATATAATAAAGATAATAGATATTTAAATATAGTTAAATTATTTTTAATATATTTTTTTAATAAAATTATAAATGATAAAAAATTTGATGATATTTTTTTATTTACTGATTATTTAAATAAATATTTTACTATTTTTAAATTTATTGAATTTTATAATTTTATATTAGATATTATAAAAAATAATATAAATAACAATGAAGATATTAAAAATAATTATTTAGAACAAATTCCAATTTTTTTAAATTATAAATATCAAAATAATCTAGAAGAATTTTCTGATGAAAAAAATAAATTTTTATGCGATTTTATAAAAAATATAATAAATAAAAAAGAAGAAAAATTAATTAAAGAATTAGCATTGAAAAAATTAAATAATGACATAAAAGATATTATTCGAAAATGTGATTTAATTTTATTTGAAGATATTTAAATATTATAATATTTAATAATAAATAATATATTAAATTTATTTTATAATAATTGACAAATAATTATAAATATAAAATTTAAACATTATACAAAATAAATTTATATATTTATAATTAATATAAAATAAAACATATAAAATTTTTTATTCATCTTCTTCATCCATAAAAAAAACATTTGAAAAATAAATTCTATTTTTTTCAACAAATAAAATATTTTTTAAATTTTTTAAATAAATAAAAAAATTATACAAAGAATCTAATTTAATTAAATTATCTTTATCTTTTTCATAAGTAAATATTTTTCCTATAAATTCATCAAAAAATATTTCAAAAAATTTTCTATGAATTATTTCAGTTGTATTAAAAAATATATTAAAATTTTCATTAGGTGGTAAAAATAAATGAGATTTTTTACATTCATTTATTAATTGATTAACATTTATATTTTCAACAGATTCATTCATTGAACTATCATTTTTTGAATTTTTAAAATTAAATTTTGGTGTTTGTGGAATTTCATCATCTTCATCATTTATTTCTTTTTTTTTCTCATTTTTTTTAGAAGTATTTTTTGTTGAATTTGAAAAAGTTTCATCATCATAATTAAATAAATTATCTGAAAAATAATTATGTTTAATATCTCTAATATTATTTGAATAATTTCCTTTATTTAATAAATTATTTAATTTAATTTTTTTTTCTCTTTCATTCGCACTTTTTAAACTAATCGAAATTGATTTTGCTTCTGAATTTTTAAAACTTTTAAATATTTTATTACTATCAACTGAAACTACTTTAAAAAATAAAACAATACTTTCTTCAATATTAATACTTGTTCTTAATTTAAATTCGTTTATTAAAGAATCAAAACTACCTAATTCAATATTTTTTTCATTAAAAGTTTTACTATAATTCATATTATTTTCAATATAATTTTCCATATGTTCTGAATTATTATTATTTTCTTCTTCTGATTCAGATTCTTCATCGCATATTTTATTAATGTTTCTTTTGTTATTATTTTTATAATATTGTAATAAATTTAATTTATTTATTTTTTCAATGACTATTTTTTTTATTCCATTTTTTAATTTTGAATTTTTTTTTAATTCATTTATATATTTTTCATAATAATTTTTACCTGCAACATAAGATTTAAATAAAATTTCTTCAATTAAATTATTTTCTTTTTTTTTAGGATCTAAACAATCACGTAATAATGTAAATAAAAATAAAAATTGACCAATTAAATATTTAATTTCTAAATTTATTAAATTTGTTAATTTTCTATTTAAATTATTCAAACTTTCAAAATTCATTTTCTTTTTAAAAATTAATCCAATTATTTCAATGTTTGTGAAATTTAATGTAAAAAATCCCGATTCTTTACAATTATACATTATAATTTTTAAACTATTGTAATCAACTATGGATGAATGTTTAATTAATGTGTAATTTATATAAAAATTATTTTCATTTAATTTTGATCTATAAAGTGGTAAAAATATTTTTTCAATTGCCATTTTTATTTTTTTATTTTTTTCTAATTCTAAAAATTTTATTATAAAATAATGTTCATAAAATTCTAAATTTGTTTTTATTAAATGAGGAATATTTAATGAAGATATTTGAAGTGAACATTTTAATTTTTCTAATATTAATATTTCATTTTTTTTCATTTTTATGAAAAATTTATTTTAATTTTTATTATGTATTTATAATTAATTATAATTTAAAAATTTATTGAAATTGATTTTATTAATTTAATTTTAAAAAGAATTTTAATTTTATTTTTTTTCAAGAAAAAAATTATACATAATTTAATATATAAATCGGTTGTGATCGAATCTTTTAATTAAATTATGAAAAAATTTACATATTAAAATTTAATTTAAAAAAATATTATTAAACTGATTAATCTATTTATTTAATTATAATATTTTCATATCCATTTATAAAAAATTTATAAATTTATTAATAATTCATAATATTTCATTTATTTATTTATTTTTTTTAAATAATTTATAATATTAATATATAATTTTTTAAATTATATAAATATTTTTTAATCAAAGTTATTTGAAAAAAATTTTTAAATAAAAATTTTATAGGAAAATTTGTAATTTATGAACAAAAATTTTTTCATTTATA
>JAEEGK010032731.1_pt1 | contig 10154 bp, 8 predicted proteins | sample 8958771 | NCBI WGS metagenome assembly JAEEGK01 (sample SAMN16246547, study PRJNA631951) | gut metagenome | biome: gut microbiome; feature: rumen; material: SC-attached | host: Bos | place: Iran: Karaj | collected 2018-10 | reverse complement strand
TTAATGGATAAACATTCCGAGGAAATGGATGCTATGGAACTTCCGTTCAAGTGGCAATACATTCCTCTTGACTACCCGCAACCAGATGTTTATATGTAATTTGAAACTATCATTATGGACCTAAAAGAATATATCAGCATCGTTAATCAGAAATATCGCGCTGGCAATGCAACAGAGCACAGTTATAGAGGCGCTTTGGAGCAATTGATGCAGACGCTGTTGCCAAAACTGCGCATTGTGAATGAGCCCAAGCGAGTGAAGTGTGGCGCACCAGACTATATAGCCAGTCGTAAAGATGGTATGCCAGTCTTCTATATCGAGGCAAAGGATATTGGCGACAATGATCTCGATGGCCGTAATCCTCATGGCCATAAGGAGCAGTTTACACGCTACAAGCAGGCCCTCGACTATATCATCTTCACAGATTATCTGGATTTCCATTTATATGAGCATGGGGAGTTTGTGGATAGCGTACGCATCGCAGAAGTGAAGGGTGACAAGATTATTGCCATCAAAGAGAATGAAGAGAAGTTCCTGAATCTCATAGAGCATGTTGGTAACAATGCTATTCAACGCATTACGTCGGCCTCGCGTCTGGCCAAGTTGATGGCAGGTAAGGCGCGCCTGTTAGAGAACATCATTGAGCAGGCCATGAATGACGATACTGAGAGTTATGCCAATGACAATCTGCGAGGGCAGTATAACGCTTTCAAGGACGTGCTCATTCAGGAACTGAAACCTTCAGATTTTGCAGACATCTATGCCCAGACTATTGCCTACGGTATGTTTGCTGCACGTTTGCACGATAATACTCCAGAGGACTTTAGCCGTGAGGAGGCTGCAAAGTTGATTCCAAAGACAAATCCCTTCTTGCGTCAGATCTTCAACAATCTGGCAGGAAACGACCTTGATGAGCGTATTACATGGGTTGTAGATGATTTGGTGACGGTATTCCTGGCTTCTGATTTGCAGAAAATCATGAAAGCCTATGGTGAGGACAAGCGCCACCACGACCCCATGATTCACTTCTATGAGGACTTCCTGTCTGAATACAATCCCAAACTGCGTAAGTCAAAGGGTGTCTGGTACACCCCACAACCTGTTGTTGGCTTCATTGTGAGGGCTGTGGATGAGATTCTGCAAAAGGATTTCAATCTGCCAGAAGGTCTTGCAGACTATTCTATGATTGAAAGGGATGTTGCCGTTGAGCAGAGTTATGACGGACGAACCAAGGACGGTATGAAGCACGCCATGAAACGCTTTCATCGTGTGCAGATCCTCGATCCTGCTACTGGCACAGGCACATTCTTGGCAGAGGTGGTCAATCAGATTTATGACCGTTATCGTGACCAACAAGGCATCTGGCAGCAGTATGTGGAACAACACCTGTTGCCTCGTTTGAATGGCTTCGAGATATTGATGGCTTCGTATGCCGTAGCTCACTTGAAACTTGATTTGCTGTTGAGCGAGACCGGCTATCAGCACCAGTCAGAGAAACGTTTGCATGTATATCTGACCAACTCTCTCGAAGAGAGCAATAACGAACCTCGTACCCTCTTTGCCCAATGGCTCAGCCGTGAGGCCGCAGAAGCAAATGTAATTAAGCGCGACTGTCCTGTGATGGTTGTCATAGGTAATCCACCGTATAGTGGAGAAAGCCAGAACAAAGGCAAGTGGATTATGTCGCTGATGGAGGATTATAAGAAAGAGTCAGGTGGGAAGCAGCCTTTGGACGAACGTAACCCCAAATGGCTGAATGATGATTATGTGAAGTTCATTCGTCTGGCCCAACACTATATCGAAAAGAAAGGTGAAGGTATCATTGGCTTCATCAATCCTCATGGTTATCTTGATAATCCAACGTTCAGAGGTATGCGTTGGAATCTGCTGAAGACCTTCGACAAGATTTACACCATTGATCTACACGGCAATAGTAAGAAGAAAGAGACGTGCCCAGATGGAAGCAAGGACGAAAATGTCTTTGATATTATGCAGGGCGTCAGCATTAACCTGTTTGTCAAGACTGGCAAGAAAGGAAAAGACGAACTTGGAAAGGTATTCCATAAGGATTTATATGGACTACGTCAGCAGAAATATGATTTCCTTGATGGGGCCACTATAGAAAACGTTGGATATGAAGAAATGAAGCCTATGGCTCCAATGTATTTCTTTGTACCAAAGGACTTTGGATTAGAAGGAGAGTATAATAGTGGCATAAATGTTGTTGATTTATTCTCATCAACTAACGTAGGAGTAGTTACTGCAAACGATAAAGTTCTTATAAACCAAGAACGTAATTCACTTTGCATAAACGTAAAAGACTGTTATAACATAGAAATCTCCGATTCATGTATTAATGGTATTACCTATCGGCCTTTCGATAATCAATACATTTACTATGACACAAAACTTGTAGAACGCTCTCGTGAGAAGATAATGTCTCATATGAGGCACGAAGACAACATTGCACTTCTTGTTGGAAGACAAGGTCAGGTTTGTGGAAACAATAGATGGAATCTCGTATATCTTGCAAAAGGAATCGTTGATTTTAATGTATTCTATAGAGGTGGGGGGAACGTTTTCCCTCTCTATTTGTATAAGGAGAACATGGGCCAAGAAGAGCGCATTGTCAATTTCAACAAGGAATTGTATGACAAAATAGCCCTAGGCTTAAACTACCTTCCTAGCTATGATGACAATGTGCTGATAGACCCAATAAGCGACTATAATGGTGTGCTCTATCCCCAAGTCCTCTTCGACTACATCTATGCCCTGCTTCATAGCCCAAGCTATCGTGAACGCTACAAGGAATTCCTGAAGATAGATTTCCCACGCATACCATATCCAAAAGACTGGGAGAAATTCCGTGATTTGGCAGAGCTTGGAGAAGAACTACGACAACTGCATCTGATGGAAGACCTGCCCCCAAAGACTGGTATCACTTTCCCCGTGGCAGGCTCGTTGCAGGTAGACTGCTATCGCTGGCAGGACAATCGTGTCTATATCAACGCAGAGCAATATTTCGATGGTGTACCAGAATCTGCTTGGAACTTTTATATCGGAGGCTATCAGCCTGCTCAGAAATGGCTGAAAGACCGCAAAGGTCTTACCCTCAGCTTCGAAGACGTGAAGCACTATGGCCGCATCATCTATGTGCTCCAGCAGACAGAGCGCATCATGCAGGAAATAGATGATATAAGAAAGCCAGAGGGTTATTGAATTGTTTAAGTAAAAGATTATAGCATGGAATATCTGAAACAATCAAAGAAATTACAACGAAACGTTATTTTATGTATCGTTTTAGTCTTTATTATTATCCTTGCTTTTTATTTCTATATGTTTAATAGTGGACTAAGCAAAGATTCAAATTCATGGAGTAATTTTGGAGATTATGTAAATGGGGTCTTAACACCAATTTTGACAGCAATAAACATATATGTGTTTATCAAAATGACAATAGCAATTTCAGGTTTAGAAGAAAGGCGTACAATAAATGCCAATGCGATAGAAGAAGCTCGGCTTGAAAAAGAAATGCATCATGAGAAAGAAATGCTTATGATGCAACTGAGAAAGCAAGAAATTGATACATTTGTAAAGCAAATGAATAGGATTTTCGATTATAGTTCAAAAGAAAATAGAATCCAATCATTACAACAGGTTATCGACTATCTTACATCATTTTGTGAAACAGGTTTTAAATGGTTTAACATTGATAACAATAATCACACAAAGCACAAAATCGAATATTTGACTGTTAGTTTGAGAACAGTTCTTTTTGATTTAGAAGATAACAAGCAATCATCTGAAGAACTTTTTACCAAGATTTACGATGCAAAAGCAGAAATAACCAACACCTTGGTGGAAGCTGCATTAAAAGAATAAAAAATTTAGAATATGGATTAGTTTCTCTTTTAATTTGTCAATAACATATGAAAGGAACAGCATCACATCTACTGGAGTTCCTTGAAGGAGCCAGAAAAAGATTCATCATACCAGTGTACCAAAGGAATTACGACTGGAAGCGTGAGAACTGTAAACAGTTGTTCGATGACCTTGTTAGTGTTATCAAGGAAGGGAAATCCACCCACTTCTTTGGTAGCATAGTATCGTATGCTCATAGCAGGGACGAAGTGATACTCATTGACGGACAACAGCGCATCACTACTATCTCGCTGATTCTTATTGCAATGATCAATGCCATGAAGAAAGGTATATGTGTTCCTGAGGATTCAAGGTTGTCGGAGATACTGGAGGATACATATATTATAGATAAGTATAGAAGGGATGAAAGGAAAGTGAGACTGAAGCCCTTCCGCGATGACTGCACAGCTTTTGATAGGTTGATATACAACGACGAGACTGAATATATTCAAGACTCTAAGGTTACTATCAACTACAATTACTTCTACGACAGAATCGTGCAGATACGTGAACTAACACCAGACGAGCTGTACAGGGCCATTGATAGCCTGGAAATCATTGACATAGAACTGGAGCCTCAGCACGGCGACAATCCACAGTTGATATTTGAGAGTCTGAACTCTACAGGACTTGACTTGACGGAGGCAGATAAGATTAGGAACTTCGTACTGATGAATTTGGCCCCCAATATTCAGGAGCAATTCTACGACAAGTATTGGAATAAGATAGAAAAATGCAGCGGAAATGAGTTGGACAGCTTCGTTAGAAATTATCTGACCATTAAGCAAGGAACAATTCCTAATCAAAGGAAGATATATTTCGCCTTTAAGGAATTTACCAAGCGTTATGACGGCATGGAAGAAGTGCTGCAGGAAATGCTGGTTTATGCCAATACCTATCGTGACATCAAAGCTTTTCAAGTGGGCGACAAAGATACTAATGAGATAGCCAAACGACTGGATCTGCTTGACATGACTGTTGCCTATCCTTTCCTGATGGCATTTCTCGTTTATGCCAAAGAAGTGGAATTGCCGTTGGTGGAAATCTATAAAGTATTCTCGTGCATCGAGACCTTCATCTTCCGTCGCCTAATGTGCGACTTGCCAACCAATGCGTTGAACAAGATATTTGCGACACTTCATGATGCTGTTCTGAAGAACAAGAAAGAAACGGATAATTACTCGGCAGTACTGATTTATATCCTTGAAAGCAAAAAATTGTCGAGCGCATTCCCCAAAGATGAAGAGTTTATCAACGGCTTCACGACAAAGAAGGTCTATTCTATGCAGGCCAAGAATAAGATGTACATTTTCGAGCGGCTGGAGAATGGAAGTAGCAAAGAAAAGAACGATGTGGTGGAGAATATTGAGGAAGGCATTTTAACTATAGAGCATATCATGCCACAGACGTTGAGTAATGCCTGGAAGCAGGAACTTGGTTCTGAATGGGAAACCATACAAGAAAAGTGGCTGCATACCATATCAAACCTCACGCTGACTGGTTATAACATCAAGTACAGCAACAGGCCCTTCGCTGAAAAGCGAGATATGGAGAATGGCTTTAAGCAGAGTGGGCTGAGGATGAATCATTATATCGCCCAGTTTGACAAATGGAGTGAAGAGGAGCTGGAACAACGGAAGCAAGAGCTGTCACGTTTGGCAAAAGCTATATGGAGCTACCCTGAAACAGACTTTGAGCCAGAGGTGCAGGATGATGATGTCGTCAGTCTATCAGAAGACAATGGTATTTCTACTGGACGCAAGATTCAGTACTACATCTTCCAAGAAGAAAGGGAGGATGTGGATGAATGGTCAGAAATGATGTGGGCAGTTATCAACAAACTGTTTGTTATCAATCCAGTTCTGTTGTATGAGGAAGCAAAAAGTAACAGGAATGTCTGGTTCTCCACTACTGAGGCAAGTAAACACTATAAGAAAATAGCCGAAGGATTGTACTACTGTCCTTCAAGAAGCAGCACATGGAACAAAATGGCCATCCTGAAAAACCTCTTCCGTTTGTATCAGATTGACGAGGATGATCTGCAATTTGGACTAAAGCCAATCAAACAATAAATACGGAAACAAAGATACCTCATACAAAGAATGAAGTCTTTGCTCAGCTGGATGCGATGCTGAGTGAGGAGGAAAAGAGTGAATTGGCTAAGAGTGATCCCATTGAGTATCACTTTTCGCTGGGGATGTGGATTCGGAACAACTGGATCTATCAGCAGGAAGAGGAGGATGTGAAGCGTCTGGCTAAAGCCTTCAGGACGGAGATGTTGTTCTTCGAAGCGGATAGCCTGTCAGAGAAGATTATCGAGTACTATCAGAGATATTTAAGCGGAAAGGATAATTGAAAGATGCAGGGCCTAAGTGGTCCTGCATCTTCAATAAATGGGCACATTGCAATAGATGACGTTCATCTTTTTCTTAATTCAAAGCTACAATGTAAGAGTGCATGATGACTTCTTCGAAGTCTTTCCCGTCGATTTTCAAGCCATCCCAAACCTCTGTGATATCATCGAAAGTAGCAATGATTTGATCCTCGTCGTGAGGGTCGCAATCACATTGCCAGCCGATGAAATCAGAGCGTCTTCTGTCACGTGGCAGGGTTTTGACTTTGACGGGTCTCATTTCAGTGAGGATGCCATAGAAAGTATCAGTAAGAGGATAGTAAAATCCCAGATTTAAACCAACTTCCTCCACATGATAACGAAACACTTCGCGAGCAACCTCTGATCTTGCCTCGTCTCTCATTTTTCTACGAAAGCCCATTTCGTCTTGGTAAACGTGTTTACCTTTGCCATAATAATCCTCGATGGCAATTTTTCTTTGAGTGTCGTTTGTCATTTCTTCGGATATTTATGTTTCTGTATATTGAATTTAACAATTGCGTCTAAGAGTGGTGTATACTCGTCAGGTATAGGTAAGTGGTTATTCTCGCCATTCGAGGCAGGTTTCCTTGCCATTTTCCCATCAGGGCGTTCTATCCATTTGTGTGAATGAGATGCACTCTCTTTTCCATTGAAGGGGATGAGATTGCCATGAGAGTCAAATTTCAAATTAATGTCCATCTTTATCTTATGGCTTTCGTTAATGTTAATATTTAGGACAGTTAATGTATTGTCTTCATTCAATTTAGCCATCAAATAGGTTGAATCTGGAGAATTTGAATTGAGGATATTGGTGGTTTGATCCTCTGTCCCCTTTTGAACTAAGACCTTGTACCCTAAGATACTATATCCTGTCTCTGAATGGGTGCGCTTGCCTTTTGGCACGCCACCCAAAGTCTTGTCGTATGAACCGTTTCCTCCCATAGTTTTATTCTTGCTTATTGTTGTTTGGATAAAATCTACTAATCTCTGTCTTCTCGCCATCAATCATACTGCCATATCTAAGAATAAAAATTGGCGTCAGTATGTCGAGCATGGCATAATAACCATCAAGCCAGATATGTCGGCTTCTCTTGTCACGTCCGACACCTGTACTATTGATGCAGATAATGCTGTTCTTCGGCCAACCTTCCATATACAATTCTATATACTTCAGGTCGCCCCATGATGGTGCAGGAATCAGTGGAATATTATGATATTGATAGAAAGCTGACATGAGCTTGTTACGAAAAGAATTCCAGAACTTCTGCATCTGCAACATATTTGAATAGAGAGAGAAGTCTGGCGAGACTATACACTGAAGCTTTCGCAAAAAGACAAGATACTTATATGGATAAGTCCAGAAACGTTCGAAGTTTGAATCAGGCGTAAAGAATGATCCACAACATTTCTGCAAATATATATCAGACTTGCGAATTAGCCGATGGACAGATTGCATTATCTCAGGTATAACTCCGAGATAAGGAAGTACTGCAGGAAACTGATTTTGAGAAGTAAAATTCAATTCTCTGCATAGATATAAATGCAACGGGCCTAAAGCCTGAGCATTCTCTATGGTTATAGTGTTTGTAGTTGACATGTTGTCAAACTCAAACGGGATGCTTTTTTGATATGGGTATATCATATTATCTAATTTTGTAAAACCTTGACATGGAGGGCCTGCTACCACCACATCTGTTAATTGATTATAAAAAATACCCGATATAAGGACCATGCCGTGCTACTTTTGAGATTTTTACTTAATTTTGCACCTAAGGAACTATCAAGGTCCCGTTTAATTCTGGGGCAACTCGGAAAGACTATCGGGAGAGAATCCTACGAGTCCTGCACTACTCCACTAATGCAGGACTTTTTCGTTGCCTTACTCTGTTATATCTTTCTAAACATCTTTAATGTCCTCCTAATTAAATTAATAACTCGCCTCTCTCCTCCTATAAAAGGATTCAGGCCTTATCACATGCAAAGATAACGTTTTTTATTGTCTTTCCCAAATCTAGAACCAAAAATCAATGAAATTCAAACTATTTTTAGTAATTTCGCCAGGTGAAAACAAGAAAATCAACAAATTAAAACAATTCAAGCAAAGGGGCTTTAGATAATGGGAACATTAAAAGAGTATCAATGCAACGGTTGTGGCCGACAACCACTATGACATTATCGCAAGTATTATTCTTAAAAGACATTAAAGTTTAGTAGGGTGTCCTGACTTTTAGGACACCCTACTGTTATTTTTGCCGCCGAATTGCAAAGGCAGGATGCTATGCCTTGGCAGCAGAGAACATTATTAATAACTAAATTATAAGAAAGTATGCGCTACTCAACGATTGTAGAGAAGGACGACAAGACACTGCTCGAGATCATCGACATGCTGGAGCAGTTTGAGAAGGACAAATTCATAGCCGGGCTGCAGATGCGGCATTACTCGCTGTTTCAGATCGAGCAGACACTGGACATGGTGCGCTCGTATCAGGCGCGTATGAACATCGAGTCGCGTGCGCTGGTGAACTTCTCTGAGAGTTTTATCCAGCAGTTTGCCACAGACAACAACAAGTGTTTCAAGGAAGCCCAGCGGTATTTCAACCGCATCCGTTCGACGCTGTGCGCACTGAAGAAGGTGTTCCAGATGACGTGCCAGAAGTCGATGGCGCAATTGCCTGAGGGCACTGAGAACCCGTCTGTGTTCGAGCGCTCACCATTAGGCAAGGGTGCATATATGGTGGATATGTATGGGCTGGCGTCGTACAACGACGTGGTGCAGCAGCTGTATCATGAGATGGAGACGCTGCTAACAACAGCTACGACGATTCTGGGCCTGTGTCACCAGATGATAGAAAACGAGGCGATGATCCGCGAGGATACGGATCTGCTGAAGTCGATCTACCAGAACAGCTGTCAGCAGCTGATGGGCAGTGTGAGAGAGTATGCCGGCCTGATGGAGACGCCAGAGCTGTTGCCTGAGACGGATTTGAACAAGCGTCGGCGGAAGGCGCGTTCGATGGATGATTTCCTGAAGGCGGAGTATCATAACGTGGCGAAGCAGGAGTTCAAGAAGTATGTATGGCTGGAGGCCGTGCGTCAGGGCAGGAACGACGGGCTGACTGAAGAGGAGACATTCCTTTGGCCGAACAACCACGAGAAGGTGCAGGCCGTGCGCTGGGCCATAGAGAACTTCGATATGATGGACGTAGAGGGCCAGTTGGGTAAGCTGGACAGTGTGTCGATGGTGTGTTTCCTGAAATGGTGTGGCGTGGAGAAGGCCAAGGAGAAGCGTCTGTATCAGTATTTCTGCGACACGTATAAGGGACGGCTCCAGCCTCTGGTATGGTCGTCGATATCGAAGGAGCGCAAGGAGCAGCGCGAGCGTGGCGTCACTGACCGTGGGGCTGCTGCAACCTTCCAACGTATGCTCGACGCGGCGTCAGAGCTCCTGGCTGTCTGAAACTTTTCGATTTCTTGAAAAAATGTGTAGATGGATTCCGATGGGGTCCATCTACTTTTTTTCCATCGTTTTGATGGCTTCTGAGGAAAAATCGGCAACTTTTCCTCAATTTTGTGATGCCCTGAGGAAAAGTTTTCCATCGTTTTTGAGGAAAATGGCGTTTTCTGAGGAAAAGTTTTCGATTTCGAGTGTTAAATTCTGAGGAAAAGTTAAAAACGGAAATCGACTAGATTTTGCAAAACACGGAATACACGATAAATATTCGTTGTAACTTTGCCGATGAAATCAGCGAGAACAGGCTGCACCTCAGCAATTCGAGCGAGCTCGATTGCATTCGGTTTGCACTGTCCTTGCAAAGTAAACCTGAAAGGCTATCTTGCCTGAATGGTAGAAGATAACATT
>JAEEGK010032728.1_pt1 | contig 10154 bp, 10 predicted proteins | sample 8958771 | NCBI WGS metagenome assembly JAEEGK01 (sample SAMN16246547, study PRJNA631951) | gut metagenome | biome: gut microbiome; feature: rumen; material: SC-attached | host: Bos | place: Iran: Karaj | collected 2018-10 | reverse complement strand
CGGACTGGCGCTTCGACTCATCGGCCATCTCTGCATATATCTGCGTCGTGGCGACGTTCTTGTGTCCCAACATGTGCTGGACGGTATAGACACTTGTGCCTGCATCCACCTGCAACGAACCGAAAGTATGGCGGCTTGAATGGTAGGAGATTTTCTTTGTTATGCCAGCCGCCTTCAGCCAGTTCTTCAGCGGGACCTGGGTCAGGCTGTCATTGAAGCCGGCGAAAATCTTGTCCGTGGACTTGCGATTCTCATCTTCGTCATAGAATCCTATCAGCTCCAAAGCCTCGTTGCTCACGGGATTGTTCACTAACTGCTGCGTCTTCTGCATACGCAGGGTGATGTACATGCCTCCGTCACCGTAGGGCTGGATCTTCTCCCACGTTAGCTGCTTGATGTCGCTCTTTCTGAGACCGGTCAGACAAGAGAACAGAAATGCCTTCTTCAATACGGGTGAGGGGCAGGGCGTGTTTGCAAGGTTGATGAGTTCCTGCGTGACAGGTGCTCCTTCTCCGTGGGGATGGTGTCGATGCGCTCCAGGAAGCCGTTGGGATTCTCGATGATCTTGTGCTCACGGTACGCCGTATGAAGCACGGCACGGAAGGTGGACCAGTAACCCGCGATGGAGTTGATGTGCAGCTTGTGCGTGGTGTGGATGGTCTGAGGGGCGGTCATTAGGTACTCCCTGAACTTGTTGCACAGGTCGACGTCGATTTCGTCGAAGCGGCACTTGCCGTTGCAGAACCGCTCGAAATGCTTGTACACATGTTCCCACTTGCAGTTCTTCTTCTCGGCCTTCTCCTTGAAATAGGCCAGGAAGTCACCCTTCATCTTATCCTTGTCGAAGAAGTCATAGCGCTCGTTGACGATGCTCTCATAGCGTCGGCAGCGTAGGGCTTCGGCCTTCTCGCGCATGCGGTCGTTGTAGTCCTTCTCGCGCTGTGACTTCGGCTTGGCATAGATATAGATGCCGAGGGATTCGTGGCGCATGACCTTCATCGTGCTCTCATCCCTGTACCCGGGATAGTAGTCAAGATAGAAGGACAGCTGTTCCCCGCCTTTGATCTTCCGTGTGCGGAGGGTCACGGTCTTGCAGATGTTGCTCATACTCATTATTGTATTTTAGTGAATAGTCATGGTGAAGCCTTCTTCACGGTGGCGAAATTACCTCATTATTGCCCGGTTATCAACATTATTACCCATAATGCGTCAGTAATTGACGGATAATGCTGGCTGGTGAGGATTATCGCATGAAACGCTATCCGTGAAATGATTGTTACAGTTGGTTATGCATAAGTGTTCATGCGATGCTGTAACTGCCATATCGTGCCAGCCGTTCCTCCATCACCCTGTCAAAGTCTGCCTTGGGTATCAGGTTCCTAACACCGACCTTGACCGACGCGATGCCGTTCTTCTTGACAATGACGGCGACATTGGCAGTACTCATCCCATACTTCTCAGCAGCTTCCCTGGCCGTGTAGTAGCTGTCATCCGCAGCAAGGTCTGTTCGCCGCAACTCATCAAAATGGTTCTTCGAGTAGTAAGTCTGACCGTATTCACGCTTCGTCGGAATATGATGGCGATAAGCGTACGAACGGACTGAGGCGGCACTCATGCCATAAAGCTCCTCTGCCTCCTTTGCCGTTATCCACTCTTTGACGGACTCCACATCAACACCCATGCCAAACAGCTTGTCCATGTGCTTACGGCTGTAGTAGTTCCTGCCCGCTATCCGGCACACCGGCACCTGATGCCTCTTGGCCGATGCGTATAGCCATGATTTCCTGACCTTGTAGGTTTCCATGACCTCCTCACCGGAAATGTAGTCAAGCACTTCAGACTCTTGGCAATTATTCTCGATGCTCTTAGCACTTGCCTTCCCTTTCTTTGTAGTTGAAGCAACGGACTTCTTCGGTCTGCTCGTTGGTAATACACGATGATACGGATTCCCTGCCAGCATCTTCTCAATATCAGCTTTCCGTATAAATGACATCCTGCTGCTGATTCTCGATGCTGCCAGTTTCCCTTCATTCACAAGCTTATAGACATACTGACGCGAACAACCCATGAGCAGGGCTGCCTTGGCAAACGTCAGGTACTCCTAGCATTGCAAGTCAATCACTGGCTCCACGGCATTCATGAAGTCCTGCTGCCGTTTCTTGCGAGACTCCTTCGCCTTCACCTGGCACTCCTCGTAGCAGAACTTCTGCATTCCGTTCCTTGCCACGAACTCCTTCCCACAAAACCTGCACTTTCTGATTGTCTTCATTTTCAACACTCTTTTGATGGTTTGACATACAATTCCGCTATCCCCACCGCCATGTCCATCATGCAACACACTTGTCAACTGTCGTCAACGGTGTCCGCATTGTAACTCCTTCCGAATCCATCCGCCCTTTATTGTCCTCTCTTGCCACTCTTTGTCTCCCTTTGTCAACCGAGTCCGCAAAATGACTAAATCCAAGACCCGTAAATTCCTCGCGGTAGAAATACGATGCAAAAATATACTGAAATTTGGATACCACCAAATTCCAGTCATCAAGTGTTAAAAAACAAAAGTAATTGAAAATAAGTGCTTTACAAATAGATAGTATTAGATATCCATGGTTATTAATGCCCTTTTAGATACAATTCTCGAATGCATAGCTTCCGATGCTTGTCACAGAGTTGCCAATAGTGACACTTGTCAGACCACTACAGCGAAAAAATGCATAGCTACCAAGCTGGTAACTTCATCTCCAATAAAGACATTTTTAATACTTTTAAGTTCGCTAAACCAGTTTTCTATTGTCTGGCAATGAATTGTCACGTTCATTAAGACACTACATCCATTAAAAGCACCATTACCAATACTTATCACTGATTTAGGTATGGTGATACTCATTAGGGCATAACATCTATCTAATGCATAACTCGCGATACCAGTCACAGGATAGGTTGTTCCATCGTAAGTTACCGATTCAGGAATGGTTACATGACCTGAGTATGAGGTAGAGTATCCATTTCTATTACAAACGGCCAACTCCGTATTATTATTTTGGAATGTATAATAGATAGTCACACCATCACTATTCTCCACCGCAATATCATGTGCGAAAGCATCAAAGTTCATCATGCTCAGTAGCACTGTCAACAGGAATGTCAGATTAAATTGTTTCATTGTCGATATGATTTATTGATTGTAACTACTCAGCACCCCCATGGCATGAGTACTTGTCTTACTGTTGTACGACAGCAAGAATCGCATTGAATTTGGAGTTTCCATTCTTCATGGCAGTTTCCGCTATGGAGTGTAGTTTGGCAAAGTCGTCTGCACCTTTGTCAGTGCGGAATCCCCCGCTGACTTTTTGTTTTATCTTTATCTTCCTTACCCCTCGTTCGCTTGCATTATTATCATAGGGTACATTCGGGTCAGTGAGAAAAGTAAACAGATAGTCCTTTACCTTGAGGATGCCTTTCTTGAAACTCTCAAATTCCCCGTCAAGGTGTGTAAGGTTTTCTCCGAGCAGTTTTTGCATCTTAGACTTGAGCAGCTTTGTCTTTCTCTTCGTGATATTGCCCAGCCTCCTGATTTCGATTGCATGTGATATCAGTTGGATGAATCTGCGCGACCAGTCCTGCCCTGTGTCCAGTTCGTTCAGGTATTCGGCGTTTCGCCGGAGGTGGGCCAGGCAGACCTGATGGTCTTTGACGTTCATGTTGAAGTAGCTCTGGTGGCGGTCTGTCACAAGCGTCGAATGGGGAAGCCCCTTGGGGAACTTGGCATCGATGGCCTTCTGCCCCCTTGACTTCATCTGGAAAACGTAGGTAAGCAGGTCGGTCTGGAATATCCAGTTCCAGTGCAGTTCCTTTCCCACGGCAGCACCCGTCTCGTCTGCTCCTACGACTTGTGACCGTTCCACCCTCTTGCGGATTTCCTCATAGGCGCCGTCTGACTTCTTGCTGTTCCCCCTGAGTATGTTCTGCACGGTTCCCTCACTTATCTTCTGGCCACACAGGTCGGAGATGATTTCTGATATCCTCCTGAACGGAATGCACTGGACGGCATTGAGATATGAAACGAATGCCCTGAGAGTATCACCGTACTTGATGCGGCAGTTGGGGGCGTCGCAGTTGTTCACGCAGCCGCACTCGCAGACCTTCTCGTAATATTGGTTCTCCGTCGTCTCGATGACAAACTTGATGTCTATAATCTGTGTCTTGCGGATCTTCCTGTATGGAGTACCGCTCAACGGGCGACCGCAGCATTTGCAGAAGGCCGGCTCGTGCCTTATGACCTTGTCTGGCTCAGCGACAGTCTGCAAGGTGTGACCTTCATGCCCTATCTGCCCGCCACTGGGTTTCCCGCTTGGCTTGCGCAACGACTTCGTCCGGCGAAGTTCACGCGCGGAAATGCTTTCCTGCGAGGGAGGAATGCTGCTGTTGCTGCTGTTCTTCTCCGGCTTGCCCGGTGAACCATGCGTGCCACTACCTTCGCCACGGTATTTGTCCAGTTCATCTTCCTGTTCTTTGATGCGGGACTTGGCTTCGGCAAGCTCTACCTTCAGGCTGTGTATCTCCACGTCCTTCTTGCCTATGATGCGATTAAGCCGTCCTATCTCCTCGTTCTTCTCGGAGTCGGACTTTTCAAGTTTGCGCAGGCGACTGTTTATCTGGCGCAGCACATCGTCTATGTCGGTACACTCTCTTGCCATTCTGCCGGCAAAGATAGCCATCTTTTACCGAACCGCCAAATCGCGTTTCACATCCTTTAACGGCGGTTTTCAAACTGAGGAAATTGCAAAAACGCCTCTCGGGGCAAATCGTTCCCCGGAGGCTGATAAACGCCAACTGTAAATCGATAATTGTTTCACGGACATCGCGAAGGCCAAGAACGAGGCTGTTTAGAAAGCCATCATGCATGCCTATCTTATTTTGAGAAAGTGTGTGAATGTGCAAAAAACAGACAAAAGCAGATTTGTGAATTATTAACGCGAGTCCGTATCAAGGGGTGCTGAGTAGTTACGACATATTGTAAGATTCTTAAAAATCGTTATACTGATGATGCAAACCACGAACAGTTATATGATGGACTTTATCAGAAAATGGGGCTTGGTGGGTTCGACAGATTCTATTTGCTACACACTTTTTCGCATATACTGATGAAAGAATTGGAGTTCTCGTGCGGATATCCTACAGCAAGTCTTAAAGAACGCCTTTATTTCTCCGACCGTATGTGTGGAGTACTCGTTTATACTGCAGATGGTGCGGAAGGCAGCATGGGGGGACTGGTTTGGCAAGGCCAACCACAGTTGATTGAGAAGATAATTGTTTCTTCCCTAAATCGTGCACTCAATTGCTCTTCAGACCCAATCTGCTGGGAAGGAGACGAGAAACCTAATTATGCAGCCTGCTTCTCTTGTGCTATGGTTTCTGAAACATCTTGTGAAGAAAGGAATCTTGGACTCGACAGAAGGGTTCTAGTAGATGGAGAATTTGGATACTTTAAAGATCTGATTTTGTAAATTGTGAGGGGTATGAAGAAGACTATTATTGTTATCTTGACCGTAGTGCTATTGCTGGCATGTGGTAATAAAAAGATACGCCGGGCAGAGCAGGTTATCTATGATGGTCAGCCCGATGTTGAACAAACGAAGCCTGACACTATTGTTTCATCTGGTCGGGAGGGTGCGCCTAAAGTTGCAGAGAAACCATCTATACCTATCAGCTCTTCTTCTATCTCCTCATCACTCTCTCGTAAATCGAGCAGCTATGACAACATGCATGGCTTTGACCCTGCATCTGAGAATGATATGGACGATAACGGTATGGGCCGCTATATGGAGAACAACGATGACGAGGGGTGGGATTGAGTTACTATTTCCTGCAAGAGCAGACGCAGGTAATAGTAACAATAGACATGTCAACTTATCGGTATTAACCTATTTGTAAATTGGTCATACCTGACAGGATGGACAAACAATATGGTCTTTCTGCCTGTAACGGCTGTGGTATCGATACCGCGACGTTGGAACTCGTCGATGAGTGCCTGGTCGTGATAGGCTCGCATGCTGGACCAGCCTCGGTTTTGCACTTGGTCGTTGAAAACGGATACTAACTCGGAAATCTGCATGTCTGCGAAACGCAGAGCATAACGAATGTAATAAATGTGCTGTTGCATAATTTGGAATGTTTTGAAGTTTATAAATGTTGCTTCCGCATCGTACTGACCACCGTGGTTTCCAAAACTCGGTTGGCGAGTCACCCTTTCGGGCACTGCTCTTGATGCTTTTGGGTGCAAAGGTAGCGAAAATCTGGCAAAGTGCAAAACAAACTTCAAATAATCTGCAGTTGACAGTTGAAATCACATAAGCATTTTCAACTTGTCCGCTCGACTTTGTCGCTTGCCAAAGCAAGAACGTTAGAACTTGACAACGCTCTGCAAAGATTATCTTTTGCAGGATTATGGATTGTTAATTCTGCAAAGGAGTGGGTGCAAGCCCTATATGGGACATGAAATTGGGTGCAAAATGGGTGCAACTTTGAAATGTGAGAAAAAGAAAAGTCCCGTAAATCGTTGATTTACAGGACTCTTTTTAAGGCGCTTCAGGATGGGCTTGAACCAACGACCCCCTGATTAACAGTTAAAAAATGTAATATTTTATGATATTGTGTTTTTGTGGATTTGGCTGATTCACAGAAAGTTAGTAATTTTGCAGCACTTTATGATACTCTAAGAAATAGGGTAATTCTGAGTATTAATAACCAAAATTTGTTCAGACGAAATGCCTGTATTTAAAGTGGTTTTGGAAGGTTGAGAGTTTCGAGATAACCAAAATTTGTTCAGATTTGATAAAATTGATTGATATGGCTGAAAAAAAGATGAGGGCGAAGATACCCAATATAGAGTCGCTGACGATAGGTAATTGTACTATAACACTGACTCTTGACACAAGATATAGAGACGAAAGCGGGAAATACCACGCTTCCATCCGGTTTACTGTGAATGGCAGCCGCTACTTCCTGCATCTGGGTTACAAATACAGCGCAGATGAATTTGATGCTATCAATAAAGCGGATGGCCGAGGACGTAGTGGGAACCAAAGCCAGAATTTCATTGATAGAAACCGGCTGGTAGAACTTTACAATCAGTACGTTGATCTAGTGAGGGATATGTACAATAAGGGAAAACTGAAATCTGTAGATAATGTCCGTGCTGTCATAACTGGGCGCATTTCTACCTATGGCAGTTCAGATGAAAGCTCTAGTCCTTATGCCAATTCTTTTCTTGGTTTGTGGAATGAGGTTATATCACAGAAGAAAGCAAGTACGGCAGAGACGTATCGTAATGCGCGTGACTGTTTTGTCAAGAGTGGTGTTTATGATGCAAAGGATGGGTACAATGTAGATGTGGATAAGATTAAAGCCTGGATTGCCTACATGAAAGATAAGAGATACACGCAAACCACAATTGGTTTCTATCTTCGTGCCATTCGTGTGGTTTTCAAGGCTTGTATTAGCAATGGCTATATGCGGGAGAAAGATTATCCATTCAGTGCTTCCGACCCGATGAAGATAAAGATTCCTTCGGGTTCTTCTCGTAAGACGGATTTCTTGAATGTTGAACAAATGACAGAACTATATGAGTTCTATGTCGATGGCAATATTCCCCAAGAATATAAGCATCCAAAAGAGATGAAGCAAAGTCTAGGCATGTTTCTTGCCCAGTATTTGGGTAACGGATGCAACCTATATGACCTGGCTTTGGTACGTTATGATGATTATTTCGATATATCTCAGCACAAAGCACTCCGGTTCTTACGCCACAAAACGAAAGACCATTCAGAAGCTGGATCAGAAGTTATTATTCCCATCATTCCGCCTTTGCAGAAGATTCTGGATGAATTGGCCGCACCAGCGAAAAAGGGTTCGTTGGTGTTTCCCTTCCTCTTGGGCGAAGGTGTTGATCCCGACAGCAAGAAAGCAAGGGACAAGATACATCAAGAGAATCACAATGTAGCAGACAGAGTGAAGAAAATAGCCAAGATACTGGGATGGGAGGTTGAGCCTTCATCAACATTTGCCCGCCATAGTTTTGCTACCAATTTAAGTCGGGCGAAGGTGCCGATGGACTATATCAGCTTTGCGATGGGGCATTCTCTGGGCAATAAAGGGCAGATTACAAAACGTTATATCTCGCCATACCCCATAGAGGAGCAGATGCAGTACAACTCCTATTTGCTGGATCTTCAAGAATTGAAGTCCCTGCGTCAGAAAGATTTCAGCAAAGAGGAATTAGTCAAGATGGTTAAGGAATCGATGACGAAAGAAGAGTTGTTGAGTCTGCTTTTGGATAAGTAGAAGGCTAAAAAACGAGAAAAGATAGATTAAGTGTGCCAAGATACAAAGAAAAGTCGTACCTTTGCACTCGTTCAATTAAAATATGATGAAACAAGCAACGACATTAGAACAACAAATAGCAAAACTACGGAGTAGGAAAGTAGAGATTGCTGATGAAGAGAAGGCAAAAGAGGTTCTTCTCGACATTGGTTATTACCGCCTTGGTTTTTATTTCTTCCCTTTTGAGAAGTCATATCCTAATCTTAGGAATCGGGATCATATGATGCAAGATGGTACGAAATTTGAAGATGCTGTTGCCTTATATTATTTTGACTTTGATGTTCGGAACCTGTTGAATAGGTATATCAGCCGTATAGAAGTGGCCTTCCGGACTTATATGACCTATTATCTTAGCAATAAGTACGCTAATGATACCACATGGTTTGTTAATCCAAGTGTTGTTAGTCAGACCTTCTGTGATAATTTTGAGACAACTTGTTATATCTCAATAAAGAAAAATGCGGCAATACGTCGTCATCATTCAAAGTATAGGAGTGATCAGTATGCCCCTGCATGGAAAACCATGGAATATATGACCCTTGGCAATATGCTTGTATTATACCAGAGTTTGCTATTATTGGATGATAAACGAGCTATTGCTAAACATTTCGGAATCAATCAAACAGCGGTATTTGAGAATTATATGGAATGTATTCGCTGTATCCGCAATATATGCGCTCATGGCTCTGTTCTATATGATACCAAGTTATACTATCGAGTCATGCGAGGTCCTGCTGGTAGATTGACACCATCTGAGAATGGTAGTTTTGGTGGTGCCATCAAAGTTATATCCTACATGGTAGGTAGAGTCTCTACAAACCGTCGCCATGAGATGATTGTTAAATTGAATGATGCCTATATGAGATGTATAAACAAGAATCCCAAGTTGCGACATATTATTGAAAGCGCCTCAAACTTGATGTGGGACCTGCCCAATATCTCTCAATTAGAGCGGTAAAAAGCAAAAAAAACAAAAATAAAACGCAGAAAATTTGGAAGTTATTAATTAATTAACTAATTTTGCAGCGCAAAAGTGCCAGTGGATGCCTTTGTCGCTCCACTCACACTCTAAAAGGATTGAATGTGGCTTTCACCTTAGTCGTGTGAGCCACTATCTTTTTATAGACAGGATAGGTTGGATAACTATGGGTAAATGGATTGACGAACGTGCATGGACTGTTGCCATGTATATATGCTATATTCTTGGTTTCATTGTTCTGAGTGTGGCAGGCTATAACTACGCGATGAGGATGATGGGCGATACTACACTATTTATGAAAGTAGTGGTGTTGCTTTGTATATGTCTGTTTGTCGCTTTGATTGTTTCTCTGATATTCTCCATATTCATTACGCCAGTCAGTGAGCTTCTGAATAGGCTTCTGCTTTATTGGTTTCATCGTAAGCAGAACCATGCAAATACGCAAGATATAGCGGAGGTAAATGAAGAAAGAGAGGTCAACACAGATAATGCGATTGAAAGCGATACTGTAGTTCCAGAATCCAATAATGCCATTGAGAGCGATACAATAGTTCCAGAATCCAATGAGAATCAAACTGCGCCAAAGGAGGAAGTTAATGCCGACCTACAACGAGAGGATATGAAAAAGGAATTCATGGCAAAGTATGTCAAATTCGATTGCCAGGAATTACCCATCTATGAGGTATTTGAAAGCCTGTTTGACCAAGAAAAGAGTGGTACGTTTGCTGCTCGTGCATTTAAATGTGCTTTAAGTGCTCCCAATTGGCTTAATAATTATCCTGGATATACAGATGCC
>JAEEGK010032725.1_pt1 | contig 10155 bp, 10 predicted proteins | sample 8958771 | NCBI WGS metagenome assembly JAEEGK01 (sample SAMN16246547, study PRJNA631951) | gut metagenome | biome: gut microbiome; feature: rumen; material: SC-attached | host: Bos | place: Iran: Karaj | collected 2018-10 | reverse complement strand
ACGACCACTACGGCGAAGAGAAGACCGCCTGCGCGGACGTCGACACCGGCAAGACGATCAACTACCTCGGCACCAAGCATTACATCTTCGATTGCCCGCTGTCCGTTCCGGAGCTGGCGATTGACGTAACCGCAAAACTGTATGTCAGCGGCAGCGAAGAAGCAGTTTCTGAGGGTACCGGTTCTGTTGTCGCTTACTGCGACCGTATGATCGGCAAGCAGGATGAGGCACTGGACGAAGCTCTGATCGCACTGCTGAACCTGGGCGGCTATGCGCAGGCCCAGCACAAGCTGAACACCGATAATCTCGCAAATGCAGGCCGTGAGCTTGATCTGGATGACATTACCGAGATTCCGGGCAGCGGCGTATTTGAAAAACCGGAAGAACCGGTCGGCGGCGTGCAGTATATTGGCGCTGCACTCGGTATGCAGGACCAGATCGTCACCCGTTACTATTTCAGCGCTGATTCCCTGGAAGGCGTGACCTTCACCGTGAACGGCGTCGCACAGGAAGCAAAGTACGATACCAAGGTGAAGCTGTACTACGTTGATGCGGATCCGGTCAAGGCAATGGATCTCCCGAAGGTGAACGAGATTGTTGTTTCGACTGCTGACGGCATCATCAGCTTCAGCCACAGCGCACTGGATTATGCTTCCACGCACTGCGGCAATAACGCGCTGGGCAAGGAAATGAGAGCAATGTACAATTACTATCTCAAGGTCAAGGCATATGTTGAAGGACAAAGCCAGGGCCAGGAACATGAAGAGTGATCCTGTGAAAACGGAAAGAAGGTGAAACCATGGAAAAGTACACAGATGCTGAGCTTCTGATCATTGCTTTTGAGGCTGCGGACGTGATCACGGCCTCCGGCGAAGTCGGCGAGGATCCGGAATTCACCCCGATCGGCTGATCAGACTGAACCAATACGAAAGCACCGTTTCCAGTCCGGAAACGGTGCTTTTTGTCTTTATATAAGTGCCTCCGACGGATTCATCGCGCAGCGATACCTTTATCGGATATTCAATCGAGCTCTTCAAACGCCTCAAGTCCCTGCTTGACTTCGGCCTTTGCATCCCCGTGCCGCACAAACAGCATCGTGACAAACGAAAGCAATGCAAAAGCCGCACAGTACGGGAAAAGCGTCATATAGCTGACATGTTCAAGGAGCGTACCCGCGCAGATCGGTGTTACAATCTGCGCCGCCATGCTGAATGTATAGTAAAAACCGGTGAAGCGCCCCACCTCGGAGCCTCTGCACATTTCCAGCACCATCGGCAGCGAATTGACGTTGATAAACGCCCAGCCCGCGCCGACCAGAAAGAACAGGATGTACAGCAGCTTACTGAACGTCTGAAACACGCAGGTATAGGCAAACACGGAAAAAAAGCTGAACGACATCAGAAGAATTCCGCCCATAATTGTCTTTTTCCGCCCGATTCTGCTCGCCAGCAGACCGGACGGAATAAAGCACAGGATCGCGCCGCCGGTTGCAATCGTCAGGCACAGCGATGCATCGCCGAGCCCCATGTTCCACATGGCATCCGCATAGGTCGTGAACCAGGTTTCCATTCCGTTATAGCCCATAAACCAGAGCGCGACGGACATCAGCAGAAAGAGCAGGCTTTTCTTCACGTCCTTCGGGAGCTGCTCCGTATGCTCCGCCGTTTCCACCGCAAGGGTTTCTTCCGGATGTGCCTTTTCATATGCAAGCATCTCCGCATTCCACTGCACCTCACGGACAAAGAACATCACGATGATCAGCGACAGAATCATGATGCCCGCCATAACCAGAAACAGCGGCAGATAATCGACATGCGCCGCGTCCTGCGTTCTGGAGGACGGATACATGATTTTTGCGACGATCAAATAGAGGATGCCGCCGAGCGCCCCCATCAGATTGATGACGGCATTTGCTCTGCTGCGGAGCGGCTTTGGCGTCACGTCCGGCATCAGCGCGACCGCCGGGCTCGGATAGGTTCCCATTGCGACCAGAATACAGCCGAGCACGCAGACAAACAGAATCTCGACGGCCGTCCGCGGATTCTGAAAATACGCGTTGTCCAGAAACGGAATCAGCAGCATCAGAAAGACCGCCGCGACGCTTCCGCCGAGAATAAACGGCTTGCGCTTGCCCATCTTTGCCTTGCAGCGGTCGGATAATCCGCCGAACAGCGGGAGCAGAAACAGCGCAAGCACATTGTCAGCTGCCATAATCACGCCGGACAGGCTCTTGTCCATGTGAAATGTTTTCGTCAGAATCAGCGGTATGACATTGTTGTACATCTGCCAGAATGCCAGAATCGCCAGAAATGCAAATCCCACACGGATCGTCCGCCCTGTGTTCAGTTTGAGTTGTTTGTCCATTGTTCCGGATTTCCTTCCGTTTTTTTGTCGGAGTTACGACTATATTTTTATTATATCACATTTACGGATCAAAAATCAAGCACCGGCCGCCGGAAAGGAACACACTGGCCGGCTTTTCTGTGATGCTTTCGCCTCCTCCCTGTTTATGATATCCGGCACTACGGTTTGATTGACTTTTCCGCCTGTGTATGATATAACCGGGCAGTGCCCGGCTCCGATTTTGCACCCATGTCTGCAATTTTAGAATGAAAAAACACATCTCCCATTGATATTTACGAAATAATATGATATAATTCAGATAATACAGAAACGGAGGTGCATCATGAAAAACAAAAAGTTTGCAATATACTGGCTGTCCGTCCTGATCGGCGTTCTCGCTGTTTCCTTTTATCCGCTGTATATGGGAACAAGCGTCATTGCCGATATGATCAGAAACGGGACTGTTCTGAAAGAAAACTATCCGAAGTATGTGATCCCCTATACCCCGCTTGCTGCTGCAATCATCCTTGGAATATTGCTGATGCCGCTGTGCATCAAACTGCTGAAGCGCGCCGCGGTATTCGGCGGTACTGCCGTATCCATTGCTGTCTTCTTCGGAGCGGAATTCTGGTTTGAACGGCATGTGGTTGTCACCGCGGAGGAAACCGTTGCCAGGCTCCGGGACTGGCAGATGTTTATGTGCTATCAGCCGCTGGACACCGTAACGGATTACAAAACGCATTCCGCGGTCGAAATTCTCATGGGAGAATATAACCCCGCATTCAAGCTGCATTTCTATCTGATTTCCGTTCTGCTGATTCTCGCCCTGCTGAACTGCTTTTACGGCTTTGCGCAGATCATCAGGACAGGCAATCAGAGCCGGAAGCGTGCATTGATTCTCCAGTCCGTTTCCGCGGCAGCCTTTCTCGGGCTGTGCATTCTGGCTTGCTTTACGGCATTCTGGCGGGACGGCAGCATTCAGGTTTCGGCGCTTTCCGCGTCGCTGATGTCAGCGTTTTTCATTCTCATGGGGCTGACCGCAGGCATTTTTACCGGTTCGCTGCTTCTGAACCGCAGACGCACTGTCATGCTGCGGATTCCGGTCATTGTGTCGGCAGCGGTGACATTGCTCATGTATATCGGTGAGATGATTCTGCTGCACGGAAATCTTTACCGCTTCGGCGCCGGATTCTTCTTTGACGGGCTGCCGGTGATTGTGCTGGCTCCGGTCAATTTGCTGGTGATTCTGGCATCCGGGATCATCATGTATCTTCTGATGCGGAATGAATCAAGGAATATGCAGCAGGCAAGCGCCTGCGCTGACTGAAAGGCAGCATCTGTGATACCGCCCCGGCATCCGGATCAATGGAGGGACAATGTTATGAATACAGATAAGAACCAGATATCCGATCTGAATATCTACCTGACGAGAATGCAGCGTTCCATACTGGATAAGATGTTTTTCATGGATAAGGTCTTTGAGCCGTTCCGATATGTCCTTGATTTCGGCTGTGCAAACGGAGAGCTGATCAAGGCGATGAAGCCGATGTTCCCCGAATACGAATATATCGGCTATGACATCAGCTCCGAAATGATCGAAGCCGCACGCAGGAATGTGCCGGATGCACGGTTCTCTGACGATTGGGAGCAGATCGGCATTCCGTTTGCGGAGAGCCTGCTCAATATTTCCAGTACAGTGCATGAGGTTTATTCCTATTGCAGCGAAGAGGATATTGATATCTTCTGGGACAGGGTTTTCGCGAGCGGCTTTCAATATGTCACGATCCGCGACATGATGTATGCGCGGGCAGAGGATATTCCTGTCCGCAGAGATCAGCTAGCAGCCGTCAGACAGAGCAGCTGCGCAGAATGGCTCGAGCGCTTTGAGAAGGTCCGCGGCAGAATTGAAACGCAGCGCCAGCTCGTGCATTTTCTGCTGAAATACAAATATACGCAGAACTGGGAACGGGAAGTGCACGAAAACTATTTTCCCGTTTATACGGAGGAGCTGATGAAGCGAATCCCCGGTTCGTACAGGCTTGTATACAAGGATGTGTTCACGCTTCCCTACACTGCATGGCAGATTCGCAAGGATTTCGGCTTTACGCTCAAGGAGCATACCCACATCAAGCTGATACTGGAACGGATCCGCTGACAATATGAATTTGATGAGAAAAGGCGAATCTTTGAAATGATGAATAACCCATGGGAAGAAATCAGTCTGGACGACTATGAGAACCATATGCAGCTGGAAACCGTGAAACAGCTTCAGGCGATGAACGCGATCATGAAAGCGCAGTTTGCAGCATATCCTGTCAAAACAGCAATGGTTCTCGGCGTTGCAGGCGGCAACGGACTGGAACACATCCGCCCGGACAAATACCGGCGCGTCTACGGTGTGGACATCAACAGCGCGTATCTCGATGCGGTGCGGGAACGGTACTCGCAGCTTTCGGGTGTGCTGCAATGCCTGCATCTTGACCTTTTGAACGAGACGGAACAGCTGCCGCATGCGCAGCTTGTGATCGCCGATCTGCTGATCGAGTATATCGGGTACACGGCATTTCAGAAGGCTGTATTGCAGATCGGTCCGGAATATGTTTCCTGCGTGATTCAGATCAACACGGATGCAGAACAATGGGTTTCCGAATCGCCGTATCTCCACGCATTTGACCGGCTCGACGAGGTGCATCATCAGATGGAAGAATCCGCGCTTTCCGCTGCCATGCAGGAGATCGGCCACGCTGAGATTCTGCATTCTTCTGTCTCTCTGCCAAACGGAAAAGCGCTGGTCAGGATCGACTATCAGAAGCATGGTATGATTCCAACGTAAATACAGGTGCGGGTATTATCTGACCGACGAGCCGAAGGAAGCTGTGGAAAAAGAGCTTACACGCACAAGACTGAACAATTCACATGGAAGGACAAACAAAACCGGAGCCGGGCAGTATCCGGCTCCTCAGCCTGCCCACAAAGCCACTTTGCGGAAAAAGCAGAGGGGCTGTTTTTATCGCAATATCTGAAAAAAATCGCAAAGAGTGCCTTGCAAACCGGCTATGTTCATTTTTCGCGGTCAATGAAGAAGGCTTCCCAACGGAACGATTCAGAAAGCACTTGCATTCTGCGCCGCGTTATGGAATACTGATTGCAAGGAAAGCTGAGCCGGTGATACCGACCCGGCTTATTTCATTATCATACCTTGACCTCGCCGTTGCAGATCGCCGCATAGAGGTCCTCCGGGATCATGGGCGAACACAGCTCCGCAAGCAGTGCCGCGTCAATATCTCCCGTTTCGGCATACTGCTTTCCAGCCTGCCGGAACAGCGTCAGCCGCGGTACCGTGACCTCTGCCGCTTCCGGTGCGTTGAACATCGGGCTTTCCGGCACAGTGATGATGGTATGCCGGTTCGGGAACATCAATCTGAACTGTGCGACGACCGGTTCAAAATTGTGTTTGCTGTTCGGAAATCCGCAGCCGCAGATCATCAGATACCGCAGATGCGAACAGTCCGCCTGCCCGATATGCGTGTAGCGCTCGCCGACCTTCTTCATCGCCATGCTCGACAGCGGCATCGTGCGGTCCGTCAGCGCTTTGAGCGGAGCGGGCATCCCGTAGCTATACAGCGGAAAGCTGAACAGCAGCAGATCGCTGCACAGCATCTCCTGCAGAATCGCCTTCATGTCATCGTCATAGATGCAGGTGCCGCCGTTTCGCTTGCAGGTGAAGCAGCCGGTGCAGTATTCGATCTGCCTGTCGATCACGTCGATGATGCGGATGTCCTGCGGCGCGGCATCGTTCATGCCGTCGAGAAATGCGCGCGTCATGTGCATCGTGTCGCTTTTCTCCCGTTTCGGGCTGCCGTTCAGTACCAGTATTTTCATGGATCTCACGCTCCTTTGCTTCCATTATAGTGCATAGAAGCCGCCGCGTCAATCCACGCTCCGTGGAGTTGCATAGCAGTTGTCGCCGATCATCATGGCATAAAAATCGCAGGCGTTCTTTTGAATCGTCCGCGTTCAGTTGTATTATCATTCCTCATTTTTGAAGATACAGTTTTCTTCAATCAAAACCCCCTTTATCCCGTGATATCATATTCGTAGTACCGCATTTGGGGCAGGGCACATTTTGTGCGCGAGGATTCATAATATAAACCAGTTTGCTGCCACATTCTTCGCACACAGGTTCTTGCGCCAGATAATGCAGCTTATACTCCCGAACAGTGCCATAGGGTGAAACACGGATGTGCTCAAAAATAAAATAAGAATTAACATTTGTCCACTCATGACATTCAGGACATAGATATACTGCATTGGCTTCAAAATGTTCACCGGATCGAAGCAGCGACCTGATTTTCTCAGATGCTTCGATCTCTCCGCTTAATATTTTTTCTTCTATTGTTCGCATTTCTCGAAAACCGTGCATACCAACTCCGGCACGAATCATGATATGATATTTGCATGCTTGATTACGGCATGTGACAGAGTAATATCCTCCCACGAATCCCACCTCCTTTTCGTGCGCCTCTATATTCATTTTAGTCGATAGATGCTTTTTTGTCAAGTGGTTATGCAAAACGAAAGTGCGAGACTTCGCTTCGGATACCCGCCTGTATCCCATACGTCAGAATTCGCACATGTTCCAGACTGTTCTCATCGCTCAGGATAAACTCAATTTATGCCTGCTTGAAGACGAATACAAATGAACATGCGCGAAGTTGTGACCGCATTCCCGATGCAGGTATCGTTCGTGCAGCCTTTCGGGAAGATGTACCGAAGCAGTACGCCTGCACCATGCAAGGATTGACTTTTCCTGCGTTATGCAATATAATAGCATTAAACGAAGCAAACCGAAAGGAAGGAGCAATCACCGTGCCTTTTCAGATTATTCGGAACGATATCACAAAGGTGAAAGCAGATGTGATCGTCAACACGGCAAACCCGAAGCCAAAAATCGGCAGAGGGACTGACAGCGCGATCTATGCCGCAGCCGGTGCAGATGCACTGCTGGCAGAACGCAGAAAAATCGGCGACATTGCACCGGGACAGGCAGCAGCGACACCGGCGTTTGCGCTTCCGGCGAAACATATCATCCATACGGTCGGACCGGTCTGGACAGACGGCAGGTCCGGCGAACGGGACATTCTCCGCGCCTGCTATGCGAATACGCTTGCACTGGCGCTCGAGCTCAGAGCAGAAAGCATCGCCTTTCCGCTGATTGCGACCGGCATTTACGGTTTCCCGAAGGACGAAGCGCTGAACATCGCGCTCTCGGAGATCGGGAAATTTCTGTTGCTCCACGAGATGACCGTCATTCTCGTTGTGTTCGGGAAAAAGACATTTGAACTGTCCGCGCGGATCGTCGGAGAGATCGACGAATATATTGACGAGCATCAGGAGCGCGCGCTGCTTGAAACAGAATATGACGGCCGGTCTGCCGGCAACAACAGGCGCGGGAAGCGGATTTTCGCAGAAACAATACCGCAAAGCCTTGATCAGATGCTCGATGAAGCAGGCGATACCTTTCAGCAGCGGCTGTTCAGGCTGATCGACGCGAGCGGCATGGACGACGTGACCGTCTATAAAAAGGCAAACATCGACCGCAAGGTGTTTTCCAGCATCCGCTGCAAGGTAAATTATAAACCGAGCAAGAAAACGGCGATCGCCTTTGCCGTCGCGCTGGAGCTGGATATGCCGGAAATGCTCGATCTGCTGGCGTGCGCGGGCATTGCGCTCTCAAAAAGCGACAAGTTCGATCTGATCATCGCCTACTGCGTGCAGAACGGCATCTATGATATTTATCAGATCAACGCGATCTTATTTGATTACGGACAGCCGATATTAGGGGAATAAAACAGAAGCGGTCATTTGTCGTCTGACGAACGACCACTTTTCTTTTGCAATGTGCTATCATAGAATCATCAAAGGAAAGGAGGTCTTCGATATGATCGGAGCATTATTAGGTGATATGATCGGCGCGCCCTACGAGTTTGACAGAGGCAGAAAAACCAAGATCTTTCCGCTGTTCTGCCCGATATCCAGATTCACGGACGACTCCGTGATGACGGTCGCGGTCGCGGAGGCGCTGCTGAACAGCATGGGACAGGACGACGATACGGTCAGGGCAGAGCTGATACAGACCATGCAGCGCTGGGGCAGACGCTATCCGCGTGCGGGCTACGGATGCAAATTCGTTCGCTGGGTACACGCGCAGGACCCGAAGCCCTACGGCAGCTACGGCAACGGTTCTGCGATGCGCGTGTCGTCGGCGGGATGGCTGTTTGACGATCTCGAAACCACGCGGCATATGGCTGCGCTGACGGCAGAGGTCTCGCACAATCACCCGGAGGGCATCAAGGGCGCAGAATCAACTGCAGCGGCGATTTTTCTTGCCAGAACCGGCAGCAGCAAGGCTGAGATCAAAAAATACATCATCCGCGAATTCGGTTATGACCTCTCGCGCAGCTGTGCCGAGCTCCGCACAACAAACCGCCACGACGAGACCTGTCAGGTGACGATGCCGCTGGTGTTTGCGGCGTCCCTCGAGAGCACGGACTTCGAGGACGCGGTGCGCAATGCGGTCTCACTCGGCGGCGACACGGATACCATCGCCTGTATCACCGGCAGCATTGCCGAGGCGTTCTACGGCGTACCGGAGAAGATCGCTGCAAAAGGCAAAAAGCGTCTGCCGGAGGATATGCTTGCGGTGCTGGAACGCTTTGAGACTGTGACCGGCAGGACAAAAGAGCCTCCGAACAGCGCCGATGTCCGCTTCCGTGCCGAAGATCACATTGCAATCGAAATCGGTGACATCACCCAAATGAGAACCGAAGCGATCGTCAACGCGGCGAATGAATCGCTGCTCGGCGGCGGCGGGGTGGACGGCGCCATTCACAGAGCCGCAGGTCCGGAGCTGCTGGAGGAATGCCGGAAGCTGCACGGCTGCAGGACCGGCGAAGCGAAGATCACCGGCGGCTGCCGGCTGAAGGCGAAGTATATCATCCACACGGTCGGTCCGGTCTACGACAAAAACGACCCGCAGTGCAGCGCACTTCTGAGCGCCTGCTACCGCAATTCGCTGGAGCTTGCAAAACAGCATGAGATTCACTCGATCGCATTTCCCGCGATCTCTGCCGGTATTTTCGGCTACCCGAAAGACGGTGCCGCAGTCATTGCGCTGAGAACCATATCCCAATGGCTCTATGAGAATCAGGACTATGATATGGAGGTTGCCGTGGTGTGCTTTGACCGGGAGATGCGGGCGTGCTATCAGCGTGCTGCTGATATGCTTTCATAAAGCAGAAAAACACTCAGAAAGCGGTGATCTGACATGATGATCAGTCCGGGGATGTATATTTCGGAGCATGAGAACGATTCATTTTCGCAGCTCATAAAAGAACGGGACAGCCTGCTGCGTGAAATACGAAGACTGGAAAAAATTGTATTCCGTGAAGACAGAACCGCAGAGGAATGGTGTTTTAAGCCGGGACCGGATGTGCGTTATCAGATGGATCTGGAATATCTTTCAGAGCTCTGCCGATTCATCAGCAGAAAATATAACAGGGAGATCGTACATCGGGAAGACAGATGATCATACAAACCACGGGAGCAATCCGGGAACGGGCTGTTCCCGTGATTTTTGATACATATTTCCTGCGGGGCTGCTTGTCTGTTCATTGCAAAAAATATACCGCCGGTTTACTTGACATTTCCGTTCTGGTGTGCTATAATGCAGATAACATCAGATATGGACAGCCGGAAGCCGGCTGCCGCACTTGAATCTTTTATGAAAGGAGATGCCGAAAATGACACGTT
>JAEEGK010032720.1_pt1 | contig 10155 bp, 10 predicted proteins | sample 8958771 | NCBI WGS metagenome assembly JAEEGK01 (sample SAMN16246547, study PRJNA631951) | gut metagenome | biome: gut microbiome; feature: rumen; material: SC-attached | host: Bos | place: Iran: Karaj | collected 2018-10 | reverse complement strand
TGGTTGCATCGTCCACACGCTTCAGCTTTCCTGCCACTTTGTCAACAAACGCTCCCATGCTCCATGTCTTGTAGCAGGGATTTCCCTGTGCGTCGTAGATGAACGTATTGCGGAATCCGAACATGGGCTTCATGCCATAGACGGAGGTTGTCACCGTCAACTCCTCTTTGTAGTCAGGCACACGGATAATCTCAACCTGTCGTGTTGCCAAGAGCTGCGCCATATTTTGCTGCAAGAAGTAGTCCTTGACCTCCGGCTCGCTGTCAATCCACATCTCTGAGCAGTCCTGCATCATCTGGAGAGCTGAATAGAGTTTCAGCTTTCCCTCGCTGTCGCAGGTGCTTGTTGTTACTTTGTATTTTAAACTGTACATATTTTTTTATGCAGATAAATTGGAATTTAGTGAGTTGCCTTTAAGTATTGCAAATCACCATACCAGTAGCTGGCAGTGCAGCCGCCGTCGATCAGAAAATCTGCACCGCTGATGAAACGACCGCGAGAGGACATCAGGAACTCTGCCAAATCGCCTACCTCATCAGGCGTTCCTGCACGACGGGCTGGCATACCGGCTATCATATCAAGATAGCCCTTGGCACGAGGGCCGTGTAGCTCATCATTAGCCAATGGGGTGATGATGATGCCAGGCGAGATGCTGTTGATGGTGGCACCGCGTTTTGCCCAGCGACAGGCTTCGTAGGCCACACGGAGCACATTGCAACGCTTGGAATACTGATATGCTTTCAGTGTATCGTTTATCTCCTTGATGAACGGCAATCGCATCAGCTCTTCCACGGGCGACATTGCCAGTGCATCGTTCTGCTCCTGGGGCAGGGCTGGCAGACGATGACCGCTCTGCGACGAAATGATGATGCCAGAACCACCATCAGCCATGACCTTGCCGAACTCCTCCAAGAGTACACTTGTGCCGTATAAGTCAACACGAAGTATTTCCTCTACGGGAGCCTGGGACGGCGACACGCCTGCAGCATTCACAAGATACTTCACTTCTCCCTTGCTCGTGGCGAACGCTACCAGCGCCAAGATGTCCTCCTTGTTTCCAAGGTCACATCGGATGGTGGAACACTCGAAACCTGCGTTTTCCAGTGTCTTGGCAGCTCGATTGGCATTCTCTTCACTATAGTCGGCCAGTACCACGTGCTTGCCTGCTGACACGCGACGGATTATCGCCTGTCCGATGCTTCCTGCACCTACTAATACTGATACTTCTTTCATTTGTAAATTCTGATTTATCTGTCTTTTATCACTATCTTTTTTATCACCTTGGCTGGAACGCCACCAACAATGGTATTCGGTTCAACGTCCTTTGTCACTACAGCACCAGCGGCTACTACGGCACCATCGCCTATGGTGACTCCAGCAAGAACTGTAGCATTGGCTCCTATCCAGACATTCTTGCCAATGTGGATGGGAGCATAGCTCATGCTTTGACGCTTTGCTGGGTCAAGGTCGTGGTTGATGGTTGCCAGCACGACATTGTGACCAATAAGTGCGCCTTCGTCGATGGTGATACCACCCTGATCCTGGAACTTACAGCCCATGTTGATGAATACTCTTTCACCAACAATGGTGTTTTTACCACAATCGGTATGGAACGGTGGAAACATCCCAACCGTTTTGGGAATCTCTCGCCCCCAAAGTTGCTCCAATAAATCGTGCAACTGCTCTGGGGTATGGTACTTGCCGTTGATCTCAGCCGTTATCTTCAGTGCTTCCTGAGATAGCTGATGAAACATCATGTGGACATCGCCGCCACCAACGACTGGCTTGCCCGATGCCATGTAGTCACGAAATTCTTGTATTGTCATTGTCTCTGATTTATCTGATAAAATTCATGCCTTGCCACTCCTCACGCTCGGGGTAATCAGGAGTGCCGTTGGCGTGAATCTTCTTCAAGAGCCAGGCCATATTGTTTGCCAAGGTTCGCATGGTCTGCATGCCCTCCGTGTCCTGTGTTGCTTCACCGGGTGCTAATCCGTAAGCGATGTTCCAGTATTGCGAAGTCACCACAGGCATGTTCATCATCTCGAATATCATATTCAGCGTCTGATAAGCAGCCGTAGCACCACCTCTGCGACATATGGCTACCGCTGCCGCAGGCTTGTTCTGCACCTTGGCACCCGAGAAGAAGGCACGTTGCAGGACAGCCATCACTGCTCCGTTGGGCTGACCATAATATACAGGCGAACCCACAATGAGGGCATCAGCCTCGTTGAGCTTTTCAACGATACAGTTACAGACATCATCATCAAAGACACAGTGGCCTAATTGCTTTGCCTGGCACTGTCCGCAGGCAATGCAGCCACGGACGGGCTTGTTGCCCAGCTGCATGATTTCCGACTCTAAACCATTCTTCTCCAGTTGCTTGTCAATTTCAGAAAGTGCAGTAAAAGTGTTGCCATTCTTGTTGGCACTGCCATTTAACAATAATACTTTCATAACTAATTCAATTAATTTGTTTGATCTGTTTTGTATTTAAGGAATCTATGAATTGTAATCGAAGCGATAAATTGGGATTTATCCGATTTGGATAATCTCTGTATCTTCTGGTACAAAGACATTGCCGTGGAATACGGTTTTGGCTTCTGCCATATATCTCTCGCGACGGGTGCTTAATGTCCAGTCCTCAGTATGATATAGGATAAGATTCTTAACTGATAATTGCTCTGCAAGACGTGCGGCATCAAGAACTGTACTATGGTGCTTCTCGTATGGCTGGAACCTCTCGCGGTCGGCATAGAGGCAGAAGGCCTCACTCATCAGCCAGTCAGCCCCTCTTACATACTTCTCGTTGTCTTCACAATAAGGTTCATCGCCCAAGCAGACTAACCGCTGACCATCAGGTAGCAAAGCCGTAAACCCATACTGCAATTCCTTCGTGGAATGGATGTCGAAACATTGTAGTTGCATGTCGCCCACCTGGAAACGGTCGCCGTCGTGCAACTCATGTAACAGTACGACGCTGCCTATGCGTTCTGCCTCATGCTTTGGCAGAATTTGCTGGCAGATATAAGTCAGTACATCAAGCACCTTACGGTGGCTGAATATATGAAACGGCCTTGGCGACTGAAACTGAAGGGCCATACGCATCATCCAGACGACGCCAAGAATATGGTCGGTATGTGCATGAGTGACAATGAGGTCGTGAATGTCCTCGCGCTGGATTCCTGACAGTTCAAGTTGTCGGAGGATTCCGTTGCCACCTCCTGCATCTACCATCAGCATGTTACCACGGCTACGTATGATGAAGCAGGTATTAAAACACCGTGTGGCCAAGGCATTGCCTGTTCCTAAGAATATGATGTTGCTCGTTCCGTTCATAAATTCCGATTTATAATATGATAGTATGCGGCTCAACGTCCGAATCATGAGTAGCCAACGACTCAACACAATCGGGTGACATGCTCTGCTCTCGAATCCATTGCAAGGACTGACGTTGCATCTTCTTGTCGAGCGTGATGCCGCTGGTTATCATGTCGCGCCACGACTTTGTGGCATAACCGCCATCGGCAAAGAGCAGAACGTGTTTCCCATCGGCATTCTTTACCTTCAAGGCACAAAGTCCCTCGCTGTGCCCTGGGATGTTCACCATCACCAGACTGCCGTCGCCCAGCACATCATATGATTTCCCTGCAGGCCCTTCCGTTCCATTCCAGTCAAAAGTCTTCAGGTCGACACCTTCCCACCATCGTTTCTGGAAGCGAATCCGAATCTGGAAATTCTTGCGTGTCGTGCCAATCATCTCTGCCTTTGATACAAGGATATTCTTGGCATCCTTCACCAGTCGCAGCCCGTTGGCGTGGTCACAGTCAAGGTGAGACAACAGTACATAGTCAATATCGTTTGCCTTCACCCCCAGTTTTGTCAAATGCTCATCGATTGCCTCGCCCTTGGCGATTCGTCCCTGATTGATCTGATATAAGAACCATGAGCCCAATGACTTGATTTGAGCCTTCTTGTCATATACTCCATCGGGCGACATTTCTCTGTGCCAACCCGTGTCAAAAAGCACAAGTCCCATGGGGTGCTCAATAAGAAAACTGAACACCGGCAGCCAAATCCATTTTGACCTTGGGGTTGTGATACCTGAAGCCTTGATGATGCTACAGTCATCACCGCCAAAAGGAAGATATGGCGACACCCTGACTTCTCCCGTTCTCAATACATGAATTTTAATCTCTCCCATAAATTCCGATTTATCTGTTTGACAACCTTTTATATCCACTCAAAATTGACCTCTCCAGCACCAATCTCAAAATGGTACTTGGCAATGCCTAAATCAATCTTTGTATAACCAATCATGGAAAAACCCTTCTTCGCTCTTATCTGATGACAGTTGTTTTTCACTCCGACGTGTTCAAACGAAAACTTCTGCTGATTTACGGCTGTAGGTGCAAGCAAGGCTGCTTCAACACCTTTCTTGAACCATGACGGAGCGTTGTCACTGACATTGCTTACTTGCTCAACGGATTTGATTTTATGGCTGACACCTTGTGTCTCACCATAGCCGATGGCAATGTAACAAGCAATTTTCTCGTCTTTGTCCAACTCATACGTTCCTGGCACCTTAGAATATGAAAGACCCACCCAACAGGTGTTCAATCCAAGAGTCTGAGCCAGCAACACCAGATGCTCACCATAATAGCCTATGCGTTCATCAAGGTCCTCGGCCTTCTTTCCTGCCATAACAATATAGTTGTTGGCATTACGGAACTTTCCATATTTAGCCAAAGTCCCTTGGAAAGCCTTTGGTTCGTTAAGAATCAGTTGCATGTGCAAGTTGCTTTCACGATTCAGAATTGCAATCTGCTCTTCCATCGCCTTGACAACATCCTCCGCCAAAGGCTCATTCCTGTATGCCCTTACACTATGTCGGGCTTCAATAGCTTCTTTTAATGTCATATGTTTATAATTTATCCCAACGAATGGAATATGATTCTAAGAGTTTTATGGGTATTCGCAGTTCTGTAGCGGTTTTGCGCCAGTCTTTGATGGCGGCACGAACCTCCTCAATAATATTTTTGCCTCCTGTTGTTCAATCGTGTAGCTCTCTTTTGCACTATAGTTCATTTTTTATTGGGTGCAAAGATAAAAAATAAAGTTTAATATAACAAACATTATAGAAAATATTCGTGTCTAGAGCAGAACGATAAGATGGTGAAATATCGAAATTGTGAGAACGAGGTGCTTTTCATTGACTTGCGCCAAAGGGGAGAGCTGTTTGAGAAGAAATATATACTGTTCTCTACGGAGCAGATACCATAGATTGCTGATAACTTCCACAACTGGCAACGTATAGGTTATGAAGAAACCTATCACGACGAACCTGAATACTACTACTCAGTCACTATTGACGAGATAGAGAAGAAAGGTTGGAGCCTCGTGCCAAGTAAATATATTGAGTTCCGTAATAGTGATGAGCAGATAGATTTTACACTTAGATGAAGCAACTGCAATCAGAAATACGCGACCTCATGCAAAAGGAAGAAGAGAGCAAACAGCAACCGAAAGACCTCTTTGAGAAATTTGGCTATAGCCTCTAAAACTAACGAATTTTTGCTAATTTTGCAAAAACTTGCAAGAATTGGCAAGAATTTGTAATATTATTTGTATATTTGCAGCAGAATTTGTAAAAATAGAGTTTTATGATAGAACTGCCACCAAAGATAGACAAGAAGACACTTATTAATACCCTGCTAAAAGGTATTGATCCCAATATCATGCCAGTTGTAGATAAAGTCAATGCTGACTATGAATATTGGGATAAAGTGAAATACAAGAAACTGCCAGAAGGTTTCACCCCACAGATGTTATGGACAAATGTCAAGGCATCACGTCTGATGGGCACTATTCCAGTCTGGAGTAAATACGGTATCAATCTGTGTATCACTAGCCAGATGCAACGCTTATGTCATGAGTTCGATATGAAGTTCGGCAGTTTTTGGGAAGTGGAGGGCGACACTCAATCTGCAGAAAAGAAATACTATCTATCAAGTTCTTTGATGGAAGAGGCAATCTATTCCAGTAAGATGGAAGGAGCCTCTACTACGCGAATCGTGGCCAAGGATATGCTGAGAAAGAAGAGGTCTCCACAGAACAAGTCTCAGCAGATGATAGTCAACAACTATAATACCATCCAATATATAGTAGAACATGAGAACGAGCCTTTGACAGATGAATTGCTGCTTACAATCCATCGTCTGATGACTGAAAAGACGTTGGATAATCCTGAGGATGCAGGTCGTTTCAGAACTAATGATAAGGTTGTTGTGGTTGATATGGTAGAGGACGATATCATTTATACCCCGCCTTCATTTCAGGATATACCTGAGTTTGTTAAGTCTCTTTGCGATTTCTTCAACAACGACAATCCACGCACTTTCATCCATCCTATAGTACGGGGCATCATTGTGCATTTTATGTTGGCATTCATGCACCCGTTTGTTGATGGAAATGGGCGCACAGCACGTGCTTTGTTCTATTGGTATATGCTGAAAGAAGGTTACAAACTGACGGAGTATATGTCTATATCAAGGGTTATTGCTAAATCCAAGGCAAGTTATGAGAAAGCCTTTCGTTATGTAGAGAATGATAGTAACGATATGGGCTATTTCGTTGCTTACAATTTGGGAGCATTGGAAAAATCCTTCCAACAATTGCGTGATTATATTCAGCGAAAGCAACGTGAGAAGAGGGCAGCAAGTTCCTTTATGATGGCTGGAAACATCAATCAGCGCCAAGCATTGATTCTTCAGCGGCTAAAGGAAGACCCCGACACCATCTTTACAGTAAAAGATGTGCAAGACCAATTCTCCGTTTCCTCTATGACAGCAAGAAAAGATCTGTCAGATTTGGTTCAGCAAGGCTATATGACAGAAATTGCGCTAAACAAGGTGACGCGTGGTTACATAAAAATGCAGGAGGGATAAAAGGAGGAATACAAACATTTAGGCGACTATATCAGAGAGGTGAATGTTCGTAATCGGGATTTGAAGGTTACAACTAACTGAATTATAGTCTTTGCTTTTAGCGAAGATGGGGTAATAAATAATAAAGTTATGGATAATGCATATTATATATTAGCGAAAGACAATGTAAGCATTGAACGCTTACATATTTGCACATGGGAGTTTCCACATGAGTCTTCTTTTATCGAATTTGGTATGGAATTTCCGTATGAAAGTTTCGTGAACGACTCGATTATTCTCTATTTAGCAGCACCTTTTATCAAGGAAGATTATACTGTAACTTGCTTAATGAAAAACCTTTCTAATACAGATAATGGTCGTTTTATTTTTAATGATGTTGTTCGTGGTATAGAAAATGTAGGAGATGATTCTAGAGATGGGAGTATTTTATCTTTTGAAAAGAGAGATAAACTAACCATACTTCCGTGCGATATCAAAGTTGATAATGGATTCATTTCTTTTAAATTAGAAAAGCCAAGCAGGTATGAAGGAAATCTTTATTTTCGTGTCTTAATTAAAATAGGCAATGATTCGATCGCTATCAGAAAGAAAGGAATCGCTCAAACTGGTTATATTTATGATTTCAAAATAAACGAGACACGTAATCTTCCACAAGACATATATGAGTTGAAGAAGAATAATGGTTTAGAAATTTGCAAGGTTAAGAGAGTTTTCTGCCTTCATGCTATACCTGATAACTTCGTGTTTGGCTTTGTTGATTCATCAAAACTAAAAAACATCCGAAAGTTGGAATCAACAGCTTTTCAGAAATACCTTCCAGAAATAAAAGGTATTAGTCAAGACTGTTTTAATATATTGTTTTTGAAAGATGATGATGATGATGGTAAAGAAAGTTATTCCTTATTTACTATATGTACGGAAGAGACGATAGGTTCCAAGCAAATTGCATTCGCAATTGGAGCAAATATTATATGCAGTTTGCTATTTGCTCTTTCTTCTTTGAGATTCATAAAGGATGTCAACATGGAGTGGTATAGACAGATACCATGGGAATATTGGGGAGTTTTAGGAATCTTATTATTTTTATGCTTATATTTGTTTGTGCCCATTAAGAGTGTTTGTTCTTGGTTAAAAGCAAAATTAAATAACTAAAAGAGATGAAAGCATTATTAGACACTAATATAATTATACATAGAGAGGCGAACAAAATCGTATCTCAGGATATCGGCATTCTCTACCGTTGGTTGGATAGAGGACAATACACCAAGTGTATTCACTCTGCAACTATTGAAGAAGTTAAAAAGAACCCTAACAAAGAAACTGTCGATTTGTTTTTAGTTAAGCTTGAAAGTTATGAAGTTATAGAAATTCCTTCTCCACTTCAAAACGAAGTAAAAACGGTGTCAGAAAAATTCGATACAACAGACAATGATAAAGTAGATACGGTCCTGCTTAATGAAGTGTTTGTTGGACGAGTTGACATTTTAATAACCGAAGATAAGAAGATTCATAAAAAAGCACAAGAACTGGGTTTACAAGACAAGATTTTTACTATAGATTCATTCTTGGAAAAAACTTTTGCTGAGCACCCAGAACTTGTCAACTATAAAGTCTTAAATGTCCAGAAACTTAAATTCGGGAAGATCGATTTAAATGACACATTCTTCGATAGTCTTAAAGAAGATTACATAGGTTTTGATAAATGGTTTATAAAAAAATACGATGAAGAAGCATACATTACCATTAATTCTAATAATGGTATGTTGTTGTCGTTCCTGTACCTCAAAGTAGAAGATGAGAATGAGAATTACTCAAATATAAATCCACCGTTTTCTTCAAAGCGTCGCCTAAAAATAGGAACTTTCAAGGTAATAAGCAATGGGTTCCGTCTTGGAGAACGATTCATTAAAATAATCTTCGATAATGCTTTGAAGAATCATGTTCAGGAAATATATGTGACTGTTTATGATAAACGTCCAGAACAACGCAGACTTATAGACCTGTTAGAACAATGGGGATTTGTTCTATGGGGGACAAAAGGCGAAGAAGAGTTGGTCTATGTTAGAGACTTCTCTCCCCAATTAAATATAGAAAATTTAAAATCTTGCTTCCCTTATATATCAAAAGGAAGGAATGTATATTTGGTTCCAATATACCCAGAATATCACACTGAACTGTTACCTGATTCTATTTTGAATACAGAGTCTCCAGAAGAGTTTATAGAGGATTTTCCCCATAGAAATTGTATCAATAAGGTATATGTATCAAGAGCGATGGAACCATACCCTAATATTGCTGACATATTAGTGTTTTATCGAACTGGAGGTTATTACAAAAGCGTAGTTACGACAATTGGCGAAGTTCTTGAAGTTAAGTCTGATTTTCTGAATGAAAATGACTTTATTCTTTATTGTCGCAAAAAAAGTGTATACCCAGAACAAGCTCTGCGTGATATGTGGAGATATTCAACAAGAAAGCCATTCGTTGTAAACTTTCTATATACCTATTCTTTTCCTTATAGAATTAACATGAAAGAATTAATAGATTTAAAGGTCTTGCTTGGAGTCAATGATGCTCCACGAGGTTTTAAACCGATAACTAAAGAACAATTTGAGATTATCTTAAAAGAAACAAGAAGTGATGAAAGTTTTATTATCGATTAAACCCGAATTCGTAGAAAAGATATTTGCAGGAACTAAGAAATACGAGTTTCGAAAATCGTTGTTCAAGAAGAATGGAGTAAAATACGTTGTTATTTATGCTTCTGCTCCCATAAAACGTGTAGTTGGAGAATTTGAAATAGATGATATATTGTCGGATGATGTGGATGTAATTTGGGATAGAACCCAAAAGTATTCTGGTATTACTAAGGCGTTTTATCAATCATATTTCCATAATAGAAAGATAGCAAATGCTATACAAATTGGACGCATAAAAAAATATGATAAAGCTAAGTTCTTGTCTGATTATAATATTCAGCAGGCTCCACAATCATTTTGCTATATTTATTAACCATAAGGAGTAATGCCTATGTCACACTTTAACGAACATACGCTGGAAATGGCCATCATGGAACTGTTTGAGCAACAGGGCTACAGTTACATGAATGGCGAGACGATCCACAAGGAGCAGACGGAGGTGCTGCTGCGTGATGACTTGCGGATGTATCTGATGGACAGATATGTCCAAGAGGGAATCACACCCTTGG
>JAEEGK010032712.1_pt1 | contig 10156 bp, 10 predicted proteins | sample 8958771 | NCBI WGS metagenome assembly JAEEGK01 (sample SAMN16246547, study PRJNA631951) | gut metagenome | biome: gut microbiome; feature: rumen; material: SC-attached | host: Bos | place: Iran: Karaj | collected 2018-10 | reverse complement strand
CCAGTGGCGGCGACCCCTCATCCGAGCGCCAGGCACTCATCGAACGTCTCGACCGCAGCGACCAGCTCATGCAGCAAGTCATCTACTACCTGCAGAACCCCGTCGCCCCCAATATCAATATGTACGGTGAGAACGGGCTCCACAAGAAGATAAAGCAAGCCGACAAGTTTTTGAAGCAGTATGGGGGATAAAGGGCGATGACAGACCACGAATTACAATTGATGATGCTCGATATCGACGGGGTGCTCTCGAAGTACCCCGTCACGGCGACTGACCTGTTGGCAGCGTCCCAGGCGTTGGCCACATCTGCCTTCGGCGATTTGGCCAACAAGGGCAATCTGCCCGACACCCTCCATCGCGCTGCTGATGCCATCGCCGAGCAGATCCGCGAGGCACTGCACCGCCGCATAGATGAAGGGAAGCGACCCGACTGGTAGTCCCATTTTTCTACAACCGAAGTGTTACCTTCGCATTCTAAAATTCTGACAAAAATCGCCCCTTTCCCGCGTATGTCAAGAAAAAATCATTTGTACCCAATCTCGCAACTGTTTGTACCCAGTTCCGAAACTGTTTGTACCCAGTGCAAAAATCGGGTCATAATAAAAACGCCGTTTGCGGGCGTCAAAAACGCAGAAGTTAACATGAATTATTAACACAAAAATGTTCTAATTGATTATGGCAGATTTGAAACTGAAAATCAAGAAGACCATCCTCAAGCGCAAGCTCGAAGGTGTGACCGTAACAGGCTACTACGGGCGCGTGATTACCAATGGTAAAAAGACGTTCGACGAGATCGCACGTTCATCAGCCAAGAACACCACGCTCCACCCGAAGGAAGCCTCGCTGGCTGCCGAGCTGTTGCTGGAGGGCATTGCCGAAGTGCTGCAGCAGGGCTACATTGTAGACCTCGGACCTCTCGGCACCGTCTATCCCAGCGTCAACTCGCCCTGGAAGCAGGATCCCGAGGAACTCTCACTCTCTGAGATGAAGCCGAAGGTGAACTACACCGCCAGCCGTGGCATCCTCGCCGCCGTCAAGAGCGCCGAACTTGGCTGGGCAACCGCCAAGGACGAAGCCAACGGCACTGAGGCACCTGAAGGAGAGGATGACGTAAACACCGGTGGTGACACACCCGCTGGAGGCGACACCCCCGCAGGTGGAGACGGTAACGGTGGTAACGGCGGTGGCGGCTTCGACACAGGTAGCTAAACCCCTGATTGTCGAAGCGTGACCGAACACTCTCTATTAAAAAGCCCTCGATGGAAGCGATATCCACCGAGGGCTTTTTCTTTGCGCCTGTCTTTATCTCATTGCTTGTACCAGCAGAAGAGCGCGTTGCCCTTCGACGTGTCGTAGAAGTACATGTCGCCACTCTTGGGGATGGCGTAGTAGAACGTCTCGCGCTTGCCGTTCAGGAACTGCTCGAAGGTGATCTTTCCCCTCGAAGCCGTGTAGGTCGTCTTCACCTCCAGACCGCTGCCCTGCTTGCCGCTCAGTGTGGCAGTGCCGTCGCTCGCCAGGTCTGCGTAGTATTCTGGCCTCTCGCTGATGCCCAGCTCCTTCGGGTAGAAGTCCGTCCGCCATCTTCCAATGACGCCGTTGTCGCTGGTCCCCGCATTGGTTGTGTCGGTGAATCCGAATCCTGTAGAGAAGGATATCCATTCGCCGGTGGTCGGGTCTACAGGATACTTGTAGCCATCCTTGTCGTCGATTCTGATTTTCTCGGGCACGTTTCTCCTTGAAACATCCATACCGATGTTGTTGGCCAGCACCACCGTCGTCGCCATGTCGCCCACAGCGTCCCATGTGCCGACGGCCTGGAAGTGGTCAAAACCGCCAATTATACCACCCGACGGCCCCACCTCTTTCGCTTCGTAGAGGAACGAGCCGTTGCGGAAGAAGTAGACATTGCCCTCTTGTGTGGTGAACATCTTTCCCGACAGATAATCGTCTGCGCTGCCGCCCGATCCGCTGTCGTCGCTGCTGCAGCCCGCCAAGCATAGCGCCACTGCAGCCATCATTATTAAAAATACTTTTTTCATATCGCCTGAATTTTATGTAGTTAAACAATATACCTTTATAATATAAATCATGCCGAGCGCAGCCATGCAACGATGCCGATGGCTGCAGTACCACTAAAGCCAACCAGCACCACACTTGCTACTATAACAGATGCAGCAGTTATTATCTGGATTATAGACTTATTTCTGCTCATAACTTGCTATATTCAACACTAGTGCCCTATGACAATGCGGACAGACGATGGCCTGCTGCAACTGAGCCGATGGCTGCTGGTGAATGTTAGTGTTATTATCGAATGGCAAATTATCGGCTTCTTGGTTGTGATCTTCCAAAGCCGATGACTCAGGCTGTTCGGGCTGAGATTGATGTGAAACAATCATCAGTCCGTCAGCTTCAAGTTCGTCTGCGAAAAAGTCAAGCCAGTGACAGCCGATGACACCAGCCAATTCCTTCAACTTGCCTACTGTAGGATTTCCGTCGGCTATCTGAATGATGGCCGAACTGGTTTTGTTCAACTTCTTGGCTACCGATGCCCAAGACTCATTATGACTGTCTATAACTTGCTTAATCTGCATAATTAATTAAGTTTTACCTTTGTTTTTGTTGCAAAGTTAGTCATTTCTAAGCAAAAATGCAAGATTTTATCTAAATTTTATGGTTTTTTACGCAAAAATACCTTAATAAATCGTCGTTTTTGCCTAAATTTGTTAATATTTCCCTAAGTTTTGCGTATTTTTCATCTTAACATTGTATATTTGCATCGTCAAAAACATTATCGCGGCATGATGTTGCCGCACCTGCGGCATTTTTTTTGTGCCATCTATCTTGGGAGAGATCGAAGGATCTCAAAATAACCGACCGCACCGCGTGGGGTATCGGACAACGACCCCGAAGGTCTTTGCGATAATGTACCTTGACAGCGCGTAGTGCGGTCTTTTAATGTCATAAAAACTATTATCGTATGAACAAAACATTTTTCGACATCGACCTGAACCTGGTCACAAAACAAGGCCCCCGCAACTTCATGCGGCAGGAACACAAGCTGGTAGGAGATATTCTCCGAGTGTCAAATCCCGACACCATCGACCACATCCTGTTCAACCCCACCGAGTCACAGTTCCGACAACTTACCGCCGGGTTGTTCGGCGACCGCTACACCTACCCTACCCCCTGGCTTGGACCAGACAAACCTATCATTGTGCATTGTTGCCGCCACGACATCGACTTCCCCGTCAGCCATGCCCACTGGCACACTCACGGACTTAATGCACACATCTGCCCCGTTTGCTCACATGAGCGGTTCGAGCGCGAATTTCTGCAGTCGAAGCTGGCCGAGGCCAAGCGCACGATAGAGCGCATTGCCCATCAGTCGGTTGAACTACCTTCCAGCGAGGCGCAGCCCGCTGCAGATGACTCTCAGGATGATTACGACACACTGATGACCGTGTTCGCCATCAAGGGCGAAGCCTGACACCTTTATAAATATATATACTATGGCGAAGAAAAATCAACCCAATCTCTTCAGCGAAGAACAACTCGACGCGATGGTGGCGAACCGAGATGGTAAGATAATGATTAAGACTACTGACCGCAACGGCAACACATTCTACCGCCCCGATAACCGCAAAACCATCAGTTACTTTGAGGAGCAAGCCCGCAAGATTTGGGGCGACCGCTATGACTATACCGACAGCGTTTACACTCACGGCAAGGAGCCGATAGTGATCTATTGCCCGAAGCACGACTACCATTTCCGCGTGGCAATGGCACAAAACCACATCATGAAACCGCACGGCACATTCAAGCCAACGGGCTGCCCTGTCTGCAGAGCCGAAGAACTTCACAAATGCGAGTATGGCAAAGACTGGCGTAAATATCTGAAAGTTTGCGCCAAGAACAACCGTGTTGGTCGTATCGTTCAGCCACCAAAGAACCACTATATGACTCCGGAACAGCGCGCCGCTAAGGAAGCGGCCCGCCAGGCCAGGGCAGAGGCTAATCGCCGCGAGGAGCAAGCCTATATGGAGAAGTGGCAAGCCAAGAGCCTGAAAGAAGCCCACTTCAAGGAGCGCGTCTATCAGATGTACGGCGATCAGTACGACATGGCGCTCGTTGACTATAAAGGCCGTGAGAAGCCCGTCACCCTGATATGTCGCCATCATGGCCTCTTTGAGATTACCCCGCGCCTGTTGCTAAACGGCAGTAGCAGACACAAGCCGCATGGCTGCTGGAAGTGCGAGGGCATGACCGACCCGAGAGAGCGTATGAAGCTGACGCCAACGATGTTCAATCAGCGCATGAAGTATCTGTATGGTACCAAAGGTCTAACCTTCCCAATCAAGCGCAAGATCAAACCAACTACCAAGGTGACGGCCATCTGCATGAGGCACGGCAACGTGACACACAATGCGCAGTATTGGTTGGACGGAAAGGGTTGTGAGTATTGCAATGGTAAGTATCATCCCGTTGATTGTTTTGACAATTCCCGTAAGGTGCATGGCGACAAATACGAATATGTCGGTGATCCACCGAAAGTAAGCAGCGGATTGATACAATATATCTGCCCGAAACATGGCCTGCAAAAACAGAAATACTATATTCATGTGGGTCTGAAATGCGGATGTCCGCAGTGTGCCAACTACCCCAACAAGAAGACGCCGCAGCAGCGATGCGACGAGTGGATTAAGAAGTGCATTGAGAAATACGGCGAAGGTCGCTACGACTACAGCCGTGCCCATGAGGATTATGTTAATAACGATTCCTTGGTATGGATTCGCTGCTGCATCCACGACTACTGGTTCCAGCAGACACCCGACAACAATCTGCGAACCGTCAACGGATCATGCCCCATCTGCTCTTTGGATTTATGCGAATCGGAAGGCGAGGCCACCATTCGCCGCTGGTTGCAGCGGCACGGCATACTGGACTTCGAGCAGGAATACCAACTGCCCAACGAAGACCCGACGCTGCCCCTGCAGTACCTTTCAGCCGACTTTTACTTGCTGCATGGCTGTGAATACATTATAATAGAATATCATGGCGAGCAGCATTACAAAGACATACCCCATTTCTACGAAGGCCGAGTCCGCAATTTTACCGTACAACAACATCGTGATCGCTATCTGCGAAGATACTGCCACGACAACGGCATCCGTCTTATCGAGATTCCTTACTGGGACTTCAAGCGTATCGACGAGATATTGACCGAAGAATTGTTAAACGGCAATGTTAATGAATTAACAAATCGCTCGGCGATGCCCTATGAAAATAAATAAATAATTGCTATATTTTAACTAAGGTCGATGTTTGAGCCGAGAGGCACCCTCCGGTGTCCATATTGTAACTTGCTGATATTCACATAGTGTATATGAGCAAGTTACAGCCCGTGTATGGTCATTTTTCCGAGGCCAAAATCTGAAAAATGCGAGGCAATATGCCAAAGGCCAGCGCCGCCACAGTAAGGGGCGAACTCACACCCTCGCCGGCCTGCAGGCCATAGGAACGATGCGGAGGGGGTGGGCGGCCTGGGGCCTCTGCTGCCTGTCGAGAGCTCGACACCGCCCCGGGATCGTCTCCGCCGCCATCCATCGAAGGGCGCGCGCCTCTCTCTCTGCTGCCTGTCTTCTTTTAACCTGTCGAGATCTCAACACCCGCCAACGATGACAGGCGACACCCGCCGCCCTCTCTGCTGACATCGAAACCAGAAACCGCCAACGATGACAGCGAGAGAGACACCCGCCACCATGCCAGGAACCACCACCGCCGCCATACCTTTTATATATATTATATAGCGAGAGACAGCCGCGCCCCTTATTTTATTTAGTTATTTCTTAATTCAATTCATTTATTTATTTAGTTATTTCTGCAAATATTTGTGAATATTTAGATATTTCTTGTTAAAAACATATAAATAACTAAATAATACGCGCGTATTATTTGTTTTATATTTAGATATTTCTTAGCTTTGCAGCAGATTTTAATAACAATTTAATTTTAAAAGATATGAAAAAAAGAGTTTTAACCACTGCAAACGACGCGACAGCGATTTACAACCGCCTCCGCTGTCTTATTTGTTCACTCCGCGAAACGACGTTAACGATGGAACGCCGCGCCTGGTTCCTGGATCTTTGCAACGAGTTCCGCCACCTTTTAACCATGGCGGCCCCTCTCTCTTTTGCCACCTGGCAAAATAAAGAGATCGCCAACGGTGCCGACGATTTTAACGAGGCACAGTTATTTTATATGGGTGTAACTGTCGCCGCCCCCTCACTTCATTATGAATTTTAAAAGAGTATATAATAATTAAAAATATAATAGATATGAAAAATAGTATTTTCCCCGTCCGTCGCCTGTCTGTCTCCGATGGAGCAAAATTTAATATTTCTAGGCTCCCAAATTTCGCTGCCTCTGGTTCCGTGTCTGGTATGCGAAAAATTTACCCCTCATATAAAACGGCGCGCCTGGTTCGTTGTGGCTCCTTCATTTATAATTGTGACACCGCCCCAGAAATTTACGACGCCGCCAAATAAGAGAAACCGCCAACGATGACAGGCGACACCCCGCCGCCTGTCATCCATCAAGAAATAAAAGTATAACAATTAAATTTTAAAAATTATGAATACTACATATAATAAGAGAGAGAGAGCACAGCGCGAGAGAGCTAAAAATTTAGCTATTTACAACGAGGCCGCCGCCATCGCTCGCGAGGTTTTTAACCGTCTCGACATCGAGGCAGGAATCTATAACGCCGCACAGGTCGCCACCGCCATATATAAAGAAGTTGCCACGGTTGACGAAAACGCCGGCGACTGGTTTTTAGAACTTGTAAAAATTGAAAATGACGGTTTTTTTTGTAGTTTTCCCCGTGGATCCGTTTTTGATATCTTAAATAAGATGGGAACGGGCTATAATATTCCAAGCTCCGCCCGCGTCATTTTTGAGCGCACAGCAGAGGAAAACGAGCGCCACGCCGCCGCCGTTATGACAGCCGCAGAGGCACAGGCAGAGGCAGAGAGACAGGCACAGGCAGAGGCAGAGAGACAGGCCCGCGAGGCAGAGGAAAAACGCGCCCGCCGACGTGAAAACGACCGCCGCCGCCGTGCCGCCAAAAAAGCACAGGCAGAGGCAGAGAGAGCACAGGCACAGGCAGAGGCAGAGGCAGCAGAGGCAGCCCGCCGCGCCGCCATGACACCCGCCGACATCGAGAGGGAAAAAGAGAATTTTAACCGCCGTTTGCAGGCGTCCGCCCGCCGTGCCGACTTTATAAGGCGCCACAGTGTTAAAATGTCGTGCGGTTCAAATATTGAGCTTATTAACAAAATTATAGTGGTTACTGTCTCCGCATACGGCGAAAATATTGTTAAGTGCTGGGCCGTTGGTCTAGATTCTTATTATTTTGTTTCTGGTAAATTGACAGAAAACAATTATTTAAAAGATACACAACGCAGTTATAAAAAGGAAAACCGCGAAGCCGTCGCCAACTGGATCTATTTAACCAGACAGGCAGCACAAAAAAACGGGTGGAAAATTTCTATATATAGCGAGACACCCGCCCCCGCCGCTGGCTATTTCGTGCCCGCCATCTCGACAGCCGCAGAGGACACAATAAAAAGAGCACAGGCACAGGCACAGCGCCCCGCCCTGGTTCCTGCTGACATCGAGACACCCGCCAACGATGACACCGCCGCGCCATCCATCGAGAGAGACAGCCAGACAGGCCGCCGCGCTAAATCGTGGCGCGACATCGAGGCACAGTTAGAGAGAATAAGGGCCGCCGCCCTCCAAATCGTTGTAACGAGAGAGGGGCACAGCGACGGACGGACAAAAGAAGACCACAGGTTATATTATAGACTCAGCGCCGCCGGTTTTATTAAAAATTTATATATTCGTCGTATTATGTTTTTCGAGGCCAGACAGGGCAAAAGAATAGACCGCGCCGCCCTGGTTCCCGCCTCCATTTTTGCCCCGCTGGTTCCTGACATGCGGGCCGAAACCGCCGCCGGCGTTAAATTCTCTTTTATTGCATCCATGGAGCCCGGCGGGTGGGAGCCCTCCGCGAATACTTTCGCCGAGTTGTGCGAAGGATTAAAGCACAGCGACACGCGCGAACTGTGCCGCGCCGAAATAGAGCGCCGCGCCATCGAGGCCGCCCACAAATTTACTGCAGAGCTCGGAACCATCGACCGCAGCGCCACCGCCAACGAATTAACCGCCGTTTTCCTGTCTGGCGTTGACAGGTGGGCAGCAGAAACCGCCCCCCGCTTTGCATCCGTGGACGATTTTATAAATGACATGGTACCAACGAGCGCCACCGCCAACGATGACACCCCCGCCGCCCTCTCTGCTGACATCGAAACCAGCGAGACACCCGCCGCCACATCTGAGGCCGTGCCCGTCGCTTTTATTTCTTTTGTGGACGTTTGCGAGACACCCGCCAACGATGACACCGCCGCCCCTGGTTTTGCTGCCGCACCTATCGAGACACCCGCGCCCCTCCATTTTTGGAGCCCCGCCAACGATGACACCCGCCGCCCTGCTGTCGTTTTAGGCATCGAGACAGGCGACACCACCGCCAACGATGACACCGCCGCCAACGGCCACAGAAACCGCCACGGCGCCCGCCGTTGGTTCCAGGTCGCCGCCGCCATCGTCGCCGCCTTCCTTCTCTCGCTGTTTTCTGACATCGAGAGAGAGACACCCGCCACCGCCGCCCCTGTCGAGATCCAGACACCCGCCAACGATGACACCGCCAACGATGGCACCCCCGCGACGGCCACAGAAACCGCCACAGACAGCGCCGCCACCGCCGCCCCTACGATGACACCGCCAACGATGGAAAAACCCGCCACAGCGAAAAAGTGACAGCCCCGCGCCCGTCGCCACCGTGCCGCCCTCTCTGCTGACATCGAGAGAGAGACACCCGCCGCCCCCTCTGCAGAGGTCGCCAACGATGACACCCCCGCGCCTGTCGATACGACCGCCGCCGCCCCTCTCTCTGCTGACATCGAAACCAGCGAGACAGACACCGCCGCCCCTGTCGAGGTCCAGACACCCGCCAACGATGACACCGCCAACGATGGCACGCCCGCCCCATCCAGTGAGACACCCGCCACCACTGGCACCCCGTCGCCATCGACACCCGCCACCACTGGCACCCCCGCGCCCGTGTCCCTGTCGCCTGCCGTGCTGGCCTGGGTGCTTATGTTATAGACCATCGGAGAAATTAAGCCCCTACACGTTAGAGAGTTTGCGAAATATCACCATATTATAATATTATAGCGTATGAAGACAATAAACGACACCCCCGCCGAACTGCGCGAACTGGGAGCCCTGGCGCCCCTCTTCGCCTGGACTGACCGCCACCCCCGCGCCGCCTCCGTGCTGCTGTGGCTCATGGTCGCCGCCCTCGTTTACGTGGTATTTACTTATAATTTCACGATACCCGCGTACAAATAAGACATAATAACATATTAACAGATTCTTAGATAATAAGAACAAAAGAACATAATAATAACAATTTAATCCGCAAAAGATATGAAGTACTTTAGAAATTACCCCTATACCGCCGAGAGTTTAAAGGCCGAATTTCGCGCCCTGTGTCTGACTATGCACCCCGACAAGGGAGGCAACGCCGACGAGTTCAAGGCGATGAGCGCCGAATATAGCGACATTCTGGCAACACTGACCAACGGCAACGGCACGACCGCCAACAACGATGAGAGCGAGGCCGCCGACATCATGACGACCCCGTTACGCGGCACGAAGGGGAAGACCTTCGCCGATCTGGTCGCCCGTCTGGTCGAGGTGTTCAGCGTGCCCGAGCTGCTGACCGAATACCGCACGGACGGATTTTTGTCCGTGTCGTATGGCTGGGACGGTTCGGCACTGTCACCACTGAGCCGCGCCGAGTACGTCCGCAAGTTTGGCGCCGTCGTTGTCGAGATGGCCGAGAGAGCCGCCCAGAGCCGCCAACAGGAGGCCGCCCGCGAATACATGAAGAGCCACCACGCCGCCCACGTTAGAGAAGCCCGCAAACATCAGGCCGAGGGGTGCAGCGTGCCCCACGTCGGCGCGTTCGTCTTCGGTGCTCATTCTGGCCTGAAGGACTGCAACGGTATTACGGACGAGTTCGACG
>JAEEGK010032711.1_pt1 | contig 10156 bp, 6 predicted proteins | sample 8958771 | NCBI WGS metagenome assembly JAEEGK01 (sample SAMN16246547, study PRJNA631951) | gut metagenome | biome: gut microbiome; feature: rumen; material: SC-attached | host: Bos | place: Iran: Karaj | collected 2018-10 | reverse complement strand
GGCCGTTACCCCGCCAACTGCCTAATGGGACGCGAGCCAATCCGGTAGCGATAAATCTCTTAAACAAAGGTCATGCGGCCTCTGTTGTTACGGGGTATTACACGACGTTTCCATCGACTATCCCCCGGTACCGGGCATGTTGCTCACGCGTTACTCACCCTTTCGCCGGTCGCCGTCAGAGTATTGCTACTCCACGCTGCCCCTCGACTTGCATGTGTTAAGCCTGCCGCTAGCGTTCATCCTGAGCCAGGATCAAACTCTTCATTGTATATTTTTATAATGCTTAGCTTGCTCCTGACGCTTTAGTTTCTTAAAGAAACTGACGCTCGTATTGATAAATTGTATTACAATTTCTCGGTACTTGCTTGTACTTTCCTTTCAGTCTTTTCAATGAACTTTTTTGGTGCCCGACCTTTCGGTTTGGGGCGTTAAAAACCCGCTCGTTTCCGAACGGGATTGCAAAGGTACTACCTTTTTTTGAACTAGCAAATTTTTTCGAACAAATTTTCGAAGAAATTTTTAAAATTTTTAATAAATCGCTGAAAGACAGCTATTTCAGCTTTTCAACAAAACTGAGGGCCGATTTTGACTTCGGCAGAAGCTGCTTGACAGCCCTCAACCAGGCGTCGGAATCCCCTTCGCCGACCCCTTTGAGGGAGAAGGTTTCGGACACGGCTGCGGTCTTCGCAATCAGGTCCACATGCAGGACGACCTGGCTCATCGAGCCGGGGGTCTCCATCCGATTGGTAACCTTGCCTTCGACCATGAGGAGTTCTCCGTCCTCGGCCACATCCAGGCCGCCGGCCTTGAGCATCTGCTCGAAGCGCTGAGCCAGGAGCGCGCGGGCATCGGCCGGAATATTATCGGAGAAAACCAGCTTGAAGGACTGGGCATTGAGCGCCCATGCGGTTAACAATAGAAACAATATGCTAACAATCCTTTTCATGTTTACAAAGATAAAAAGTTTTTCCTATATGATAGAAAGCACCTATTTGAAAAGTCGGTCAAACTCCATATATTTGGGACGCTTTTGACCTAAAAAGCACCTACAAACAACAAAACACAAACACTAACCCCTTTGTTTTTATGAGAAGCAAACTGACAGCTTTACTCGTCGGCGTCGGCTTCTTCCTTCTTGGACTCTCGTCTGTGCACGCGCAGAACAAGACGCTCCACGGAACCGTCATTGCAGAAGATGACGGACAGCCCGTGGTCGGCGCCTTCGTAACCGTGCAGGGTCAGACCAAGATTGGAACCCTCACCGATCTGGACGGCAACTATGTATTGCCGAATGTCCCGCAGGATGCCAAGAACCTAGTAGTATCCTTCATGGGCTACAAGGATGAAGTGGTCCCCGCGACCGACCACATCCGCGTTGTCCTGAAATCGGACACCGAGATGCTTGAATCGGCCGTAGTCACGGGTATGACCCAGATGGACCGCCGCCTGTTCACCGGATCGGCCGCCAAGATCGATGCCGCCGAGGCCAAGATCAGTGGTATTGCCGATATTTCCCGCTCCCTCGAAGGCCGCGTGGCCGGTGTGAGCGTGCAGAACGTATCCGGCACCTTCGGCACAGCTCCGAAGATCCGCGTCCGCGGCGCCACGTCCATCTACGGTTCCTCCAAGCCCCTTTGGGTGGTGGACGGCGTCATCATGGAGGACGTGGTGGACGTACCGGCCGAAGACCTGAGCTCCGGTGACGCCAACACCCTGATTTCATCGGCCATCGCCGGTCTGAACTCGGACGATATCGAGAGCTTCGACATCCTGAAGGATGGCTCCGCCACCTCTATATATGGCGCGCGCGCCATGGCCGGCGTTATCGTGGTCACCACGAAGAAGGGCCGCAGCGGTCATAACAGCATCACCTACAACGGTGAATACACCATGCGCCTGAAGCCCAGCTACGCCAACTACAATATCATGAACTCCCAGGACCAGATGGCCATCTACCAGGAACTGGAACAGAAGGGCTGGCTCAACTACGCCCGCCTGGCCAACGCCTCCGACAGCGGCATCTATGGTAAGATGTACCAGCTCCTGACCGAGATCAACCCCAGCACCGGACAGTTCATGCTGGCCAACACGGACGAGGCCAAGGCCGATTATCTGAGAGCCGCCGAGTTCCGCAACACGGACTGGTTCGACCTGCTGTTCCGCAACACGATCCAGCACACCCACTCCGTTTCCATGTCGGGTGGTTCGGATCAGGCCAACTACTACGCTTCCATGTCCATCATGGACGATGAAGGCTGGACGCTTCAGAGCGCCGTCCGCCGCTACACCCTCAACATGAACACCACGTTCAAGATCACGGACAACCTGTCCCTGAACATGATCGGCAACGCCTCCTACCGTAAACAGCGCGCTCCCGGTACCCTCTCTTCGAAGGTGGACGGCGTGAGCGGCAAGGTAACGCGCCAGTTCGATATCAACCCGTATTCCTACGCACTGAACACTTCCCGCGCCCTGGATCCGGATGTTTACTACACCCGTGACTACGCTCCGTTCAACATCATCCATGAGTTGGAGAACAACTACCTCGACCTGGACGTGACCAACTTGCGTTTCCAGGGAGAACTCAAGTGGAAGATCACCAAACACCTGGAGGCTTCCGGCCTGATCGCCGCCAAATATGCCGCCACCACCCGCGAGCACCATATCACGGACAGTTCCAACCAGGCCCAGTCCTACCGTGCAGCCTACACCACCGTCATCCGCGATGACAACTCGCTGCTGTACACGGACCCGGATGTCCCCTTCGCCCTTCCCGAGACCATCCTTCCTTACGGTGGTATCTATGAGACCAACGACAACTCCATGAACGGATGGGACGCCCGCGTTTCCCTGAGCTACAACCAGACTTTCAACCGCATCCACACCATCAGCGCCTACGGCGGTATGGAGATGAACTCCGTCGACCGTCACAGCAAGTGGTTCCGCGGCTGGGGCCTGCAGTACGACATGGGCGAGATTCCCATCACCAATTATAAGGTATTCAAGAAGGGTACGGAAGAGAACTCCGACTACTTCAGCATGGATAACACCCACGAACGCCGCCAGGCTTTCTTCGGCACCTTCACCTACGGTCTCAAGAACCGTTACAGCATCAACGGAACCGTCCGTTACGAAGGCTCCAACCGCCTGGGCAAGGCCCGCAGCGCCCGTTGGCTTCCTACCTGGAACGTATCGGGCCGATGGAATATCAGCGACGAGCCGTGGATGGCCGGCCTCCAGCCCGCCTTCTCCCACGCCGCCCTCAAGCTCTCCTACTCCCTGACGGCAGAAAGCGGTCCCTCCTCGGTCACCAACTCCTACGCCGTCATCAAGTCCTACAACCCCTGGAGGAACAACGCCCGCGACATCGAGTCCGGCCTGGATATCAGCAGCCTGGCCAACCCCGACCTCACCTTCGAAAAGAAGCACGAGTTCAACGTGGGGCTGGAACTGGGTTTCGCGGACAACCGCATCAACTTCGCCGGTGACTGGTACAAGCGTAACAACTTCGACCTGATCGCCCTCACCAACACCCAGGGCATCGGCGGCGAACTGACCAAGTACGGTAACGTAGCCAGCATGACCTCCAACGGATTTGAACTGTCCCTCACCACGGAAAACATCAAGACACGCGACTTCAAGTGGACGACCAACTTCATCTATTCCCACTCGAAGAACCTCATTACCAAACTGTACACCACCAAGAAGGTTATCGACCTGATCTCCGGTTCCGGTTTCGGCCTGGAAGGCTATCCCAACCATTCCATCTTCTCCATCCCGTTCCGCGGGCTCAACGAAGAAGGCCTGCCGACCTTCCTGGACCAAGATGAAAAAGTCAGCGTTGACGACATCTATTTCCAGACCAACGCGTCCAATCCCAAGAACATCGCCTTCCTGGAGTTCTCCGGCGTATCCGATCCTACGGATGTGGGCTCCATCGGCAATACCTTCGAGTGGAAAGGTTTCCGTCTGAACGTCTTCATCACCGGCTCCTTCGGTAACGTGGTCCGTCTGGACCCCGTGTTCGACAACCACTACAGCGACCTGGACTCCATGCCTAAGGAATTCAATAACCGCTGGGCGGTTCCCGGAGATGAGAACATCACGACCATTCCCGTCATTGCCAGCCGCATGCAGAACAACAATTACTCTCACCTGGAGTACGCCTACAACGCTTACAACTACTCCACGGAGCGTATCGCCAGCGGCGACTTCATCCGCCTCAAGGAGGTTTCCCTGAGCTATGACCTGCCGAAGAAGTGGGCACAGGCCATCAACTGCAACAGCCTGGGTCTCAAGCTGCAGGCAACCAACCTTTGCCTGCTGTATGCCGACAAGAAGCTGAACGGACAGGACCCGGAATTCTTCAACACCGGCGGTGTGGCCGTTCCTATGGCCAAACAGTTCACCCTAACCCTGAAAATCGGTTTGGGCGGCAGCAAGTCCAACAAATAAAATGACACGAGTATGAAAACAAGAAATATTTTGATGCTCTGCGCTGCCCTGGCTGGTCTGGTATCCTGCAACGACCGTTTCCTGGATACCATGCCCGACAACCGCGCGGAAGTTGACACCCCCGAGAAGGTGAAAGCCATCCTGGTGGCCGCCTATGCGACCAGACATTATGCACAAGCCACCGAGATGTACTCCGACAACATGGACGACAACGCTCTGGTCGTGAACAATGCCAGCCCGGGTCGCTACTACGAGCAGATCTGGAACTGGGAGGACATTACGGAAACGGCCAACGACTCCCCGGATAACGTGTGGTCCAATCACTGGAGCGCCATCGCCGCCGCCAACCAGGCTCTCGAAGCCATCGACAAGCTGGGCGGCAAGGACAACCCCAATCTGTCCGCCTCTTACGGCGAGGCCCTTATCTGCCGCGCTTACGCCCATTTCGTCCTGGTGAACATGTTCTGCCTGAACTACAACAGCGCAACCAGCCAGAACGATCAGGGTATCCCCTACATGGAGAACGTAGAAGAAGGTCTGAATCCGCAGTATTCCAGAGGCAATGTGGCCGATGTCTATGAGAAGATCGAAAAGGACATCGAAGAGGGTCTCAAGTACGTCAAGGACAACTATTCCGTTCCCAAGTACCACTTCACCCGTCAGGCCGCTTACGCCTTCGCCACCCGCTTCTACCTCTTCTATGAGAAATGGGACAAGGCCATCGAAGCCGCCAGTAACTGCTTGGGTTCCGCACCCCAGACCCTTCTCCGCGACAACGACGAGCTCCAGCACAAGCCGGACATCCAGACGGCCGCTGCCCACTACGTCTCTTCCGACCAGAAGTGCAATTTCCTGCTGCAGACCAACATGTCCCCGTACATGGGAAGAAACACCTGGAGAAACACCTCCGGCGCCGCCAAGCGTTATGCTTTCACTACCAAGATCGCACAGACCGAGGTCCTGTATGCCAAACTTCCCTGGATGACGGCAGGCATCACCGCCTCTTCCTATCGTTTCCGGCCGCATGACTACAACTCCTCCGCCCTGCGCTACACGCTGGTATGGAAGGTTCCCAACCTGTTTGAATACACGGATCCCGTGGCGGGCCGCGGCTATACGCAGACCATTGTAGCTTCCTTCACCGCCGAACAGGTGCTGCTGGAACGCGCCGAGGCCTACGTCATGAAGAAAGAGTACGAGAAAGCATGCGAGGACCTGAATCTATGGGTCAGCAACACTTATGCTGCCGGCGATGAGAAGATCACCTACGACCTTACCCCCGAAGGCGTCCAGACTTTCTTCAACGGTATCAAGTACTACACATGGGATGAACCCACGGCCAAGAAGCACCTGCACCCCGCCTTCACCATTGAGGAAGAAGGTTCCGTTCAGGAGAGCATGCTTCAGGCTGTCCTCGGCGCCAAACGCATCGAGACTCTGGCCTACGGTTATCGCTGGTTCGACATCAAGCGTTACGGCATCGAGATTTACCGCCGTCACGTAGATGCCACCGCCAATCTGGATAACATCTCCGACACCATGTCGCCCAGTGACCTCCGCCGCGCCTTCCAGGTCCCCCAGAAGGCCCGCGATGCCGGCTTCGAGCCCACCAAGCGCGACAAGGCCGATAACAAATAATCCGAGCAAGCCATGAAAAGAAACATTCTATACATCATCGCAGCCCTGGCAGCAGCCGTCTCCCTGATCTCCTGCCAGAAGGAGCCCGCGCTGAATCCCAATAGCATCATTGATGTTCCCGCGCACGCCAAGAACGCGTTTGACAAGTGGCTGGATGCCAACTACGTCAACCCGTACAACATCCTGGTGAAGTACCGTTTCGAAATGGACGAGGCGGACTACTCCTACCGCACCATTCCGGCCGACATGGACTGCTCCATCGTCATGGCCCATCTGGTGAAATACATGTGCATCGACTCCTATGACGAGGTGGTCGGTTCCGATTTTACCCGCCGTTATTTCCCCAAGATGTTCTTCTACATCGGAGAATGGGAATACAAGAATAACGGAACCTTCATTCTGGGTACCGCTGAAGGTGGTAAAAAGATCTACCTGACCGGTGTCAACTACCTTCCCCGCGTCATGGCAGGACAGATGGGCGGTCACAGGGATCCCGCCGAGGCAGTGAACCATTACTACGTGAAGACCATCCACCACGAGTTCACCCACATCCTGAACCAGACCCAGGACTTCCCGGCCGACTTCTCCCAGGTCACTCCCGACTCCTATGTAACGGACGCCTGGAACACCACGGAGTACAGCAACAACCTGGAGCGCGGCTTCATTTCGACCTACGCCCAGCACTCCGACCGCGAGGACTTCGCCGAGATGGCCTCCATCTTCATTACGCATGACGCCGACTGGTGGGAAACCCAGATGGGCAAGGCCGGTGATGCCGGAAAAGCTTCCATCACCACCAAACTCGACATTGTCAAGAGCTACTTCAAAACCGCATTCAACATTGACCTGGAAAAACTCCGCGATACCATTCTGCGCCGCCAGGAAGAAGTTATGTCCGGTGAAATTGACCTTACTTCCCTTGAACTCCTTTAACTGACTCCGTATGACTATGCAAAGATTATATCGCACTTTACTCATTTCCGTATGTGCCTTGTTTGCGCTCACGTCCTGCACGAAGGATGAGGGGAACCTTTTTGACAAATCGGCCCCCGTCCGCCTGAGCGAAGCGCTGGCCAACGCCCAGAAGGTCCTTACTTCCGCGGAGAACGGCTGGGTCATGTACTACTACCCCGGCGGGACGTCCCGCACCATCGGTGGATACATCTATACGATGTCCTTCACCGATGAAGAGGTGACGGTGAACGGAGAAATCATCGACGGAGAATACACATCCCTGTATTCCATGACGAAGGACGACGGTCCCGTCCTGTCCTTTGACACCAACAACTATGCATTCCATTACTTCTCCACGCCTTCCGGAAACTCGAAAAACCTGTATGGCGATTCCGGCAAGTATCAGGCTTACAACGGAGACTTCGAGTTTATGATTCTCTCGGCCACAAAAGACGAGGTTGTCCTCCGCGGCAAACGCTATGGAAGTCACATCCGCCTGGTTCCGCTCAAGGAAGAGGCCGAGACCTATCTGACGAAAGCTTCCGCTATTCGTGAGACCCTGTTCCTGAGCACCTTCAACGGCACCTTCGAAGGAAAGAACATCAACATCTTCCTGTCGCTGGATGACCGCCAGGCCACCGTCACCCTTCCGGATGACAAGGACGAAGAGGGAAATGCGATTAGCCACAAGACCTCTTTTGTCTTCACGGACAAGGGTATTTGCCTGTATAAACCGATTGAAATCGGCGGACACAAACTGCAGGACATGATCTTCGACTACGAATCGAAAAAAATGACCGCAGAGGGGGCTCAGCTGGACGTTCAAGGTGAACTGCCCGAGGGCTGGCACGCCTATGCCGACTTCATCGGCAACTACTCGCTGGTTTACAACGACGGCGAGAAGACCATGCCCGGTATCGAAATCAAGGAGGACGTCGCCGGAACGAGCTACATCATCTCCGGCCTGAGCGCCAAGTTTGACGTAACCGCCACGTATAGCCTGAGCCTGGGCCGTATCCACATTCAGGCCCAGTATGTCGCAAGTCCTAAACAAACGGGTACCGCCAACAGTGTCATGATGGCCTGCTGGGACTCCGACGCTGGAAAAGTCAACTACACCGTTGGCGGCCTTTACGGCATCCTGAACGAGGACAAGAGCCAGATTTCCTGGGTGGACAACAAACTGTACACCGGCTACAAGGTAGATGGCTTTATCCTCTATTTCTTCGGACCGGACGGCACCCGTATCGGCGCGACTACCGCCCCCTGGTTCTGGACGGGTCGCGAATCGCTGTCCAGCGGACAGCATCAGGCCTGGGGTTGGACTACGTTTGACCGTCAGTAATTGCAAAAAGAAAGTACTATGAAAAAGATAGCATATCTCTTCATCATCGCAGCTGCCGCGCTCACCCTTTCCTGCAAAAAGGAGAACGCTGCCAAGTATGAGTCCACGCCCAAACTGGACATCGTCAGCGCCGAGCTCGAATTCATGCCCAACGCCGCCGAAGGAAAAGTGGTCGTGAACACGCAGGCTGCCGTTACGGCCGTTTCCGACAGGGAATGGTGCGTTCCCAGCGTCAGCGGGAACACCGTCACCCTATCCATTACGGCCAATACTTCCAAACTGTCCCGCTATGCCATGCTGAACCTGAAGGCTGGCGGCGCCGTCCTTGACCTGAGCGTCATCCAGTACGGCGAGGTCCTTGGAGGATTCTCCGAAATCACGGACATCACCGCCCCGGTGGCCGGCGATATCATCGAGATTCCCATTACGACCAACGTTGAAGTACTCCTGGAAACCGAAGCCGATTGGGTTCATCCGTCCTTTAGCGAAGGAACCCTGACGATAAAGATTGATCCTAACACGGAACCGCAGACCCGCTTCACCAGCGTCAGCTATTCGGCCGGTTCTTCCCAGGGATCCTTTGACGTCACTCAGTATCCTGAACTGGTCAAACCCGAAGATTGGATCATCTCCGAACAAGAAGCATCTTACAACTATCCGTCCTTCGAGATTGATGCTTCCGCAACGGTAGGTGAGACGGACATGTATGTCCTCTACGCCATCAACACTTACAAGGTAACGGGTGATGTGGATGACTGGATCTTCTCAGACCTGGCCATATCGGCTCGTCGCAGCATTCTGGAAAAGGTCGAGGGTAAACCCGGATCCGCCTTCAAAGACTTCCTGCTGACCGGTCCTCAAGACAAACATCTCACTGGTCTTGAAGTAGGAGACATCTATATCATCGCTATCGGCTTTGGTGAGAACGGTTATGTCACCGGCAAGTACAATTACAAAAAAGCAACCATTGCGGATATCCGTCCCGCCTACTATAAGTGGGCCGGAAAATGGAAGCTTACCGGTAAAAACATCGAAGGCGCCGACTACGCCGAAACCATTGAAATCGCCATCGACGAAAACGATGTTGATGCCGAAGGCAAGCTGAATGAAAAGTACCTGATTGTCACCGGACTTTGCTCCAAGAACCAGGAAGGAGCCGGCGTTACCCCTGATATGGGAGTTGACAGTATGAAATTCCTCTACAACAGCGAAACGGGCAGCATGACCTTCGTTGGTCAGGATGCAACAAAGACCTTCACCCATAGTTCACGAGGAGCCGGTTGCAAACTGCAGCTCATGTCCATGTACGTCAAGTCTGGCGCAACCAGCTATAGCAATGTTACCGGTGCTAAATTCCTTGAAGTCACGATGAAGGAAGACGGAAACTCTACTATCGTCAAAGCAGGGATCCGCTCCGATGGCCTGGCGTATAAGGCCTTCCGTATGCGCCTCCTCAATGCTACCGGTAGTGCCTACACCATCGGCGGTAATGCTGCTACCATTGCCATCAATGACAATCTCGCCATTACCCGCGTCGAATAGCCATCTGCCAAAATGTCAGTGATGGCGTCATTGGCATAGCTATTGATTTTGCTTGAGCCGCTTCCCGGATGGGAGGCGGCTTTTTGTAAACTTATAAAAACACAATATTATGCTGAAACCTTTAGGAACAAGAGTGGTCATCGAGCCCAAAGAGGCCGAGACCATGACCGCCGGGGGCCTCTACATCCCGGATAACGCCAAGGAAAAGCCCCAGCAGGGCGT
>JAEEGK010032710.1_pt1 | contig 10157 bp, 3 predicted proteins | sample 8958771 | NCBI WGS metagenome assembly JAEEGK01 (sample SAMN16246547, study PRJNA631951) | gut metagenome | biome: gut microbiome; feature: rumen; material: SC-attached | host: Bos | place: Iran: Karaj | collected 2018-10 | reverse complement strand
TTACAAGACGCCCTGCCTTGTCGTAAGCTGCCGTGTATACAGTGCCGCATTCATCCGTAACTTTTGAAAGCTGTCCAATATAGTTGTATTCATAAGTTGTAACAGAACCGTCAGGAAGTACGACTTTACATACGTCTCCTGCTGCATTGTATTCACAGCGCGTTTTATTGTTGTATCCGTCATAGCTTTCAGTCATCCGGTTCAGGCTGTCGTAAACAAACGAACGTTCGTTATTATTCCCGTCAATCTGTTTTATTACGTTTCCGAATGCATCAAGTTCATAAACTGTCCTGTACTTTCCGCCTTCATTAACCGTAACCGTTCTTCCGTCATCTGAATATTCATATTCAGCATAATATACGCAGTCATATTCATTCGGAGAGTTTCCGACAGTCTGCTTAATTACCCGGTCAAAATTATCATACTCATACCAGATTTTCTGTCCTTCACTCTGGATACTTTCTGTCCTTCCCTGTGAATCATAATTGTAACAGGTTGTTTTTCCGTAGCGGTCTGTTATGTATCTTATGCTTCCGTCAGGATAGTATTCTGCGCTGACTGCCCTTCCGTTCTGCTCTCCGGCCCTTGTTAAAAAGCCTTCCGTACTGTAGCCGTATTCATACCAGCCGCCGAATGCATTCTGTTCTTTTGTAATTCTTCCGCCGTAAGTATATGTATTTTGCAGCGAATCTCCGTTTCCGTCCGTTGTCTTTACAAGCTTTCCATAGCCGTCATATTCAAACAGGCTTGAAGTTCCAAGGGCATCAGTTACCGTTAGGAGCTTTCTGTTTTCGTTCTGGATTTTTATGTCATATTTCTGAACATAAACCTTATCGCCTGCAAGTAAAAGAAGCTGATTAATTTTTTCCTCAGTAATTTCTTCCTGTTCAGTAAGGGAAGTTGTCTTAAACTGCTTTATTTCGGAAATTACTCCGTTTTTGTATTCATAGAACTTTATCCGGCTTTCATTTCCGTATAAAACTTCTGCCTTAAGGTTTCCTTCTTTTGTGTACAAATAGCCTGAAAGTGCTTTTTCATTTTCGCCGTTTCCTGAATAAACTTTAAGCGGAAGGTGCCTTCTGTCATACTCAATTCTGGTCTGGTGAACTGTTCCTGTAACTGAATCTTTCTGAATTACCTTTGTAATGTCCTTTCTTCCGTTTGTAACCCAGGTTGTTTCAAGGCCGTTGTAATCCTTTCTGACTGTCCTGTTTTCTCTGGCAGGAGGATCGTTTTCATAGCTGAACTCACTTACGCACTTTCCGCTCCGGATTTCTTTTCTGATTCTGTTTCTTGCATCATATTCATATTTTGTTTCTGACTGGCCGGAGCTTTCGCGGATTAAGTTTCCGTTATCATCATATTCATATTCCGTACGTACCGTATTCTGACCGAAAACCGTTCGGTTTATAACCTGGCCCTTTGAATTTACTTCCTGAAGGTATACTGTCTTACCTCCATTTTTAAAGCCTGTAACATTGCCATTTTCATCACGAAGGATTTCCTGCTTTACTCCGTCCCGGTCTGTATAAGAAGTTACTAAACCGAATCTGTCATAAGTCCACTGCTCGCGGCTTCCGTCACTGTATGCAGCTCCTGTCTTATTTCCCCTCTCATCATATTCAAATCTTGTAACATTTCCGTTTTCACTTACTTTTATAAGGTTCCCAGAATTATCATACTCGTTCTGGATTATGTTTCCGTCCGGTCTGATTTCCTTTACTGTTCTGTGATGTTCATCATAGAAGTAGCTTGTTCTGTTTCCGTCGTGATCGATGTAATCCGTTCTTTTTTCGCTTCTGAAATATTCAAACCTTTCGCTGTGACCTTCTTCATTTGTTGTTTTAGTTGTAAGAATCTTGCCGTCCGAGCTCTGTTCTCCGTATTCAAACTTCACCGAGCTTCCGTCGCATTTATTAAGCGAAGTCATCCGTCCGTCTGAATCGTATTCCATCGTTACGGTATCTCCGTCCGTATCCTTTACTGATACGAGCCTGCTTCCGCTGTATGTGTATACTGCGTTTTCATCTGGTGAGCGGGTGTTTGTTATTTTGGAAATACAGTTTCCGCTGTATTCAAAGCTCAGCTTTTCACCGTCTGTAGTTTCTGCTTCAATTATTTTTTCGCTTGAATCGCGCTTAATCCTTATTTCATTTTTATTTCTGTCTGTAATGCTTACGATTAATCCGTTTGAATCAAATCTCTTTACGGTTCCGTTAGTCTCATATAACTCATAGACGTCTGCTTTGGCCACGCATTTTATATATTTCTTTTCATCAGCTTCCTTCCATTCAGCTTCCCCTGTCTGCCTCATCATATGCGGATAGCCGTTTTCATCTATGACGGTTATTGTATCGGCTCCGGTCTCTTCATAGTAAGACGGAGTTCCTGCAAATAAAACATAACGGTTTGCAGCATGATTTCTTTCTGAACGGATTACAACATTTTTATAATATGATTCTGCTTCAGCCTTTTTATGTTCAAGTTCATTTTCATAATTCCGTAAAATTTCCAGATCTTTTTCCAGAGATTTCTTTACGCTCTCAAGGCTGCTTATAGTTCCATCTGCACGTCCGCTTTCTCCAAGCTCTTCAAGTTCGTGCCCGATTTCTTCTGCTCGGCTTATAGCTGAATCTATTTGTGAAGTATCAAGACTTGTTATTCCGTATGACCTGAGGATCAGATTCTTTATTTCTCTTACACTCTCTTCAAGTCTCTGATTATATTCAAGCATTGCTTCATACAGCTGTCGTGCATTTTTTTCTACGCCAAGAATAATTCTCTGATCAAGGTTAGTTGTCCAGCCGTATCCGAAGCCCGAAGTTATACTTTCTGCCGAACTGTAATTTCTGGTAACTTTAAGTTCAATTGAAGAACTAAGAGTAAAATCGGTTTCGCTTTGTTCATAGCTTCCTTCGGTTGCTTTTACAGGATCACCAGGTACTGCTGAATCCTGGCTTTCTTTTTTGGAGGAATTATTCTGCTCTTCTAATTTTTTTCTTTCTTCAATTGCCTTTTCTACTTTCTCCAGATCTTTTTTCTTTATTTTTAATTCTTCTTCTATGCTCCAGATTTCGTAGCTTGCTTTCTGAGCTTTTAGTCTTTCAATTTCATTATTCATTTCCTGAATTTCATATTCTAACTTAAGCTTCTTTAATTCATCCTCACTTAATCCGGTATTTCCATAACCACTTGAGCTGTTATAATGTCCCTGCTCACTCAGATTTCCCCCACCAGGATTCACTCCATCTGCCGGCGGATTGTTGTTTCCATTCTGATCATTATCAGAGGTCAGCGGTGTTCCATCACTATACGGATTGTACTGACCTTATTCATTGTAGGCAAAAGCGCTTAATAATGAACTGCATGTACAAAAAGCAAGTAATATAAAAATTTTTCTTATCCAATTTTTCATTTTTTAACGTCTCCTTATAAATTTTCTCTATATATAAAGACGCAAAAACTATTAAAAAAAGGAATTCAAAATCACAAAAATTTAAAAAAAAATCAGCCTGAATGCTTTTTTCCTCCTCTGCATTCAGGCCGCTTACAGTTTTTTATTATTTTTAACTAGTTTTTATTAAAATGCTGCTGCTTCAACCATATATCTGATTGATATTCCTGTATCATCTTCAAGCATTTTTTCAACCACAAAAATAAGATTCTTTTCTGACTTATCACAGAAAATTCTTTCGATTTTATAATTCTTTACACCTTTACGAACAATGTCAGGTGAACCGATTTTTTTACTTGTAATAATTTTTCCGTTTGCATCACGTTTTTCGAGCATAATGTAAAATGAAGATTTTACATTTTTTCCGCTGCCTGTGACTGTCGGAATAAGCTGAATATGATAAGTATCCGGCTGTTCAATATCTTTTGAACCTCTGAAATCTTTGAAAACAATTTCGTCAGTTCCTTTTTTATTTACATCATCAAGTATGTAAAGGATATGATCCGGATTAGCAACTTCTGTTTTAAGATTCTTATAATAATCAAAGCTTTTTACTTCCAGAGAATCATAAACTTCTTTTCCCTGTTTTCCGCTTGTTACGGCTGTAGGTTTTATAGAAAAAACTCCTGAATCAACATAATCATTAGCGGCAATATCTACCTGGAAAATTTCTGCCCAACCCTGGAACTTTTTATCAGTTACTCCATATTGTCCAAAAATATAATATTTTCCATCTTCAGTAAAACCTTTATCAACAAAAGAAGCTACGTCACCAGCATGGAGGCTGCAGATTCCTAAAAATATAAAAGCTCCAAACAATGCTGATTTTTTCATTTTTTATACCTCCCATAAAAAACGAAGTACGGAAATTTCCGCAATATTCATATATTCTATTGTCGGATTTTTTTTATAACTCTTTACTATTATTTCTCTTAACGCTATCTTTAAAGTATGACAATTCGTGCCAGAAACAGAATTACTTTTGCATTTACGATTTTTTCTTTTGTAGTTTTTATAATTGAACTTCTCCTGGTTTGTTACGGAATCCTTTTTAAAAAGATTACTTTTCCACAGGTTTTAAATAGTCCTGCATCTTCTAATATTCTTTTTTCTTATAATCAATATGCTATTCTTACAGCAATTCTTCTGCAAAGCTTTTATGCATTTTTTACGAGCATGCTGGTTTACAGGAATTTTCAGAAAACTCAAACTACAGAAATTGTATTTTTTATGCTTTTTTTGCTTGCAATTCTTTGTGATTCCATAAGAATTCTTATTCCGATTTTTTATATTTCAGAAACCTATTCAAATTTTCTGCTTGGCGTTGGAGATGTTTCTTTATTTGCTCGTCTTTTGGCACCTCTTTCTTTATTTGGAATTGCATTTATCAGTAAAGAAGAATATCGCCAGGATATAGAAAAAAACACTTTGATTATTATTGTAACTTCACTCTTTTTTGCAGAATTCATCCCATTAAATACATCTGTGATTTTTAGTAATTTTGCAATTTCTTATGGCTATATTAAACTTGTTCGTATTTTTGCAGTTATTATAAACACGCTTTCTTCCATTACGGTTTTAATAAATTCATTCAGGGAAGAGTTCAATCATTTTATGCCTCTCGGCTTTGGAATAATGGCAATCGGCTATGGACTTGTATTTACTACTTCTACTCCATTTGGATTAGCAGCAGGATTTATTCTTCTTATCTGCGGAACTTATCTTTATCTTGATAAACTTCACAGACATTATTTGTGGACTGATTAAATTTTGCTGTTTACTAGAAAACAAAACACGAAATTCCGCTGATAATTACAGGAATTAAAATATTATCAAAATCGGCAAGCGGAAGAACTTCTATAAGCATTGTGCAAAAAGCAATTGTAAAGGAAATTGAAGCGCTTTTGCAGATAAAAAAGCTTGAACAGAAAACAGCAAAAAAACATGCCAAACTTCCGGCAACGGTTTTTCCTCGCGTTCCTGGAACAGGAACCTTTCCAATTAATTTTCCAATTAAACTAGCAAACCCATCACCGAACGCAAGTGCAAAAATACCTAAAGCCGCGTGTTCCAGCGGAAAAAACAGTGCCGCACAAAAAATACCGAATACAAGAGTAACAGGTCCCAGAACAAATCTATTTTCATCGCGTTTTCGTGCAGCAGTTTCCGTAACCTTTGAAATTAATGGAACCTGAATTCCCTTTAATCTTAAAAGTTCACTTAATGAATATAATAATACGCCGGCAACCAGAAGAATAAGCGTTGGAATTCTGTAATATTTTAATAAAAGAGGTGTAACACTTGAACAGATATGTATTGATTTACGGAACAATTCCTTTCTTATGCTGTTTAATCGCTGGCGCTCGATAATACCGTAAAATGCATTATTTGTACTCATCATTTTTTAAACCTGCAATTTTATAATTTTGTTACAGCTTTTCGTTATCTGTCAAAGTTTTAGAAATATCAATATATATAGAAGGTTCAAAGTCTGGTATAGGATTTGTTATATATTTAATATTCTGCTCTGCAAGATTACTTCCGCCAAGTCTTGTCATTGTTTCCTGATTTCTTGTTAAAGCATCCCAGGCTCGTACAGACTGACTGAACTGAACAATTGCCTGAGCATTCAATGAACTGTTTCCAGTCCGCTTTGCAAGACGGTAAAGTGTTACGCCATAATTATTAGCGGCCTGCAAATATGTATTTACAATATCATAATCTTTTACATTTGACTGAGGGAATACAATTCCATTTTCTGCAATCTGCATATTCAAATTATCAATAAGCTGATTGTAATAGCCCTGAGCTGCGTAATCATCTTTTCTTAAAGAAAGAGTATTTGCCATTGCTAAAAGAAGATTTCGTTCCTTTACATTTCCGTCGCCGGCTTTCATAAATGAACCTAAAGCTTCAAGATAATTTTTATTCTTATACTGAATGTATCCAATTCTATAACGGATTGAAGGTGAATCATTTTCAAGGGCAACAGACTGTGTATAATTACTCAAAGCCTGATCAAGATCGCCCGAAATTGAATACTTAATGTTTCCCATATCTTCATAAAGCTTTCCAATTTCCGGAGTGCCTTCAAAGCCTGCATAATCGCGTTCAGTTGTATAAAGAGAAATTCCTTCTGCAAACTGTTCCTGAGCCTTAAGATAGTCAGTTGTAGAAACATAGTATTCGCCCAAAAGCTTGTATGCATCTATGTATTTATACAGATCGCGTTTTTTAATTGATTCAACAGTGTTGAATTTTTCTATTGAACGCTGCAGAGTATTTTCTATGAATTCATTTTCGTTTGTCTTTACGTAATACTTTGAAAGATTGTAAAGCGCAATCGGATTATCCGGATTTGTCTTAACTGCACGAGTTAAAAGTCCGCGCAAGCCTTCAATTTCGTAGCGAAGATATTCCTGTGATGGTGGAAGAGGACCATAATATTTATCAAGAAGATAACCGCTGAGTTCTGTCCAGTCATCTGAAGAAAGCTGTTTTTCTTTTGTAAATGTCTGCTGAACCTGAAGAACCTCGCGCAGATTATCAGAACGGATAAAATATCTCATCATTCTTGAAAGATACAGATCGTTCGGCTTATAAAGCTGAATTAATGTTGCATACTGTTCGCGTGCAAGCTCCAGCTTAGAAGGATCTTTTTCGGTTCCCCATTCAAGGAAAACATCACCAAGCTTGAGTATACCTTCCGGATCATTTACGTGATAATCAAGAATTTCTCGTCGGACAATTTCTTCTGCCCTTTCATAATTTGCAAGATCTTCAAGTTCCATATCAGCATATTCAAGACCAGCTATTTTATCGTGCTTAAAATATGTAAGAATCTTCTGATAAATACCTGAAGCTCTCTGATACTGCTTATGTTCCCTGTAACCGCGGGCATATTTAAAGAACCATTTCTTATTTATTCTATATGAAACAGCTTTGTCAAAGCTCATTTCTGACTGAGGATATTCGTCTGCCTCTAGAAGTGCGTAACCCTGTTTATAATATTTGTTTGCAACAAGAGGGCGGTAAATACAGCTTCTTGTAAAATTGAAAAGCCCCCAGCCTACAATTAAAAGAAGGGCTGCAACCAGCACACCAGGAATAATCTTATTTCTGAGCTGATAAGAAAGTGACTTTTTATATGCTTCATATTCTTCTGCAGTTCTGTGCTCAAAGTCACGTGGAACCGGAATTGAAATATCAAGCATTTTTTCCAGCATGGAAGCAATCTGTCTTGCAGGTGCTTTATGAAGGATTTTTTCTATAATTTCGAATTCTGCGTCGTCTGTAAATTCATCCTGAACGATAAGATCTTCAAAAGCAAGTCGAACATTAAGAGGATATTCAGAAAGATTTTTTAAGAACTTCTTATACTGAGCATCTGAAAGTGTGTTCGGCGGTAAATCTTCGCTTTCCTGCGCCTCTGAAAAATCCGGTTCAGGAAGATTTTTATTCTTCTGATTTTTCTGGCCCTTTGTGGCAATAACTTTCGGTGCCTTTTTCTCTTCTTTTATAGTTTCTACATCCGAGAAGCCCGGAATTTCGAATTCACCTTCCATGGCGAAGTCATCGCTTCCGCCAAGTTCAAAATCAGGGCCGCCGCCTAACTGAGAATCTGTATCTTTAATTCCAAAATCAAGACCTTCCATTTCGGAAGTATCAAAAACTTCGAGGGTTGCAGTATCGCCTGTATTTTCTTCATCAGATGCTTCACTGTCTGTATCTGAAATATCATCTGCATAATCCGGAATTGAATCATCGGCAGAAAAATCCATTGAACCAAAATCTGTATCCGAATCTGCACCGGCAGAAGAATCTGTATCAAAATCAAAAGAAGAATCAGAAGCTTCGCCCTCTGTATCTGAGCCTTCAGAAAAATCTGTATCTGCAGGAGTTTCTCCAGGTATGTTATCCAGATCGAAAGACATTCCTGCAAGTAAATCTCCAGGAACTCCGCCGTCATCTTCCTGTTCATCAGAAGTCTGAGCTTCTTCTCCAAAATCATCTGCTGCAGGCTCGGCACCAAAATCATCTGCGGCTGGTTCTGCACCAAAATCACCGGCAGTTTCTGCTCCAATTCCAAAGTCTTCTGTATAATCTTCAGCTAAATTATCTGCGCCAAAATCATCGGTTGCGGCAGGCTCTGTACCAAAGTCCATATTATCCAGAGCTTCAAGGCCAAAATCGTCAGCAGGAGCTTCAGCAGCAGGAGTTTCTGTTCCTTCATCCAAAGGAGCTTCTTCTTCAGGAGCTTCTGCGGCAGGAACATCTTCTGCAGCAAAATCATCGCCGCCTAAATCAGGCAAATCAAAACCGTCCAGACCTTCAAGTCCACCTTCCGGCTTTTCCAGAGAAGCAGCTTCTTCCGGAGCAGCTTCTTCCGGAGTAGCTTCTTCAGGCGCAGTCTCGTCAGATAATGGCTCTGCAAAAGCATCAGGAATTTCATCCAGAGAAGCTTCAGAAAGTTCCGGAGCTTCAGCGGCGCCTTCAATATCAACAGGCTCTGCTTCTGCAAAATCTGCAGCAGGCGCTTCTAATTCTTCGCCCGGCAAAGATTCATCTTTATTTTCTTCCTGATTATCAACATCAATAAAACCTGGAACTTCAAAAGAATCAAAGCTGAAATCTACATTTTGTGAACTGTCTTCAGCTTTTTGATCGGCAGCCTGTGGTTCTGCGGCTGGGGCTTCACTTAAATCATCAAGAGTTTCAAGATTGCCAGGCTCTCCTAAATCGCCAAGGTCTCCTATATCTCCAAGCTCGCCAATATCACCAAGCGAATCAAGTCCTGCTGTTTCTCCGGCAGCTGAACTCTCGCCCGGCTCCCCGATATCGCCTAAATCTCCAAGGTCTCCAAGTTCGCCAAGATCACCAGACAAATCCGGAGCGGAATTTTCATCAGTCGCAGAAAGTTCATCCGGCAGTCCAAAGTCATCTGCGGCGCCTAAATCTTCAACCGGCTCTGCAGGAGCAGGCTTGTCCGGAATATTAAAATCACCTAAATCGCCCGGCAAATCCAAATCACCAGGCAAACCTGAATCTTCCGGTACGCCTAAATCGCCGGAATCTGTAAGTTCTTCAGGTTCTTCAAGACTTTCTATATCTTCAACAGGTTCTTCATTTTTAGAAGTATTACCAAGTAAATCATCAAGGCTTAAGCCATTTTCATTTGGATTTTTCTTTTCAAAATCAGAAGGGATAGAATCAAACGGTCTTGTATCTTCAATTCCAAATTCTTCAGGAGGTAAGTCTTCAATTTCTTCTGGTTCAGGCTCCGGTTCCTCTTCCGGCTGAGCTTCTTCTTCCGGCTCTTCTTCCTGTTCAGAGCCTTCATCAAATCCTCCGCCTGCAAGAAGGGCATCAAGTCCCATATCTGCAATGGAAATTTCTTCCGGCTCTTCTTCAACAATTTCTTCTTCTTCTGGTTCCGGATTATCGAACATAGAAAGGTCTGGAATATCACCGGCAGAATCGTCTGCCATAGGAGTTAAAAGTGATGATAAATCCGGGGCAGCAAAAGCAGGAGCAGCTTCTTCCTGAGAATCTGAAGTTTTAGCGGTATTTTGAACTATTCCGGTTAAATCTGAAAGATCGTCGTCTACCTGAGTGTCTGCAACAGCAGCCTCAATTTCGGGCATGCCAAGTACAAAATCTTCGGAATCGTCTTTGTCTTCAACTTCCTTTGGAATGATTACAT
>JAEEGK010032709.1_pt1 | contig 10157 bp, 10 predicted proteins | sample 8958771 | NCBI WGS metagenome assembly JAEEGK01 (sample SAMN16246547, study PRJNA631951) | gut metagenome | biome: gut microbiome; feature: rumen; material: SC-attached | host: Bos | place: Iran: Karaj | collected 2018-10 | reverse complement strand
GCCACAGGCCGACTTCAGTTCCTTACCCAACACGGCAAGGTCGAATTCGGAGCCTTGGAAGCCCGTGATGAGGGTCACTTTCTTGCCCGCCCGTTGCTTTTTGTCGAGCATCACGCGGAGGTTCTGTTTGGCGGGTTCAAGGGTTACGGCTTCTTCTTCTCCGTAGTCAAAGGCGTAATCGGGGTTGGTGGAGTAGACGGTTCCGTTTTTGTCACTCTTGTGTTTCATAAATGGTATCGGTTTTTGTTATAGTCAGTTTGTTGTTAATCATCCTGTAGTTGTATTCCTGTAAGAATCCGTACAGCTTTTCGAAGACATCGGGACATTGCAGGCGGTCGATGAGGTTGTCGCTCAGTTCGGGATCAAGGTAGGGCTTGAAGATGCCAAAGGAGTTTTGTCCGTCGGATTGTACCAGATAGGTACCGTCGCAATACTGATAAGTGAGGTTGAAGTAGCTGATGAAAGCGGGCTCGCTGAGGGTGTCGAACAAATTGCGTCCGAAAGAGAACAAAGTGTCGTTGACCTTCAAGGCAGAGAGGATGGAAGGCCCCATGTCGATTTGCTGGGCCACCTCTTCGCATCGCATAGGCTTGATTTTTTCAGGATAATAGAAAGCGAAGGGGATGGAATACATGCCCCAAACGTTGCCGTATTTGGTTTGGAAGTGCTCGCTGTTGGAGCAGTCAGAAGTGATGACGAACAGCGTGTTGGCAAACCAAGGCATCATGGATGCGGTCTGGAAGAAATCGCGAAGGGCGCAGTCGGTGTAATAGACCGTCTTTTGGAAGCCGGTCCAGAAATAACTCTCTTCGGGAAATTCAAAGTCTCTCGGTACTTTGTAGGGATAACGCGACGACAAAGTATAGATGGCTGCAGCAAACGGTTCGTGGACGCGGCTTAAGGCCGTGGCGGCATATTGCAGGAATGGCCCGTCGTAGATGCCCCATTGTCCGTCATAGTCGCTGTCGTCGCCGTATTCGATGCGGCCGAAGTAGTTCTTGAAACCGGCACGGTGCGAGAACACGTCGAAGCCTTGCACCCCATTCTTCCCGCCATGCATGAAGATGGTGTTGTAGCCTTGCTTTTGCAGATGCTGGCCGAAAGCGTCGAAGTCGTTATCGGCATATTCAGACCTGACAAAGTCGATTTCCATCAGCGAAGGGATGCTGGCCAGTAAGGAAGGCAATACCTCAAGGCTTCTCCTGCTGTTGGCCATGCCATTGAAGGTGAGGCTTTGGGCGAGGAGCGAATCCAAGAACGGCGTCAACTGGTACCTTCCATTGGGGTTGTAATAGCCAATCATCTCTTGTCCGAAATTCTTGAGGATAATGAGCATCACATTGTCGGGCAGGCTGTCGCAGCTCAGGCTGTCATTGGCGATGAAACGGTTGGCGGTCAAGTCATTGTGGATATGTGCCCCATCCAATCTCTGGTTGGGAATCTCTGTCAATTGGTTTTCTTTTTCCGTAATCAGACAGAACGGCGTGTTGAGCAGGATAGGTGCGTTTTGCGGGTCGGTGTAACGCATGGCGGTATGCTTGGTGAGAGGTTCAGACTGAAGCCCTCCACGATAGGCGATAAACGATAGCAACAGCATGACAACCAGACTGATGGCTTGCCGAAGCGTCCATCTTGTGTCTTCTTCCTTTTTCTCGGAGGATTGCAGCCGGGTGTGACTGGCCACGACGATGATAACGGAGACGAAAAGGATGTAAATGATCAACAGATACCAATAATCGAAGAAAACCTGCCTGATGATGCCGAACGACACCTCATCGGAGCGCCCTAAGACTTTAAGGAAGTCGATGGTGATGTGTTTGGCAAAGAAATGGAAACAGATGATATCTATGAAATTCAGCAGGATAGCGATGGCATTGAGAACGACATAGATGATGTCGATGACCTTCTGGCCTGTTTTGTTGTAGATGCGTCGTGACGGGAAACAATAATATATGATGGTTGGGAGATTGATGCCAACGACAATAGGCAGGTCAAAACGCATCCCGTAGAAGTAAAGGGCCAATGCTTGACCAATATCAAGCTGATGGAAAAACTGCAGGTTGAACAGATAGAGCAGCCAGCGGCTGATGCTGAGAGCCATAAGCGTGGCAAACAGCCTATAAATCAGCAGCATGTAAGGCCTTGAGAGCCATTCGCTGAATCTCTCTTTTCGGGTTTTCCGGCGCATTTTTTTATTCCTTTACCGTTGCAAAAATATGCAAAAATGATATATCTTTGCCCATTCTTTCAATAATCAGAATCCGATCACCATGAAAAAGCATTTGTTATTAGCTATATTGTTTATTTTCGCTGCCATGAGCCTTAGTGCGCAAGAACAATTCCCGCAATACAGGGATCCTCTCGATATCCCGATGTATCTATCTGCCACATTTGGGGAGCTGCGTCCCAACCATCTTCATGCCGGCCTCGACATCAAGACCCAGGGTGTGGAAGGGAAGAGAGTTTACGCTGTGGCCGACGGTTACATCAGCCGCATCGGAGTTTCGCCATTCGGCTATGGCAACGTGCTGTATATCACGCATTATGACGGCTATACCAGTGTGTATGCCCATTTGCAACGGTTCTCAGGCAACATCGCGACTTACGTGAAGCAATACCAGTACAACCACAAACAATTTGCGGTTCAGATTTATCCCGACAAGGACAAGTTTCCCATAAATGCAGGTGATTTGATTGGTTTTTCCGGCAACTCAGGTGGCTCGGGCGGGCCACATCTGCATTTCGAGATACGGCATACAGTTAGCGAGAAGCCGGTCAATCCCTTGTATTTCGGCTACCAGATTGAGGATGACATGAGACCTTTCATCCAGGGCGTTTCGGTATATCCTTTGAATGAAGAGGCTACGCTTGAAGGTGGCATCGATCCCATCTATTTTGAGGTGGTGGGCAACAATGGCAGATATGGCCTGAAAGACAAAGAATTCGTCTATGCCAATGGTGAGATCGCGTTCGGTATCTCCACATACGACCAGGTGGGTGCATCCACCAACAAAAACGGTCCTTATCTTTATGAGCTTTTCCTCGATGACGAGTTGGCCTTCCAAGTGGAAGCCGACAGTTTTTCCTATAGTGAGCCACGCTATGTGAACAGCCTGCTTGATTACCGTCATTATAAGCAGACGAAGAAAAGCTATGTGCGCACGGAGACCGACCCCTACAACCGACTCCACATGATAGAGAAAAGGAACGGCACCGTCATAGTGAATGAAGGCGACACGGTGGATGTCCGCTTCAAGATCTCGGATTATGAGGGCAACAGCGCGACGGCGAGTTTCCAGTTGGTGGGAAGGGCACCCGCCGAGGTGATGCGTCCCGAGCATCGCCGCAGCGAGTATTTCGTCAGGGCTGACGGCACCATGAACAGCGATATCACGATTGAGGATTTCAGCGTTTCGATGGAGAAAGGCACCCTCTTCCGCGATGAATGGGTGCAGACCGGACAGCGTGATGAAAGGGGTTGCTGCTCAAGGATCTTTCGTTTCGGCGACGATGGCATGACGACCTTCAAGCCTTTCACTGTCCGTATCCGTCCCAGTGGGAAATTGGCCGACCATCCTAAGAAATACATCGCCTATATCGACAATAACGGCAAGGTGTCGTCACTAGTCGGCAAGATGAAGAATGGCTGCATGGAGGTCACGACCCGCAACATGGGCGAGTTCACCATCAAGATTGACTCGGTGGCGCCTCAGGTGTCAGCCACAAACTTCAAGAAAGGACAGCAACTGAAAAAGCTTAAGTCGTTGCGCTTTAAGATCACCGACGACATGACGGGCATCGAGACCTATGACATCTATTTGAATGACGAATGGGTGCTCGGTCAATATGATGCCAAGAACAACCTGCTTTATTATGTAATTGATTCAAGGGTTAAGAAAGGCACCAACAAGGTGAAGGTCGTGGTGACCGATGCCGTGGGAAACAAAAGGACACTGAATACTAGAGTGGTGAAATAAACATTATTTCGGCACAAACTGATAGGCTCCCATGTCGGGTGCACCGATGCGCGAGACACCATCCAGATCGTAAGGCAGTTCGTTGCCAAACAGCGGGTTGCCCGTCCCGATGACAGGGGAGGCAATGCTGTCGATATGGAAGTCATTCCTGACGTCAACGAAATAAGGTTCCAAATTGAACAGGCAGTGACTGAACCCAGCCATGTTGCCGTTGTATTTCTCTGACTTGACCAAACAATGGTCGAAGAGGAAGGTGGAGTCGGCATCGGGACCAAAGGTGGTCTCGATTTCGTCTTTCTGCTTGCCATAGACGATGCAGTTGTCCATCTCCAGATGGAATGGATAATAGAACAGCTCTTCAGTGGCACCATCAACGGCACAGTTGGCCACTCTTACTGCCGCATTCTTGTTGTGCTCGTTGGCGCTCCAGTAGTCGGCAAAGGTGCCGTGCACAAAACGGTAGTCACCACCAAAGGCCCAGAAGTTGGTATAGCCGCAGTTGGCGATGACAAAGTTCGTGGCCTCAACGGGATAGAGGATGGAATAGAGCCCGTAGCCGCTTTGGTTTTCGATGATGGTGTTGTCGATGCGGAGGGCGCATTCCGTGACTTTCAGCGACGACTGGCAGTTGAGGCCGATGGTGCCGTTGCGGATGATGGCATGACTGATGCGGTGGTCGGCGCCGGCACGACCGTCCATCATCAGAATCTGTTCCCATTGTCCTGGCGTATCCTGATAATACGCCTCCAAGCGGTCGCCTTGGATGACGACAGGCTCGTCAGCTGTACCTGCGATGATGAGTTGGCCGTCGCTCCACGAGAAGATGCCGCCGCCTTGATGGCAATAGATGCGCGCGCCTTCCTCAATCTTCAAGGTGCCGTAAGAGTTGATGAGCGCCCAGCCGTAGATGACGTAGGGTCTTTCCTTGGTCCAGACTGTGGTTTGCAGGCTGTCGGCCACGATGTGGTAAGGATAGGGCACGCCGCCCAAAGTGACCAGCTTGTCCGCTACTATGTAGTTGGCATTTTGGCCCCATGACAACAGCTTGACGGTTTGTGTGTTACCATTGGTGATGAACTCCAATTCGTCTTCCACGACAAAGGGTGTGTTCAAGTCGTTCGGGTTGATGGTGACACGCAGGAAGGAAAAGAGACTGTCCTCAGCAGGGATGATTTTGTCGTAAAACTCGGTGGCACTCTCGCCGTCAAGGTTGAGTCGATAGGGCGAGTTCTCACCGCCAATCAAACGTATAGAGCTTATTTTCAGGTCGTCGCTGTGGTTGTTGTAGATCATCAACTGATGTGTTGCCGAGCCAAGGGAGGTGAACACGGTGTCGAAAATGACGGTGTCCGCCGAAAACTCCAGCTTCAGATTCGAGTCTGGATTGATTTGATGGTTCTTCTTACACGCGTTGCCAACGAGAAGGAAGAGGCTGAGTATGAGTAATATGTGGTGTTTTTTCATTGCACTGAAATAAAAGGCAAAGATAAACTTTTATTGGATACGGGCAGAAATGGATTTTATTGTATTTTTGCTGAAAATTCACGGAATATGAATCTACAAGCTCTCCAACCCATGAAACGTTTCGCTATCATCGCATCCTTTTGTTTGATGCTTTTCGGTTTTGCAGGCAAGGTCTCTGCGCAGTTCCTTCCCGATGTGCCAGACATGAAGGGGAAAATTACCAAAGGCGGTGACTTCGATTTCGGGATGTATGGAAGCAACTTGAACTTCGCCATTGGCCCGCAAGTGGGTTACCGTATCTTCAGCCCTTGGGAGGTCGGGTTGCGAGGCGTTTACAACCTGTATTGCTCTTTCAGCTCCTATTATGGCAACCAATACTACCATTATTTTGGTGCGGCGCCCTATACCAACTTCCAGATTTACAAGGGTTTGTTTGTCCATGCGGAATATGAGAAACTGTATGGGATGGCCCGTTACAACCATGAGACCATTGGTGGGGAATGGTACACCAGCGTCTTTGTCGGTGGCGGTTACCGTTCCTATTCCTACGAAGGCGCTTATTATTATCTGATGTTACTCTACAACCTCAGTTGGGGCAGCCAAGAGACCTGGAGCGGTTTGTATCCGTATGGTTCTCCCATCGTGATGCGCGTAGGCTTTTGTTTTTGAATGCTGAATGCGGAATGCAGAATGCAGAATGCGGAATGCGGAATGCGGAATGCAGAATGCGGAATGCAGAATTCTCAATTATCAACTATCAAGTCTCAATTCTCAATTGTCAATTCTCAATTCCCTCTAGTTCTGACTTGAATTCCTTCAAAAACTCCTCGCCATTCATGGCTTTGTAAGCCTCGTCGCCGAAATAATGGATCATGGGCTCAAACTGTTTGGCTTCCTGGTAGCCGCCGATGACCTGGATGATTTTCATCTCCTCGTTCATGATGACATACGAAGGATACGACATCTTGCCTTTCAGTAGGGCGTGTGCCAATTGGTGTGAGCCCTTGCGCCCGTCGGGACGCATGGCACCCATGAACTGATGCCCTTGGAATGTGATGGTATCCTGACGCTCGGCATCGAACTTCACGGCATAGAAATGCTCGTTCATGTATTGGGCAATCACGGGATTGGCAAAGGTGGTGGCGTCCATGCGCTTGCACCAGCCGCACCAGTCGGTGTAGACGTCGATGAAGACCATCTTCGGCTCTTGGGCGCAGCGCTCCACGGCCTCCTCGAAGCTCATCCATTGAATCTTTTCTTGTGCCACGGCAGTCATGCTCATCATGGCAAATAAGACGATAATTAGTGTTCTTTTCATGTTTTAATACCTTTCCATACGTTCTAACTCGCGCTTCGAGTCCTTGGTTTTCAGGCTCTCACGTTTGTCATAGTAGTGTTTGCCTCGGGCTAAGGCAATGTCCAACTTGGCCAAGCCGTTTTCGTTGATGAACAACATGACAGGCACGATGGTGAAGCCTTTCTCCTGCACTTTGTTCTTCAGCTTACGCAACTCGCGGGCGTTGAGGAGCAGTTTACGGTCGCGCTTGGGGTCGTGGTTGTTGTAAGTGCCCTGGGCGTATTCGGCGATGTGCATCCCGATAACAAACAGCTCGTTGCCTTTGAAACTGCAATACGAATCCGCCAGACTGGCCTTGCCGCCACGGATGGACTTGATTTCCGTCCCAGTCAGCACGATGCCTGCCGTCAGCGTCTCCACGAGGAAATACTCGAACGTGGCGCGCTTGTTCTTTATCTTGATGTTGTTATTTGTGCTCTTTTTATCCATTGCGGCTGCAAAAGTACAAAAATCTTGCCGATTATTTGTAATTTTGCCCCATGAATACCACAGGTCATCTTTTCAAACTCACCACTTTCGGCGAGTCTCACGGCACAACTATCGGCGGCGTCATCGATGGCTGCCTGTCACAGTTGAAACTCGATTTCGATTTCATTGAACATGAGTTGCAAAGACGTAAGACAGCACAGTCCCCAACTGCTTCGCAACGTAAAGAATCCGACACTATCGAATGGCTCTCAGGTCTGCTTGATGGCATAACTCTGGGTACACCGATTGCCTTTATGGTGCGCAACGAGGACTGTAAACCAGAGGATTACGAGGCTTTGAAAGACGTTTACCGTCCCTCACATGCTGACTTCACCTACGAGCAGAAATACGGCATCCGTGACTGGCGCGGTGGTGGCAGGGCTTCGGCACGGACCACCTTACCCATCGTGGTGGCGGGTGCCATAGCCAAGCAGATTTTGAAAGCTCAAGGCATCCAAGTCTTTGCAGAAGTAACCTCGATGGGTGATGCAGAGCAAGCTCGTAAGGAGGGCGACACTGTGGGTGGCATCGTGGAATGCTGCATTAAAGGCGTTTCAGCAGGCTGGGGCGAGCCCATGTTCGGCAAGTTCTCGGCTGAGTTGGCCCATGCCATGTTCAGCCTACCCGCTGTGAAAGGCTTTGAAATCGGCGATGGTTTTGCTATGGCAAAGATGAAGGGCTCCGAGGCCAACGACACCTTTATTAATATAAAGGGCAAAATCACCACTTCGACCAACCATTCAGGCGGCATACAAGGCGGCATCAGCAATGGCAACGACATCGTTTTCCGTGTGGCTTTCAAACCCATACCGAGCATCACCCAGCCTCAGCAGACCGTGAATCGGGCAGGGGAGTGCTGCGAAATCGCTATCGGTGGGCGCCATGATGTGTGTGCTTTGCCAAGGGCTTTGGTGCTTGTGGAAGCCATGGCAGCGATGGTTACCTTGGATGAGATGATGTTGGCTAATACACGATAAATCCAACAATTCCCGACAGCACAATCAGCAATATTGGATTGGCTTTAAAGAAATACGAGGCCACGAACGCCAGCACGCAGATGATGACGCTGATGTTGTATTGTCCGCGACCAAAGTCGGGGAAGTTCTGCAGGTTCATCATGGAGAGACCAGCGGCGAAGATAAGTCCGGCTATGGCTGGTTTCAAACCTTTTAAGGTGTTGTCCATCAATGCGTTGTTTCTCTTGCTCATGAAGAGCTTTAAGATGAGATATACCATGATGATGGAGGGCAGACAGAGCGCGAATGAAGCCAACAACGAGCCGCCAAAACCTGCAGTGGTGTAACCAACGTATGTCGCTAAGTTGATAGAGATGGGTCCCGGGGTCATTTGAGAGATGGCCACCATATCAGCAAAGTCGGTCGTGGTCATCCAAGCATAGTGTTCCACCACCTCGTGCTGGATGAGTGAGAGCATGGCATAGCCGCCACCGAAGCCCAGCACGCCGATTTTCACAAAGACCCAAAGCAGTTGCAGGTATATCATGGCTTGACCTCCTTTTCTTTGGTTTTCTTATTGATAATCAGCGCGTAGATAAGGCTACCTGCAATGGCGGCGAGGATGACATAGGCAGGCGAAATTTTGCACCACCAGATGAGAAAAACAGTAACGATAGGGATGATGGCGGTCTTCCACGTCACCTTGGCCGACTTGATCATACGCAGGGAAGGGGCGAGGATAAGGGCCACCACACAGGGACGGATGCCTTTGAAGATGTGCTCCACCACAGGCTGGTCACGGTATTCGCGGAAGACTGTGGCCAAGAGCAAAATGATGGTGATGGACGGGATGATGGCGCCCAGCATGGCGGCAATAGCGCCTTTCGTACCTGCCACGCGGTGCCCGACATACAAGGCCGTGTTGACGGCGAATACACCTGGAAGCGACTGAACCACAGCGATCATGTCCCAGAACTCATCATTGGGAATCCACTTCTTCTGGTCAACGACTGCCTTCTCCACCATCGAGAGCATGGCATAGCCGCCGCCCAGGGTGAAGGCCCCGATTTTAAAGAAGCTGAGGAACAGTTCAAACGGTTTTTTCATGCTGCAAAAATACTGGTTTTTGTTCATTGATTGAAAAATACGTTATTTTTGCAGGCAGAAAACTTTAGAGTAATAATATAACATGTTTCGTTATGATACTTACAACTACACCAACCATTGAAGGCCGAACAATAATTGAGTACAAAGGTGTTGTATTTGGTGAAGTGATTACTGGAGTGAATTTCATCAAAGATATAAAAGCCAGTATTCGTGACGTTATTGGTGGACGGTCAAGGTCCTACGAGTCTGAACTGATAAATGCTCGTTCACAAGCTTTAAAAGAATTGGAAGAACGTGCTAGACAATTGAATGCAGATGCTGTGGTAGGCATTGATCTTGATTATGAGGTACTGGGCGAGGGAGGAGGTATGATGATGGTCTCAGCTTCAGGTACTGCCGTGAGATTAAGATGAAATACCAAAGACAAAATTGTTTATAAAAAAGGATTAGAAATGACACTTCTTGATGTTTCCGTAATGACCTTTGACCGGCCTGAAGCTTGGCAATGGTTGAATCAATTCTGTATTTTGGCGACGGCCCTTTTGCTGGGTAACATGTTGAGAACCAAAATCCCGTTTCTGAACAAGAGCCTGCTTCCCTCAGCATTGTTGGGCGGCTTGCTTTTGATTATCTTTAAACAATTCCCCAACTGCCGCGAAATCATCAACAAACCGATGATGGAAATCGTGACCTATCATGCTTTGGGCTTGGGATTTGTTGCCTTGGCTTTGAAGAATAACAAGATAGAATCGAAGTCCACACCGATGAAGGTGATTGAGACGGGTGCCCTGACAGCCTCCACCTATGTCATCCAAGGCATCGTGGGTC
>JAEEGK010032708.1_pt1 | contig 10157 bp, 5 predicted proteins | sample 8958771 | NCBI WGS metagenome assembly JAEEGK01 (sample SAMN16246547, study PRJNA631951) | gut metagenome | biome: gut microbiome; feature: rumen; material: SC-attached | host: Bos | place: Iran: Karaj | collected 2018-10 | reverse complement strand
GGCTTCCGCCGCAGCCCTGACCTCGGGCAGCACCCCGGCAGCCTCTGCGGCTATCCGGGCGGCGCTCTCCGCCATTCCGGCGGCGCCGCCGGCGTTCAGGGCGGCTTCTTCCGCCCTTTGGGCTGCCTCGGCCGCCGCCTTGGCGGCGCTTTCTGCCCGGATCACGGCTTCCGCCGCCGCTTTGGCGGCCCCGTCCGCGGCTCGCGCCGAAGTCTTTGCCGCTTCCGCCTCCGCGCCTGCCTCTGCGGCAGCCAATGCGGCGGCCTCTGCAAACACCTCCACCGGGAGCATCTCCGCCAGGAACAGCGGTTCAAAGACGCCCCGGTGCCAATCAAAGCTCCGGGATACCCATCCGCCTGTCAGCTGATTGAACCTGTTCGCCAGCCGGGAGAACTCCGCCAGGGCGGAGCAAAGGTCCCCGCGCCCCAGAGCCTGTTCGTTCATGGCGCGGTACCAGTCCTCCTTCGTCCCCATGCCCATGGCATAGGCGCTGGCCTTGTTCTTCGTGGCGGTCTCCAGCGCCTGATATCGGGCCATGGCCAGCTTCACCTGCCCATAGGCGTCCATCAGATCCAGAAGGCCCTGCTTCACGGAATTCTGCACCTGACCGGCGTCGGAATCGCTGCCCGTTGCCTGGGCAAAGGCCGCGGCGGTGAGCGACAGCACGGCCACATCCTGCTGGGCGGGATCGAAATCCACCAGCATTTCCGACAGGGCATAATCCCCCAGGCCCTCGACGCCCAGGTCGTTCGCCAGCATTTCCGTGCGCTTGCGCTCGGTGCGGCAGGCCTCGATCCGGCCGGCCAGTTCCAGCTGCTCCTGCTCCAGAGACGCGGCATAGTCCGCGGAGGCAAGGCCCTTTGCCGACAGCTCCCGGGCGTCCTCCAGCAGGACGGCGTTGCGTTCGCTCGCTTCCATGAGCGCGTTCATCTGCTCCGTCATTTCCCAATAGCGGAGCATGGCGTCTGTGAGGCTCACCGCCTCCGCCGCCCCGGCGATCCCCTCAAAGGCGCCGTCCGGGCTTTCCGGGCCGAAGGCCGCGCCCTGGCCCAGGTCCGCGCCCGCCCCGCTATCCATGTCGTCCAGGGCATCCAGGAACCCTTCCAGGGTGTCGTCTCCCCCGCCGCTGCCCCAATCCAGGGCGACCGGCGTCACATCCGAGCGCGCCCAGGTCAGCAGCACCGCCTGGCTGCGCCCTTCATCCGAATACAGCGCGGTGACGCGCCTGCGATCCGCCAGCGCGTTTTCCGCAAAATACACCCCTGCCGGAAGGCTGACGCCGGCTTCCCCGGCGAAGCGGATGGCGCGCTGCTCCGGCACCGCGCCCTCCGGCCACAGGACGGGCCGGGTATGCGCTGCCCCGGGCAGAACGGAGACCCAATCGTCCGCCTCCGGCGCAGCCAGATAGATCTGATATATCGCGGAGGGCTGATCCTCGGTCTGGAATGTGCAGAGGGCCGTCAGCCCCAGCTCCCGGGCGATGATGCGGTAGCCTTCCCCCACGGTCTCGCTGCGGACTTCGCTCTCGCAGAACGCGGTGCGGAGCTGATCCGCTGAATAGCCGAGCAGGCTGAGCCCGTCGACGGTGCCGCCAAGGAAGGGACCCTCATAGAGCTTTTTCCCCGCCTTGCTGTAAAGCGCGCCGAAACCGGAGGGGCCGTCTTCCGACCACTGGCCCCGGTAATAGAGGAATCCGTCCTTTTTCCATTCCACCGTACCCACGGCTTCCCCGTTCTCAAAGCCGGCCTCCAGCTGGCTGCCGTCCTCGTAGAACATGGTCCCGAGGCCGCTGGGCTTCCCCTCGGAAAAGCCGCCGTCATAGGTCTTGCGGCCGTTTTCCCCGTAGCTGATCCCCTGCCCGTCGGGCTTGCCCGCCAGATAGGTCCCCTGATAAGCGATCCTGCCGGAGGGATAATAGGCCGTTCCCGTCCCCTCCGGGACGCCGGCATGGAAGCTGCCGTCAAAGCGGAGGACGCCGTTTTCATACTGCTTGCCCCGGCCCTCGTACAGGCCGTTGACGAACTGTCCCTCAAAGACCAGCCTGCCGTCTTCATAAACGGTGCCGGAGCCCTCCGGGACACCGGCATGGAAGCCTCCGTCATAGGAAAGCTCTCCGTTCTCATACAGCTTGCCCCGGCCCTCATACAGGTCGTCCAGGAACTGCCCCCGGTAGAGCAGATTTCCGTCCTCATAGGCCGTTCCGCTGCCGGAGCGCATCCCCGCGTCGTACTGTCCGTCGTATACCAGCTGCCCGCCGTCATAGCGCTTGCCGCGGCCGCTGTAGAAGCCCGCGGCATACTGTCCCTCATAGGTCAGCACGCCGTTTTCATATTCCTTGCCGCTGCCGGTACGCTCTCCGTCCCGCAGCTGCCCCTCGAAGAGCAGCACGCCCTCCCGGTCATACTGCCTGCACTCCCCCTGCAGCACCCCGTCCTCCAGCCGGCCGGAAAACAGTGGGAGCTTCTTTTTCTTGTCGGAATAAACGATGACGCGTCCGCTCCAGTCCTTGACCCGCTTATCCTCCTCGTAAAAGCGGGCGGTGAGGAACCGGCTGAGAACAAAGGGCCATATGACGAAATAGATGAGCAGCCCCAGGGCCGCCAGGGCCAGCACGACCCGAATGATCAGCGATTTGGAAATATACAGCCGCCCGGTCTCCACATAGTCCGACGGCTGCGTCGGCTTCTGGGCCGCGGACATCACGCCCTGCAGAGAGGTGGAGGCCACCTTCGTCGCATGGCGGGAGAAATTCGTCAGCCTTCGGAGCTGCGCCCCGAGGCCCATGAGTTTCCTTGCGAAGAAGGCGCGGAGCGTGCGGAAAAACACGCCGATGGAGCGGGTTATTTGCAGTAAAAAGTAGTTCAAAGCAGATTCCTCCAAAAGGAAGCATCCCGGACTCTTCCGGCGCAGACCCCTCGGCTTTCAGCCCCTCAGAACCGGATCAGGCGCACCCGCACCAGCGCCAGCGCCAGCAGCGCGGCCGCGCAGATGCCGCCGACGATCATCAGCGCCCTGCGGATGCGGCGGGCATGATAATCCGCCGCCGTTCCATAGCGCTGCACCGGGCTTCGGCGCACATACCCGTCCCGGCAGCACACCGCTTCCCCGGGCTCCCCGTTCTCCTCGGGAGCGGGGACTTCTTCACCGCCCTGTCCGATCATGGCGGCTGCCTGCCGGATGAGGCTCTCCCGGTCCCGGAGCTCCTCCCGGGCCGCCGCGGGGCTGTCCTCTTCCCGGCTCTCCCGCGTTTTCAGCAGTTCTTCCCACGCCATGTCAGATACCTCCTCCGGCGGCGCTGTCCGCATTCAGGATGCAGGGAAGCGACGGATCATGCTCCAGCCGGTCCGCCAGATAGAGATAGTAGCGGGCGCCGCCGTCCATGGGATAATCGTGGGCAAGCTTCAGGAACCGGTGCTTCGCGCCGGAGGCGTCTCCGCTGTGGAGATCGTACACGCCCTGGGAGAACTCCTCCATGCTGGCCGCTTTCCCCCGGCGGATGCTGAACTCATCCCCGTCGAATACCTCGTATACCCGGACGGGGCGGTCGCCGACGACGCACTTGCCCATATACCGGTTCCCGTAATCCTGCCGGTCGGCAATGATGGCCTCCGTACACAGGATGCCGGCCTTGAGCCGGTTACACAGATCGATCATCTCCTGCACGGTGGAGAGGCTGGAGGAAATGGTGGTGGGCTCCATCTGCGAGGTATCGCCCACGATGCCCAGCATGACGTCGCCCTTGTCCAGGGCGATGCGCAGGGTCACGGCAGGCAGCCGGTCCGCTGCCCGCAGCTCATTGAAGGAAAGCACCTCCTGCTGGATGGCGACGGCGGTGCTCACCGCCTCGCCCTCCTCGTCCATGACCACGTCAAAGCCGTTGTAGGCAAAATGGAACACCGTTCCGCCCTTGCGGCCCACGATGGAGGCCGTCCGCTCGATGACCTCGTTGACGCTGTCGAAAAGGAGGCGGCTGTTGTTGATATCGGTATACAGGGATTCCGGGAAGGAGAATGACACCGTCATCACCGCCATCCTTCTCGCGGCGAAGGTGCTCTTGTCCACGTCCCGGATGGACTGCTTTCCCAGCAGGGCCAGGACCTTTTCGGGAACGAAGCGCCGGTAGGAATGCTCCAGGCTCTCCCGGGCCTCCTCCTGGGCCTTCAGGGAAGCTCCCAGGGAATTCACCGTGGTGGCCATGCTCTCCAGCTCATCCCCGGTGCGGAGGATCAGCCGTTCCGGCACGCCGCCCCTGGAAATATCCTCCATCTTTTTGGAGATGCGCCGCAGGTCCACGCCGACGGAGAGCAGAATGAGCAGCATGAGCAGGGCCAGAGCGGCGAAGCACAGCAGCAGCGGGCGGAAAAGGCGGATCCCCTGCGCCCTGCCGGCATCTTCCGCGAGGATGCTCAGGCAGCGTCCCTCGGACCAGAGGGCAAAGCGGATCCCGCCGCTGCGCAGCTCAGAGGCGGAGCCCCAGTCGGGATGGACGGAGGAAAGCTGCGCAGCGGCCCTGGCCCGCTCTGCAAGGGCGGGAGAAAAGGCCTTGTCCAAGGAGGCCAGACGGCCGGCGGACACTCTCCAGGCGCCCTCCGCGTCCTCGGCAAACACGCCGCGGACATTGCGCAGCGCGCCGGAGCCCTCCAGCATCCGGCAGATATCCTCCGCGTCGTTCATCGGCCCTTCGGCTTTCACGCTGCGGAAGGCGCCCATGATCAGCGCTTCCTTTTCCTCCAGGGCGGAGGCGCGCTGCATGGGGATCAGGCAGACAAAGTACAGGACGGTGAAGCAAACCAGCACGGCGGCGACAAAAATGCCGCCGCGGAATATCACCAGGGACGCATAGCCGCCGCGCAGACCGCAGAGCAGCAGCCACAGCACCGCTGCGGCCGCCAGGGCGAGCAGTGCATAGCCGGCCAGCGTGCGCCACGCTCGGGACGGCTTGGGGGCCAGGATTCCCGGCAGCTCCCGCATTCCTTCCGCGTCCGTGACGGTCAGGATCGAGCCGTCCAGCAGCATCAGGGTGCTTTCCTCCCTCGTCAGCGCCAGGCTGGTTAGGGTGCGGGGAAGGTCCTTCCAGACCGTGTCCAGCCGGAGCATCCGCTGGGTCGCGCTGAGGGCGCTGTCCACAAAGCAGAGCTCGAGGCGGACGCCGTCAATATAATACCACCCTCCCCGGCCCTGTGTCAAATGGGTCACCGTCTGTCCCCTGACGAGCGCGTCCCCGGTCCTTCCGCCGTCCTTGGCATCCGCAGCCGTTTTCAGGGAAAGGGCGTCGCCGCCGCCGATCAGCAGCGTGCCGTTCTCCGCCGCAAACACGGTCAAGGCGTTGTTTTTATTCGCGCACCTGGCCGTTCCGGCGGGCTCCAGGCCGCCGGTCTCCCGGCAGAGATAGAGCTCCAGGTCCCGGTCAGTGCGAACGGCAAAGGATAGAACGTCGTCCTCCATCGTGAGCTCGGAAAGCTGCGTGCGGGATATCCTCTCCGGGAAGGAATCCCCGGCGCAGGTCAATGCCAGCAGGCGGTCCGGCTCAGCGCCTGCGCTGAAACGATACAGATACAGCTTATCCGCATTGGGGCCGTAGAGTCCCACATAGGCAAGCCCCTCCCGCACGGGCAGGAGCCTTGCCGCCGAAGCGCCCTCCATCTCCTCGGGCAGCTCCACCGTCTGCTCGGACAGGAATCGGCCGTCCGTCGTGAAATAGCGGAGCACCAGCTTCCCCTCCTGCCAGCCCGCGGCGGCGGCGACCTTTCCGCTCCCCGCCCCGACGATCTGCCAGACGCAGTCCTCCGGCGTTCCCTGTATCGTATGTATCGCCCGTGTGATGGGCTTCGCGGCCAGGAGCAGGATGCAGCAGGCAGCGAGCACCAGCATCACCAGGAAAAATAACCAGCTTCTTCTGACGTTCATCCCAGTCCTCCCCGTCTCACACTGCGGCGGATCGCGCGGCCAAAAAGGATCAGGCCGCGCTTGATGAAATTCTTCTCCTCGAATTCCTCGCGCTCGGCGCGAATGGCGGCCTGCGCTTCCCGCCAGCAGCCGTACAGCGCTACCACGGTGGGAAATTCCCCGTCCTCCAGGCGCTGCAGGAACCGCCGCTCCTCCGGCCCCGCCTTCAGGGAGAGCGGCAGGATCTTCTTTACCTGATCCGCCGCCAGAAGAGCGGCTTCCCGCGGGTTCATATCCTCCATGGGCTTCAGCATCCAGCGGGTGTTCACCCGCCCGTTCGCCAGGTCAAACAGCACATTGTCGGACAGCAGGGCGGCGCAGCTGACCTCCGGCGGGAGATTGGCGAAGCTCAGGGCGCGATGGAGCATGAGCTCCGCGCAGTTGAGTCTCTCCTGCCAATTCCACCTGTCGCCCCGGAAAAAGAGGCTGTCGATGCTCTCTCCGCCGAAGCGGTCGAAGGCCGCCACCAGGGTCCCTCTCTCCAGGAACATCCCCCGGAAGGCGGGACAGTCCTCTTTTTTGATCCCCGTGCAGATGCGCGCATACCGGTGCAGAAGCTGCCCTTCGTAAAGGTTGAGAAGACATGCGGGCGTCTCACGGTCAGAGATATCCACCGCCTCCAGCAGCGCATAGTCCGGCTCCAGGGCGATGACGCGCACGACCTTATAGCGTTCGCGGATCAGCAGCGATCCCATCTTTTCTTCTCTCCTTCCCGAAGGGGGGCTGCTGCCCCGCCTTATTCGACGATCACAAAGGCGCTGGCCGTGATGCTCTCATCGGAATTGCTGACCGCCACGATCTCATAGGTACCCGGGAGCTCCGGCGCTTGATAGATGCCGTTGTGGTCGATGACGCCGCCGTTTTCCTCCTTCACCGCCCAGCGGACGCTCTTGTCCTCGCTCCCGGTCACCTCTGCCTGGAAGCGGATGGTACCCCGCGTGGCAACATGGGAGAATTCCGGCGTGATGGTCAGGCCGATGCGCCTCTGGGCCAGGATGCGGCTGGTATCCCGCTCCGGCTTCTGGGCGAAATAATGGACCGTGAGGCGGTTGCCCTCCACCATGTCGTGGAGCCACAGGCCGATACGCATGGTACCCCGCCGGGGGTAGACCACCGCGGCTGCCTCCACCCAGGGAATGTTGTTCTTTTCCTTGCTCTTTACGAAGATCTCGCTGTTTCCGAAGCACAGGGCGGTCTCATCCGCCGCGCCGTGGTCGGAAAACTCGATGCTCAGGCGCACGTCCACCGTGCCGGGTCCGAGACCGTGGGGGATCTCCTCGGAATAGACCTTCCGGTTGACCCGCATGCCGCCGGGCAGCGTCAGATCCACGGTGCCGTGGCTGACGGCATAGTCATACTGCTCGGGGGAAGGAATGCCGAAATCAAAGTGGAGTGCCCCCGTGCTGGGCTGATAGTTTGCCTTCACATCCGGCTTCTGCCAGTATTCCAGAGAACGCACCGAGGTGGTGACGGTGCGGGGACCGCCGTCGTCGCTGGAGCCGGTCTCCTGGGTGATGCGCTGGGAAAAGGGCAGGTTCGTCACCGAGACGATGAAGGTGCTCCCTGCGGAATGCAGCAGCTCCAGCTTGGCCAGGTAGATGGGAAGGTCCCGCCCCTTGAGCCGCTGCTCCAGGTTGTCCATCCGGCGCTTCCGGGCCGCCAGCTGATAGGTATCCCGGCAGAGGAAGCTCTTCGCGCCCACTTCCACATAATTCTTATAGCGATGGCTGCCCAGCTCCAGGTCGATCTCGCCGCCGGAGGGCAGGAAGGAGCTCTGCAGGTCGCTCATCTGCCTTGCCTTCATGCGGAAGCCCACCTGGTAGACCCGTCTCGTCTCCTCCGGGCTCTCCCGGAATTCCAGGTGGATGCGTCCGTCCTCGCTGTCCACGAAGCCGCTGTCTCCGCTCAACTGGAAGAAGATCGGCGGCGTTTTTTCGTTCTTCACCACCAGCAGTTCCGCCGTGAATTCCCGGCCAGCGCACACCGCCTCCGGCACGGCCAGCACCAGGCTCAGCTCGTCGCTGCTGTAGAGCACGCTGACGTTCTCCTTGCCCGACGCCTCCAGCAGAGCCCGGTAGTCCGGCTCCTGGGCGGTCAGGAACAGGCGGGAGCCCTCCCTGGTGATGTTGTACTGGCGGCTCTCCCCCGATGCCGCGCCCACGGCGTTGACCGGCTCCCGGTTGGATTCCTGATATTCCAGGCAGAGGTAGGCGCTCTCCCTGCCCTTCAGGTCCTCCTGCCCGTCGATCATCTGCAGCTTGCGCAGCATGGGCTCCTCGATGGCGACCATCCTGCCCAGATAGTCGATGGCCATGCCGCTCTCGATCAGGAGCGTGGAATCGTCGCTGGCGCTGACGCCCAGGCCGCAGACCACGCCCGCCCCGTAGACGAGACGGCGCATCAGCTGCGAAGAGCTCCTCGTGTATTTCTGCTCGATCTCAAAATCCCGGACCGTCAGCAGCTTGCCGTAAAAATACCGGTTGCGCTCCAGCGGGAAGAAATCCGAATTACCGCTCATGGTCTTCTCCTCCTATCGTCGTATCGTATTGGATGGTCACCGACTCGTTAATGACCGCCGTGACATATTCTCCGATTTGGGTGTTGACGCCCAGATAGGTGTGCCAGTCCAGCTGGACGCAGGGCTTCAGCAGCACCAGCTCCGGCGTCGTTTCCGCCGGGGTGAATTCCTGCAGCTGCTCCAGAAAACGCTCCATCTGCTTCTGCTCGGTGAAGGTCCCCTGGGGCAGGAGCAGGAAGAACCGGTAGGGATCGTCCCCGTAAAGTCTTCGGTACAGCTCCGGATCCGGGCAGTTGGGGTCGTTGGGATCAACGGCGAAATGCTCGATGATCAGAGGGGTCTGCCCCGTCAGGCGGCGGACGCTCCGTTGGATGCCGCTGACGGTATACATGGTCTCATATTCCTCGATGACCCCCGGAAGGATGCGCCGCAGCTCTTCCTCCGGCTCGCTGCCGTCCGCGCACAGCCAGTGGGCCAGATAGTGCAGCATATCCGCATCCGCGGCGGCAGGGGAAAGCTGGCGGCGGGACTGCTCGATGCTCCCCTCCAGGTCCTGGAGCATGGCGGTGAAGATGGAAAGCCAGCGATAGGTGAAATCCTGGTCCTGATAAAAGGCGGGCAGATAATCCGCCATATGGTCGCTCTCCGCTAGGATGCTGACCGCATCCAGCCGGGGCTTTTCCGCCCCGCCGCTGGTAAAGCCGACGGCCAGCCACAGCCAGCGCCCCTTCTCCGACAGCCAGGCATCCCCGGAGGCGGCCTTCGGCTCCCCGAAGAGCTGCCGCGCGGCCTCGGTGCTCCGGGCCTCGGGAGATATCTGATGCCACGCAGCCCACTGCGCCTCGTCGGAGGCCCGGGCGTAAATGCGCACGAAGGAGTCCGGCGGCAGCTCCAGCTCCAGCTTCACCCGGCCCCAGCGAAAGTCCTCCTCGCCGCTGTCCAGCGGCGGCAGGAACGCCACGCCCTCAAAGGCGTGATCGCTGAGATGCAGGCTGTCGCCGCGCTGCTCCACCGAAAGGTAAATGCCGCCCTTCCACCGCTCCGCGCCGCTGAGATGCCAATAAGACCGGCCCGCGCCCAATCCGCTCACCTTCTATCCTTCGACAGTGTGACCGCCGCGCTCCGAAGATGCAGGATGGTATCCTGCATGACGGTAAGCTCGCCTGAGGCGGTCTGATAGCTGTTCTGATCCATTCCCCGGAATTCCACCCGCTCCACCTGCAGGACGCCGGACAGCTTCTGCAGCACCGCAGCCAGCTCATCCCGCCCGACGCCCGCGCCGATGCGCCTGCTGCAGGGGGCGAAAAACTCCCGGATGGCGGCCTCCGCCGCTTCCCGGGGAAAGCTCTGCTCGCACCGCAGGGAGACGGCGGCCGTGAAATCCGCATAGCGCACGGGGATCGCCTCCGTTCGGATGCAGACGGGGCGGCTGCGCTCCAGCTGCCGGGAAACCGCCGCCAGAAAACGCTCGTCCGGCACGGGCATCTCCCCGTCCCCGGCGGGCAGCACCGCCACCGAGACCCAGGCCTGGGCTCTCTGGTGCTTCTGACGGACATTGTATCCGGGCAGCGCCCGGGCGCCCGCCACGCGGAGCCCCGGTGTGCGCAGGGCCTGACGCTCGTAGTCCCTCGCGGAAACGCACTTGCTGGTGTCCTCCAGCCGGTGCAGAAGCCTCCCGCGGGCTTCGGGCAGG
>JAEEGK010032707.1_pt1 | contig 10157 bp, 5 predicted proteins | sample 8958771 | NCBI WGS metagenome assembly JAEEGK01 (sample SAMN16246547, study PRJNA631951) | gut metagenome | biome: gut microbiome; feature: rumen; material: SC-attached | host: Bos | place: Iran: Karaj | collected 2018-10 | reverse complement strand
TTGTGGTACGTTTGCGGTGATATTAACTGGTTTTGGTGCTGGAGGCGGTGTTTTTTTAATACTGCTTTTAGGTTGGGTTACAAGTTTTTCTCAGCTTGAACTTCAGAGTATAAATCTTATTTATTATATTCCGACTGCCATATTTTCCGTTTGGGTTTATTCGCAGGAGAAGAATATAGATTTTAAGGTGGGGTTAAAATTTATCCTTATTGCCGTTGTTTCAGCGGTTATAGGGGCAGTTTTGGCAAATAGTATAGATGTTAATATATTAAGGAAGTTATTTGCAATTTATCTTATAATTATAGGGTCGATTTTTGTTGTATCAAAGAGTTTTGAGTAATAAATGGGTATATATGGCGAAAAAAGAAGTAATTTTCGCTTGACTTTAAGAATTTAGATTGGTAGAATAAAGTTGATTGTTGAAGGTGGAGGGAGAGAAGATGGCTCAGTTAGATATTAATAACTATAATTATGATCCTGAAGTAGACGAACGTCTTCTTTTTCAAATAAAAGAGGGAAACAATGTCGCACTGGAGGAGCTTATTAATAAGTATAAGAATTTTGTTCGTGCAAAGGCAAAGACTTATTTCTTAGTAGGTGCAGACAAAGAGGACATTGTTCAAGAAGGAATGATAGGGTTATTTAAGGCTATCCGTGATTTTAAAGATGAGAAGATGGTTTCTTTTAAGTCTTTTGCTGAAATTTGTGTTACAAGACAAATTATTACTGCTATAAAGACTGCTACTCGTCAAAAGCACATGCCACTTAATTCATATATATCTCTAAATAAACCAGTGTATGAAGATGATGGCGAAAGAACTCTTATGGAGACGATTAACCACGATACGATTTCGGATCCAGAGATGCTTTTTATTGGTAAGGAGGAACTTCTTAGAATTGAAGGTAAGATAAATGAAGTTCTTAGCTCTTTTGAGCTTGAAGTTTTGTATTTATATCTTCAAGGGAAGTCTTATCATGAGATCGCTGGAGAGTTAAATAAAGAGGTTAAATCGATAGATAACGCATTACAAAGAATTAAAAAGAAAATTGAAAAGTTTTTGAATTAGTTTTTGGTATTGAGTTGACTTTTTATTCATATAATGGTAATATATATTAGTCATCGCGGGGTGGAGCAGCCTGGTAGCTCGTCGGGCTCATAACCCGAAGGTCGTTAGTTCAAATCTGGCCCCCGCAACCAAAAGAAACGTAGAACCCCGTAAGTGTAAGGCTTACGGGGTTCGTGCATTTTAAAGAAATTGTGCCAAAATGCAAAATATCAGTCAAATGTTAGCCAAAAATAATATAATAAAATAACAGAATTTGGATATAATAGTTAAAAAGTATTGCCAAAATATGACTTTTGTTATATAGTATAGGCGCATAGTTATGTTTACTCAAATAATTGCTAAAATGTTTTTGAAGGAAAAAATTCTTTTAAAACATACAAAATTTTATGGGAGGGGGTTTAAATAATGACAAATAAATTATTTAAACGAACAATCTTTTTAGCAGTACTAGTAATTTCTATTATAATCTCAAGTAGTTTTGGGGTTTATGCAACTGAAGATAAAAATGCTTCAAACGAAGCAGTTAAATTATATGCCGATTATGGTGATGGTTTTGAGTTCTTAACAGAACTATATTTTGAAAAAGACGTAACAGAACAATCAGTAATGATTGATTACCCAATTACAGAACTTAGAGTGGTAAGAGGTGTATGTTATGATCTAAATCTTGATAGACTAACTTTAAATGGAGTTTGTCCTGTTGGGTATGAACGCAAACTTTCAGCAACAGATAATGATTTACTTGAAATTGAAGACAGTAAAGATTTTATTCTTTCAGGAAAAGGCGAGCTTGTTATTTCTGCTCGTGCACCAAAAGAGATTAAGGGGGAAAATTATTCAATAAAATTCCCTAAACACAATATTGGAAAATTTACACCAGCATCAATTTTCTACAATTATACATTAGGTTCAAATCTTGGCACAATTTTAGACAATGATGATTTACAAATACCAAGTTCTGACTTTTTCTTTACAAGAGAAATGTGCTATCCTGATTCAGGTCATCCAGATGCACCGATTGATTTTTATGTAGCAAATGATGACAATACTTTGTATGTATTTTTTGAAGCGTTTGTAGATAATACATTAGATAATGGTAAAGACTTTGCAGGAGTACATGTTAAGTGTGGAGATACTGTAAAAACGTATAAAGTATATACAACTGAAAGCAACGAAAATGGTCGTTGGTGGTTTGAGTATACAGATTCTTCTGATGAATATGATTGGCAACATATGAGTTATTTAGTAAAAATACCATTGTCTGAAATAGATAGTGGAAGTGATAAATTAGACATTGGTTTTGAGTATTATGGTACAGTATCTGCTCATGAACTTTTAGAGAGATTAGGCGTTGATGGTGAGTACTATGTTACACAAGAGCTTATGGATGCAGAACTTCAATATGCACAAGAACATAACCAAGCACCTTATTATGATGAGACAGTTCGTATACTTCCTCTTCCTGGTCACTCTAGTAATGTTAATGACGAAGATGCTGAAGAGGGCGAATGGTGGATAACAAATACAGGTACGGAAAACAGACCTAAGTATACTCTTACATTGAATGGTGCTACAATTGATAAATTAAATGCAAAATATTCTTCATATGAGTATATATATCCTTATGGTAGTTTAACTATTGAACTTGTAGAAGGCACAACTAACTCAATTGGTAAGAAATCAGTTATAAACGATAAACGTGGAATGGATATTTCAGCGAGTCAAGATGTTATTATTCAAGGTGAAGGAACGCTTAATGTTTATGGAAAAGTATGTGTAAGTTCATGGACTACTTCAACTTTAACAATATGCGATGGCGCTACTGTAAATATTGTAGGAAAAGGATTTGATTATAATTATCCAGAAGGAGCTATACATTTTGACATGTACTATGATAATAATATTGTTATAGATGATGCTACACTTACTGTTACACATACTGATCCATCAAAATCGGTTTACGGAATTGAGTGTGGCGGAGATGTTACACTTGAGAATGGAGCGGTATTAGAAATTTCTATTCCAGATGAAGAGGGTAATTATGGCTTACTTTTAAATGGACTAGGTAATTTGGTATATGATGAGGATATAGCGGTAGTTAAGGAAGGTAATAGTGCTAATGATGCGGATATAGTTGATGAATTAACGGATGTGAATGAAGCTGATAATCGTTTCTATTCAATGCCATATGTTTATATAAGCCAAAAAGCAGGTTTCTCTGTTACGTTTGATTCAAATGGTGGTAGCGGAGAAATGGATAGAATAGATTTTGATGAAGAAACAGAATATAAATTGCCAAGATGTAAATTTACAGCACCAAAAGGTAAAGCATTTTTGAAATGGAATTTAGGTAAAGTAGGAAGCACAATAACGGTTGATGAGGATATAGTTCTTGTTGCACAATGGCAAAGCAAAGAAAGTGCAGGAACTCCAATATATACAATAACTACTAAAGTTCAAAACGGAACAATTAAACCAGAAAATCCAAAGGTTAAGAGAACTGAGAGCAAAACCATTGAGTTTAAAGCGGATGAAGGATATGAAATAGCTGATGTGTTGGTAGATAATGAATCTATTGGAATTGTAGAAAAATATACATTTACCGATGTAAAAGCAAGTCATAAAATTGAAGTTAAAACCCAAAAAACGAGTGCTATTTTGGATGTTGACGAAGAGGTAAGAGATGAAGTAATAAAAGCTGAAGCAAAAGGTTTAATTCCAGAGTCATTTGCAAAGAAAGACGGAACGAAATCAATTACAAGGTTAGAGTTTGCAGCAGTTGCAGTAAAGGTTTACGAAGCTATTTCAAAGACTACTGCTAAGCCAGTAGAGGTTAATCCATTTACAGATACGGATGATGAATATGTGTTAAAAGCATATGCAATAGGCATCACAAGTGGAACGTCTGAAACAACATTTACACCAAATGCTAAAATTTCAAGAGAGCAAATGGTAACGATGTTAGTTAATGCTTTAAGAAAAGCTGGAATTAATGTTAGTGTTGATTTAGAAAAGGTTAATAAATTTGATGACGACAGTGAATTAAGAGCTTGGTCTAAAGAAGCAGCTTACTTTACTGTTGAAGAAAAAATTGTTGATATTAAAAATAACAAATTTAATGCACTTGGATTAGTTAAAATTCAAGAAGCGATAGTTATTGCATTAAGAAGCGTAGAATTATAAAAAACAAAAAAATGTAAATATATGTACGTATATTTACATTTTTTTATAATTTTAATTCCTAAATACTATGTAGTAATTTGTCGATTAAAGAGGTGTTGATATTAAAAGGAGGGGACAATATGTATATTGATGAAATACCTTTTTTAGTTGTTCTGCTTTTGGCTATTTACGGTTGCTATTCAATAATTAAAAATATAGTAACTATAGTTAGGAGTAAACCCGCAAATAATTTAGAGAGAGAAGAGGGTAGACGAAACTTATTTAACTCACTAAAGATATTTTTTGTTGGGATTATAGTGGCAATAATTATATATATGACACCAGTAATAAGTGAAACTATAAAGATAATTATAAGTTTGGTTGTAACAGTTGGTACGCTTGGCACAGCATTTTTGTTAAATGATGAAGAAAACAAAAAATCTTGGCTACGTCCAGTACTTTTTATGGGTCAAATGTTTTTTGGAATAACAATGTTTTTGATGTTGGTTAATACCAATATGGGTTATTCTGAATTTTCAATATTTTTAATTTGGTCAATATTCAACTTATTTATATCAAAGTATTTTGGCAATATAGAGAACAAAATATTGTTTGTAATTACTACTTTAATTACGCTAATACTTGGAATTAGTAGGTATGTTGTTAATCTCGAAGCGTATGTTGCTGTCGGTATATTCTGCGTATTGCTTCTTGCATTACAGATATTTTTGGACAAAGAGCAAACGATTGTTAAAATTATTAGAAGTACATTAATAACTTTACTATTTTTTGCGTATTTTATGTATTTGTCAAATCATTATGGCGGAATAGTCTTTGCTGATAAAGTAATGTTGGGAATTACAATTGTATTTTTAGTTGTAACATTTATTATAGAGGGCTTAGTAAACGGATTTAAGGAAATTAATTTTAAGGGATTTGCAATTTATATCCCTTTAATAATTGCAATTTTACTTGCTGGAATAAAAGGAAATGAAGAAGATTTTATACTTGTATTTGGTGCCTTAAATCTTACTGTAGCTACTTGGCTTTTATCAAATAAGATTGTATATGAGAAGTTGTTAGCACTAGTAGTTTTATTACTAATGACGGTTGCCTTAGTAAGTACAACAGATCTTGAACCATTAAATCAGCTTGTAATTTTTGCTTCAATGGGTCTTACATTCGTATTTTTGCTTGAACCAAAAAAAGCAATAAAGGAGGTCAAGAGAGATGAAGAAGAATAAGATTGTTCAGTTAATAATATTTTGCCTTGCAATAGTTATAATGATATTTTTACCAGCAATGATTTCGATGGCAACAAATTTATATACTTCAGTAATTATGCAAAAGACAGGTAGCCTTCCAACAGTAGATAAATATGAGAAACTAGAGAAATTAGTGGGAAGTAATAGATATACATATAATAGGTATGATTGGGATTTCCCAGTTGTTGATTATTTTGAGCCAGCAAGAAGTATAGGTACATCCAAATCATTAAATAGTATAGATTCATTTAGTAGAGATGACCTTGTAACTTCTTCGACTAATTCATTGGGTTCTAAAACATCCTCATATGCTACTCAATCCTCTTCATCGAGTGATTATTCAACAACAAATACACAAGTAACAGGAGTAGACGAAGCAGATATACTAAAAAATGATGGTAAATATATATACACAATATCTGGTAATAAATTGGTTATAATAGATGCGTTCCCTGCAGATAAAATGCAGAAAGTATCTGAAATTAAAATAGAAAATGACTATAGCCTTGTAGAGTTATATGTTTCAGGAGATAAATTATTTTTAATAACAGATACAAATAATAAAGGGTATTATTATTATTCAAAAAGAGATGTAAAGACAAAGATGCTTGTATACAATATTGTAGATAGAGCAAAACCGGAACTAATAAAGACATTTGAAGTAAAAGGTACGTATACATCATCTAGAAAAATAGATGATAAAGTTTATGTATTTACAAATCTTAGTGTATATAAAGAAGGGGACAAGTATATTGTTCCACAATACAGAGAAGGGGACACAAGTAATTTTATTGATGTAGATTTAAGGGACGTACAATATGTTCCAAACGATAACTATTCATTATATACGCAGATTTTTGCATTTGATATGGGAACACCACTAAACAATCCTAAAATTGTAACGTATTTAGGTGAAGGCTCAAATAATATTTATATGTCAAGAGATAGCCTATATATGGCTCAAAGTAGGTATAGCGAGACAACAGTATATAAATTTAGTTTGGCGTCGGAATATCCACGTTACGAGGCAAAAGGAACAGTTGAAGGAACAATTATAAATCAATTTGCAATGGATGAATTTGATGGAAACTTTAGAATAGCAACAACGTACGGAAGTAAAAGTTCAGTATATATTTTAGGACCAAGTATGCATAAACTTGGAAGTTTACTAAATATTGCACCAGGAGAGCAAATAAAATCTGTAAGATTTGAAGGAGATAGGGCTTACGTAGTAACGTTTAGAAATACAGATCCATTGTTTGTAGTAGACTTAAGTTCTGTTAGAAAACCACAAGTACTTGGAGAGTTAAAGATTCCTGGATATAGCACATATTTACATACTTATGATGAAAATCATGTAATTGGTTTTGGATATGATGGTTCAAGTTGGGGAACAAATGGAAAGTTAAAAGTTGCTTTGTTTGATATAACAGATGTGACAAATCCAAAAGAGATGTTTACTGAACAAATTGATGCTAATACGTCAGAGTTACTTACAAATCATAAGTCATTGTTGTTCTCAAAAGAAAAGAATTTAATAGCCTTTGCAGTAGGTTCATATTGGTATATTGATGGTAGTGATGTTGGAAAAGTGTATACAATAACATTAGATAAAGGCTTTGAGCTTAGAGGAGATATTAAACATAAAGATGATGTAACAAGGATGTTGTTTATGGATGATACTTTATATGGCGTTTCGGAGAAAACAATATCTGCACACGATATAGAGACGATAAAAGAGATAAAGAGCATAGGTATTTAAAATGGAGTGTAAAATAATATTAAGATGGGAGATGATTGACATGGCTGATTATACTGAAGAACTAGAGCAAAAATTACTAGAGGCAAAAAAAGAAAAAGAGGAAGCAGATAAAAGATTACTAGATATAGAAATTGTGCTTGGGTGGGTTTCAATTTCTACGCTTTTGGTTTTTACTTTTGTAGCTGAATTTTTTACAATGCAACCTTGGCTTATAGTTTCACTACTTGCTATTGGTTTGATTATATTTTTAATCGGAATATTAAATTGTATAAAAATTGAACAAGTAGCAGGGTATTATGAATGTCAAAAATGCAATCACAAATATGTACCAACGTATTGGGCTGTGTTGTGGGCACCACATTTTAATAGAACAAGATATATGGAATGCCCAAGTTGCAAGGAAAAAAGTTGGCAGAAGAAAGTAATAAGTAAATAAGACAAAATACATTGAAATAAAAAAAATAAAAAGATATAATTATTTTGCAAATACATAGGAAAAAGGAGAGATTTTTTATGAAACTTAAGAAGTTATTAGTTCTTTTGTTGGTAGCGATGTTTATCATAATGCCAACGGCAATTTTTGCTGAGGAAGAATATCATGAAATTGCAGGTCCACAATCATTTGTTAAGTATTTAGAAATGGATGGGGATGTTACAATTAAATTGGCTTCAGATATTATTCATACGACAACAACAGGCAAGACAGGGGATTATTGGATAACACTTGGCAAAGGTAAAAAAACACTTGATTTAAATGGTTTCTCTGCTGAACTTAATGCAGAAACTGGTAGTGAAACAACCATGATAAGAATTCCACAAGGTAGTGAACTTATCGTAAATGATTCAAGTGAAAATAATTCAGGAAAATTGTTTTGCTATGGAAGAATGGAAACTCAAAGTAAATCGAGTGCTTTTTTCTACGAAAATAGTGATGTTAAGTATAGAAACGTTGTTGAAGTAGATGGCGGTATATTAACTGTAAACGGGGGTACCTTAGAAGCCGGCCGTTCTAAACAAATATGGATAATGGATGGCCTAGATGTGAAAGATTGGAAAGGCCAATTAGGTGGCGCGCTATCGCTTGGCAGTTTAAGTTATGCCTTAGGAAGAAGATTTGATGGATATGCATGGCAACAAGTAAATGGCGATTGCATAACTTTAAATAGTGGTATAGTTACGGTAAATGATGGAGTATTCCTTGGAAGAGGATATTCATATTTAAATACATATTTTAATGATCAAGCAGGCCTTGAATTGGAAGGCTCAAGAGCCGCTGTAATTAGAGCTAAAGAGGGTGAATTAAATATTTATGGTGGTGAGTTTTATGCAAAAGGAAATGCGGATGTATTTTCATTAACAAAAAATGCATATAACGGTGGAGATGTAACAGGAAAAATAAAAGCTGGTGTCTTTGATACACAACACCTTAGCATCATTAATGTTCCTGTAAAGGAGTCACAAATTTCTAATTCAAACCATGCCTTAATAATGGGTAACGTTCGTGGTTCTATAACTACAGACGGTAGAGATAATAATCATTCTTTATCCAAAGTTGGAAGTCTTTATTTCCCATTAGAAGCATTAGACTCTGCAACTCATACAGTTACAAAGGATGGTAATGAACTTCCAAGCAGTGAATGGACAGCAAAGAATTTGCGTAATACGAATAACCCTGTAACAATAGTTGTAAATAGTAAACAAAATTCTAATTGGTATAGAGCAAGACGTAATGGAAATACAAATAAAGAAATCTCTTCTGCTAAGATTTTGGGTACAATGGCAAATGGTATAGAGCTAAATGCAAGTACATTAAAATGCACAGATACAGGAGTAAAGAATATAAAGACAACTTGGTATCATAATGGTGCGTTAATTGAAGATGAACAAGAAGCATTATCTGGTAATTATTCAGCAATGGCAACTTTAACAGCAGGTCATGGATATAAGTTTACAGATAGTACTAAATTTGTAATTATGGGAAAAACACCTGAAAAAGTAACAATTTCAGATGATGGGAAATATGCATATGTATGGTCAAAAGAATATGAATTTGAATGCGACCACTCATATAATACAGATAGCGAAATTCACTATGAAGGAGCAATACACTATCAACAATGTAGCGTTTGTGGAGAAAAAATAATTGAAGAAAATCATACTTTTGATGGTGGAGAAAGTTTTGGAAATATAACAACATACACATGTACAACGTGTGGTTATACATATGATGAAGAAAACAATAGGATAGCATTACAAGGGATAATAATAGATGTACCAGTGGCTACTGGCGGAGACAAGATACCAATACCAGTTGTAACAGACGAATATAGCGATTATGCAAAAATAATGAGCTATGAATGGCATGTAGGAAGTGCAGATGGAGAACTAATAGATGCATTAGAAAAATATGAAGACGATGAAGTATATTACTTAATAGCGAGAGCAAAAGCAAATGACGGATATTACTTTAAGAATAATGCAATAATGGCATGTGCTGCGGTAGCAAAGGGAACAAGCAGTGCAGATGATGATGTATTAATAGGAACATTTAGAATAGTAGCACATCAAAAAGTGGTAGCAAAAGTATATATGCCAGCAATGAACCCAGGAATGACAATGGAAGATTTTGTGAAAGGCATAGAGTCAGAAGTAGCAAATAAGCCAACAAGCAATTTCCAAATAAGCGTAAAAAAATATGGAGAAGACGATTACTATTTTGTAAAACGTAATCCAAAGAATGAGTGGTCATTATATAACGATAATGGAACACTAGAAGAATTCTTTGATATGGAAATAGAACCAGAAGAAAGATATGAAATAGAAATAGGATCTTCAACTGGAAAATACTACGTATCCGAAGGAGATATTGCTTTCACAAGTGATGCAGCATATGAAGGGTAT
>JAEEGK010032705.1_pt1 | contig 10157 bp, 9 predicted proteins | sample 8958771 | NCBI WGS metagenome assembly JAEEGK01 (sample SAMN16246547, study PRJNA631951) | gut metagenome | biome: gut microbiome; feature: rumen; material: SC-attached | host: Bos | place: Iran: Karaj | collected 2018-10 | reverse complement strand
ATATTTTTCTATTTCTATAAATAATATAAATATACATTTATTATTAAGCATATGTGCATTACATCATTTGTTTTAGTTGGAGAGGGATGTTTTTATTGTTTTTTTGGGTAAAAAAAATTAAAAAAAATTAAAATGATTACTCATCAGTAACACAACCTTCAGAGGCTGTCTTAACTAATTCAATGTACTTCTTTAAGCAACCACGAGCAGCCTTGAATGGTGGCTGTTTCCAAGCAGCACGACGTTTGGCAAATTCAGCATCAGAAACATGAGCTTCAATAGTTCTCTTGACAGCATCAATAGTAATCTTATCACCATCCTTAATTAAAGCAATTGGACCACCAAGTTGAGCTTCTGGGGTAATGTGACCAATAATGAAACCGTGGGAACCACCAGAGAAACGACAATCAGTTAATAAAGCAACATCCTTACCAAGACCAGCTCCCATAATAACACTAGTTGGAGTAAGCATTTCTGGCATACCTGGACCACCCTTTGGACCTTCGTAACGGATAACTACAACATCACCACTCTTGATTTTGCGGTTCTGAACGGCATCCATTGCTTCGCTTTCGTCGTTGAAAACGCGGGCTGGTCCTGTGTGCTTCATCAGCTCTTTTGCACAGGCAGAACGCTTTACAACAGTTCCGTTTGGAGCAAGGTTTCCAAAAAGAATTGCAAGTCCGCCGTTATCGCTGAAAGGATTTTCTATAGGACGCAAAACTTCCGGATTGCGGTTCTTCACGCCTTTAATATTTTCTGCAATAGATTTTCCGGTTACAGTCATCAGGCTTGTATCAATAAGATTCTTTTTTGCAAGCTCTGCAAGAACAGCCTGAACACCGCCCGCATCATCAAGCTCGCACATAAAGGTGTGACCAGCAGGTGCAAGGTGGCAAAGATTTGGTGTGCGGTTAGAAATATCGTTAACCTCGTGAAGATCGATTGTAAGACCAGCTTCGTGAGCAATTGCCGGAACGTGAAGCATTGTATTACTTGAACAGCCAAGAGCCATATCAGCAGCAAGGGCATTCATAAAGTTCTGTTTTGTAAACATTCGGCGGGCAGTGATTCCTTTATTGAACATTTCCATAACCTGCATACCGGCTTTTTTAGCAAGAGCAATTCGGCGGCCGCTTACAGCTGGAATTGTACCGTTACCAGGGAGTCCAAGACCAATTGCTTCGGTAAGACAGTTCATTGAGTTGGCAGTAAACATCCCCGAACAGGCCCCGCAGCCAGGACATGCGTTTATTTCCATTTCGTGCAGCTGTTCTTCGGTGATTTTTCCGCTTGCTACAGCACCAACAGCTTCAAACATATCAGACAAAGAAAGATTTCGTCCTGAATATGGATTTGAGTCATCACGGCTTGGCAGATGACCGGGCATCATAGGTCCGCCAGAACAGAAAACTGTAGGCAAATCAAGGCGGGCTGCAGCCATAAGCATACCTGGAACAATTTTATCGCAGTTAGGAATCATTACAAGGGCATCAAACTGGTGAGCCTTTGTCATACACTCAATTGAATCTGCAATAAGCTCGCGGGTAACAAGCGAATACTTCATTCCCTCGTGACCCATTGCAATACCGTCGCAAACACCAATTGCAGGGAACTCAACAGGAGTACCACCAGCCATACGGATTCCAGCCTTTACAGCTTCGGCAATGCGGTCCAGTTCAATATGTCCCGGAATGATTTCGTTTTTTGCACAACAAACGCCAACTAAAGGGCGATCCAATTCTTCATCTGTATAACCCATTGCATAAAACAAGGAGCGGTGTGGCGCACGGGCTACACCTTTCTTAGCGTTGTCACTTTTCATTTTTGCATCCTTTTGGGGAAAATTATCTTAAATCCTGAATTACCAGCTTAATTAGAGAGTCATTTTTAATGCTGATTTTTTTGCGCTGTTCGGTAAGAGCATCTTTTGACAAATCAATTCTTGATAATTCACAGATTTTTCTTGCGTAATCTGAAAGCTTTGATGGAGATGGAGCATCGCAGGCAAGCACAACATTCTTATAGCTGATAAAATGCTTATAGAACTGAACAAACTCTTCATTATCTACAGGAAGTCCTGCAAGCAGCACAACCTTCTTCAAATCCTGAGCCTGTGCAAACTTAAGACAGCATTTTTCAAGCTTTTCTGTAAAGGTTTGCTCACCGTTTTCGCCTGGAACTGTAATTTCTGCAATCACAAACAACTCCGGCTCTGTAAGAGCTTCTCCGGCAGGTTCACATTCTATAACTTTGCTCAAACTTGCAGAATTAATGAGTATCTTTGTCTTTCCTTCTTTTTCATCAGCATCAACATCTTCTTCTTTTACAAAGGTGTCTGTTTCCTGTTTTTCGTGAGAAGCAAAAAGATTTTCCAGTTCTTCTTCGCTGATTTTAACATCCTTTGCAGGAGCCGGTTTATCATTCATAACGTCCATCATATTAGACAGAACCTGAGATTCTTTTTCATCAACAGCTACATTACTCTGAACTTCGTTGCGGGCCCTTTCATCGTTCATAATATCGGCCAGCATATCATCAACATTGTTTTGATCACTCATAACAGTTTCTCCTCTAGTATTTATTATATCATTTTCTTTATTTTCAGTCTCATATTCGGTAATTTCTTCAAGCTCAGGAGGTTCAGATTCAATCTCTTCAATTTCTTCAACCTCTTCAGCTTCTGGCTCAACCTCTTCCAAATCACCATAAATTGCCTTTTCTTCGTCAGATACTCCAATCTCGGTACCATTCATATCGTCAGAATCAGCTTCAACTTCGGCGCTAAAGGTTTCATCCTCTTCGGAAATGCTTTCGTCCGTAAAGAACGGCTCGTCTTCATCATCAACATTATCCTTAAAGAAGGAAACCTGCTGTTGCTGTAACTGAGCAATTTTCAGACGGCAGACATCTCCATTTGCAGTTCGCTCGTAAAGGCAGCCATCATCATCACTTACATAAAAAAGCTTATTATCCTCCGAAATACGGATATTTCTAATGGAAGTACAACCTTCAAATGCATCTGGGGCAAGCTCGTACAGGGAAGCCGGCAGAACAAGTGTAACTAAATCGGTACAGCCAGCCACAGCCCGTGACGCAATTTTTGTTACAGTTTCAGGAATTACAAGCGATTTAATAGAAGAACAGCCTTCGAATACACTTTCCGGCAACTCTTTTATACCCGCACGGAAGGGAATCTCCAGCATTGCAGAACATCCATAAAAAAGTCCTTCTGGGAAAGAGTTCAGCACCGTTGGCATAGAAACAACCTGCAGCGCACTACACCCTGAAAAAAGATACGGTGGTAATTCCGTGATTCCAGAAGGCAGCTTTACCTTAAACAGGCGTTTTGAGTTCTGAAAAAGGCAGACTCCAAGCTGTTCTATGGAATCCGGCAGTGTGATTGTCTCAAAAAAGCAGTCAGCAAAAACTTCATCATCAATATAACGAACTCCAAACGGAACCCGCCCTGTGAACGCATGAGATTCAGAGTCTATGGCCACCAGGGTTTTCATATCCTCTGTATAAACAAGACCATTTTTCTTTACATAATTCATAGTTATATTTTATTACGGATTTTGCCTTAGTGCAATGTAAATCTATGGGATATGGAAGGTATTGTAAGTGGAATCTTTTTAGTGTGAAAAAATACTAATCATAGTAACTGTTAGATTGACACAGAAATGTATCAATATGATTATCCAGAAAAAAGAATTATCCCTTTTCCTATTCTTAAGGAAATATAATAGGAAAAATCCACCAGTGATAAAAATCATATTAAAAACTGTAAAAGAGGCATGGAAAATTGCAATTATAAAGCTAAGAAGGAAAAATACCCACAATTCTTTCTTTAAGGAATATTTATCCTTAATCATATTAAAAATGATTTCGTGAAACATCAATGATTCATAAAGAGGTGCAATTATCAAAGTTGAATATAATAAAACAGGAGCATTTTTGCTAAATGAATAAATAATTATAGCAGAAACTAAACCTGCTGCTACAATCACCCAAAGCTTCCATTCCTTTAAGAGTTCCAGATTATTCTGCCTTTTTAGTGAAAAATATATGAAAAAACTAGCAGGACATAATAGAATTGTATTAAAAAGTATTTTGATATATAAAGGATATTCAACATTATCCCTCATAATAAACAGACATATATACAACAGAACCGCAGAAAGAAAAGTATATACAAAATGTATTGTCCATTTTTTAATCAATATCATTCCAAGTATTATAACTACGCAATTGGGAATGATATAATGTTTTAGCAAAGTTAGAGCTTCCATTTTGTCAGGTTTTCCATTTACGAAAACTAAGGTACAAACATACAAACGATTGATGCTACAGCAACAAACAGAGAAGTAATCCCATAAATCTTGTACCTTTTTTTAATTAATTCTTTTTTTTCATTAGTATAAAATGGTATCTTATTTAATTCGGATGATGAAAAGAATGTAAATCTTATTCCTAAAGAAAACATACATAGTGTAAGTATTACATATACAACTGCATAATCCATTCTTACCGCCTCACAATAAAAAAACAATAAAACACATCTAGAACATAAATACTTATCGCAATTACTCTTACCCAAAAAAGCATTCTTTTTTGTTTTTTTTCATCTTCATATTTTGTATATTTTATTTTTGGAATATAGCAAAAAGAAAAGAGAAATCCAAACATAAAAACTATAATGCTTATGAATATGGTTATTTTTTGTTCTGTAATATTCATTATTCAATTTTCCATCCAAGCAGACCATTTCCATCGCTGGAGAAAACTACACCGGCTTTAATCATCTGCTTACCACTTACGGCAAAACGATCTGCGTAGCCACTTGAAGTAATCTGTTCTAGTGCAGCCGAGGCAATCTTTTCAAAATCTCCGCCTTTATCCATCTTAAGTTCAAAAATAAACACGGAATCTTTTGTTGTGAGCACAATATCACTTCTACCAGCTACAGACTGCAATTCAGAAATTACGTTAAAGCCTGTAAGCCGGAAAATCAAGTGTGTCACAGCTTCGTAGTAGTTTTCGCAGATATCCTTTTTTACAATTGTAGGCAGATCGGCAACAGCAGACTTAATTATAGAAAGAACCTTATCGGCATCCTTTTGACGAATAGCATTCTTTATATTGCTGATTTCAAGCCCCATATCATCATACGGCACTGTAATGAACTTTTTAAGAAGGATATTAAGAAAACATTCCTCGACCTCTTTATTAGGAAAATCTAACAAAAACATTCTGTCTTCTTTTTCAAATCCTTTAATTGTAAGATAGCCGCTCTGATAAATAACGGGAAGCACATTCTTGCTGTCAGGGTCATATTCCTTAAACTGAAACTCTTTTACGTAACGTCCATTAACGAGTGTAGAAAGTTCCAACGGCTGGTTCTGCAATGCCTTTATAAGAAGTGATGGCGTTCCGCTTTCAAACCAGAAATAACCGAAATCTTTTGCAAAAAAACATTTCAACAGGCAGAAGGGATTGTACACTCCCTCAACATCATACGTAAAATGATAACCGTCATATAAATCCGCAAGTTTTTTTAAGGTTTCTTCAACCGTCATTTCCTGCTCTTTTGCCAAAGCTTCAATTTCTGGCATAAAATAATCTTTCAGTTCTGTTTCTGAAACTCCACAGATTGAAGAAAAAGCCTTTGTCATACTAATGTCGTTAAGTTGATTAAGGCCACTGAAAATATTCAGATGACTGATTTTTGTAATTCCTGTTATGAATAAAAAACGAATGTATTTATCGCAGTCTTTTAGCGGACTATAAAATGCCCTTAATTCCGCACGGTTCTTTTCCTCATATTCAGTGTAGATTGCATCCAGAATTGGCTTGTCGTATTCATCAAGAAGGATAACTACCTGTTTGCCTGTTTTTTCAAAAACGGTTTTAATAAGATTTTGCAAGCGGACGGACGGAGCATCTGATTTTTTATCAAGGGAGAATTGTTTTTCAAGCTGATTCAGTATATTGTCCAAAACGGCGATAAATCTTTCGTAAGTGTCAAAGGAACTGCTTCCAAAACTGATTTTCAATACCGGATATTCAATCCATTCTTTCTCATACTTTTCAATTTCAAGCCCTTTAAAAAGTTCCTTTTTCCCTAAAAAATAAGCCTCAAGAGTAGAAAGAAAAAGGCTTTTTCCAAAACGGCGTGGACGACTAAGAAAATATGGTGTGCTATTTTGTGCAAGATTATATATATATTTTGTCTTATCAACATAGACAAAACCATCAGTTCTGAGTTTTTCAAAATCCTGAATGCCAATAGGCAGCTTTCGGCTAAAATCCATACTCAAATTATAGCACCCCCAATGCCTTCACAACAAGCTCACCCATTTCTTCTGTACCGACCAATTTTCCAGAGGCGCGTACAGCTTCTATATCACCGGCAATGTCGGCGGTGCGCCAGCCGGAATCGAGCACGGAGTTTACGGCGGATTCAACGGCGCGGGCTTCGGTTTCAAGCTTAAAGTCGTAGCGGAGCATAAGTGCTATAGACAGAATTGTGGCCAGTGGATTGGCAAGGTCTTTTCCGGCAATATCAGGGGCAGAACCGTGAATTGGTTCGTAAACTCCAGGGGCAGTTCCATCACCAATAGAAGCAGAAGCCAGCATTCCGATTGAGCCGGTAATCTGGGCAGCTTCGTCAGAAAGGATGTCTCCAAACATATTGCTTGTGGCAATTACATCAAACTGGGTAGGATTTTTTACAAGCTGCATTGCCGCATTGTCTACAAGAAGGTAACTGAGCTCAACTTCCGGGTATTCAACCTTTATGTTTTCTGCAACCTTTCGCCACAAACGACTTGAAATAAGAATGTTAGTTTTATCTACCACGCAAAGCTTTTTCTTACGCTTCATTGCAGCTTCAAAGCCAACGCGAAGAATCCTTTCGATTTCCGGGTAAGAATATTTTTCGGTATCCCAGGCAGTATTTCCATCATCAGAAACGCCACGGTCTCCAAAGTAAATACCACCGGTAAGCTCACGAACGATTAAAATATTGATTCCGCCGGCTGTAAGCTCATCCTTTAGCGGACTTGCAGACTTCAACTGAGGAAACATAACAGCCGGTCTCAAATTAGCATAAACCTTAAGTCCGCCCCGCAGGCGCATCAAAGCTTTTTCCGGGCGAACAGAAGCATCATGAAAATCCCACTTTGGGCCGCCAACCGCACCAAGAAGTACAGAATCCGCTTTACGGCAAATTTCAAGCTGGTCTTCCGGAAAAGGGTCATTAAACTTATCTATTGCAATTCCGCCGGCAATAACGCTTTTATAAGAAAAATGATGTCCAAACTTTTCTCCAACAGCGTTCAAAACCTTTACAGCCTGAGCAACAACATCCGGTCCAATTCCATCGCCAGGAATTAAAGCAATCGTTTTATTCATTTTACAACCTCATCAAAAAGTATTTACAATACAATTACATCTTCAAAACCAGCCGAAAGCATAAACTGTCTTACAACTTTTCTTGCGTATTCCTTTGCTTCCTGCATTATTCCTTCAGACTTAATTTCGTCCAGCGCATCTTCACGGGATTTTTCAATCTCGTTGAAAACTTCTTCAAGAGTAATAGGAACAAAAATGCTCTGCTGTTCATCAAAAACTTCCTGAGAAACAATATCGTTGCCAAGGATTTCTACCGGCGGCAAGGTTATGGTTATTGTTTTTTCATCCTCAGAAACAACATAATTAGCTGCAGTCATATCTGCAATTCCAACACGCACAATTCCTGTATATTTGATTATGCTGTAGCTTTTTGAAAAGCCAATTTTTGTAGATTTTTTGATAGAAACAATGTCGCTGTACTTATATTTCATAGAAACCAGCTCCTGGCAATACAAAAGCTGGTCCTGAATTACCACAGATTTCTTTTCTGTAACGGTTGGAATTATAGGAGATTCAACTATTGTTTTTCTAAGAACGCTGATTGCAAAAAGCCCGCCGCCGACCAGGGAGCAAAGCAAAATAAGTATGATGATGATTTTTGTTAAAATCCTGTTGATTCCAGAATGCTCTTTTTGTCTGCGAACCTTGTGCGGCTTTTTAGCTGGTTGAACTGGTTGAACTTTTTGAGGCTTTGGATTTTTTGGAGGATTTTCTTCCATTTTTTCTTCTGCCAGAGCTTCGTTTATAGCTTCCGCCTTTGCCATTAATCCTGATTTTTTTCTATTATCTTCTTTATTCATAGGATTTATTATACTCCAGTTTTTTACGTAAATCAATTTTCTAAAAATGATTTCAAAAAATAGCGCGAAGGAGAGGTACGGATTTCAAAAACACTCTATTGTGCTGCCGCTTAAGCGGCAAACGTATATAATTACAAGGCACAATAGCGTGTAGCACGTGAACGTGCGGTTTTGAAAGACGTAACTCGACTGAAAGCTATTTTTTTTGTGTTTAAGTCTAAAAAATTGATTTCCGTGTGCTTATTTAGCATCATCATCAATAATTATAGGCTTTGGTGGTTCCTGTCTGATAACGCTTGTAATTTCTTCTTGTTTCTGAACAACTTCTTCTGCAAAATCGTTTGCAGCATTATTTGCAGCGTTTGTAACTTCGCCTAATATGTTTGCAGCTGCGCTTGAAAGACTTGCTCCATTTACAAGAGAATCTTCTACAGAATCAAGAACTTCCTGGATTTCCGGTGAAATGTTCAGATTCTTTGTATTGTCAAGAAGCTCAAGTTGCATAGCTTTTTCTTTTGTGTTCTTAATAAGCTTAACCATATTAAGAGCACGGATATCATCAGGATTATTGCTGAGCTTATCCTCTTTGATGAAAACTTCTTCATAAAGTTTTGTGTCTGGTCTTGCAGAAATCTTGCTGAAACCGTTGATAGCTTCTTCTTCGTAAAGAGCTATAACTGTTCCTAACGAAAGCTGATCCTTAGTATTTTTGTCAAGTTCGGCAGCTTTATAAATATAAGTATTATCTTTTACTACAACAGCTGGAATAGCATTTATGGCAATAATTGCAGTCTGCACCCAGTAATCATTGTTCTGATATCTGATTTTTGTGAACTCTTTTGTAGCTTCTTCTTTTGTAGAAGTAATAACACGTATAGCATTCTTTGATTCTACAAGGCTGTTTGTACTGCTAGAAGACTCTTTTGGATAGCATTCAAAGGCTGTTCCATAATCAACTGTTAACTTCCAGTACATTTTTCCATCTGGCTTTTCATACCAGAAAGAAGCTTCATCCCAGAGCATAACACCAGGAATCATCTTTATTTCTTCTTTTACTGGTTCTGCAACTACAGTCTCCGGAATCTTTTCTTCTGTAACTACCGGTTCTGGTTTAGTTTCAGTTACGGTTGTAACAGGTGATGAAGGAGAGATTTCTTTTTTAGTACAGCCTGTAGCAAGAAATGCAAGTGCTGTAAAACCAATTAAAGAAAGTGCAATAATAGTTTTTTTCATACTTTCACCTCTAATTTTATTTATTGCAGGTTAGAAACTAACCAGTCTTTGAAAACATTGTAATCATTATCCATTGGAATAGCTCTGTCCGGAAGTCTTAAAACCTCTTCCAGTCTGTTAGGCATTGGTGGTTCACGTCCAATTGCATCAGCAACAATAGAGCCAAACTTAGCAGGAGATGCTGTTTCAAGGATAATTCCAATTGCAGTTTTGTTGATTACTGTTTCTGCCCAATCTGGAATATTTGGTGTAAGACCAGGCTGAGTGTAATCATTTTTGTTTCCGTTCATAAGGTCTGCAAGCTTGCCTGTCTTAATGTCTTCCCAGGCTTTCCAGCCTATAGCTCCGTGTGGATCGATAATGTAGCCGGTTTTGTCATTGCAGGCTTTAATTGCCTTCATAATACCTTCATTATCAAGCCAGTAAGAAGCAAAATCATTTCTTACCTTATCGAGTGAATACATATATTTGATTCTTTCGTAATTGCTTGGAGCGCCTACATCCATTGCGTTTGCATAAGTTTCTACAGACGGGCGTGCATTATAGTCGCCGGTTGCAATCCAGTCTGGAATAGTTCTGTTTGTATTTGTTGCGGCTACAAAACCGGCAATTGGAGCACCCATTTCCCGTGCAATAAGACCTGAAGTAAGGTTTCCAAAGTTTCCAGACGGTACAATCATAATTATAGATGGATCCAGAAGCTTGTTG
>JAEEGK010032704.1_pt1 | contig 10157 bp, 16 predicted proteins | sample 8958771 | NCBI WGS metagenome assembly JAEEGK01 (sample SAMN16246547, study PRJNA631951) | gut metagenome | biome: gut microbiome; feature: rumen; material: SC-attached | host: Bos | place: Iran: Karaj | collected 2018-10 | reverse complement strand
CACAGGACTGTGCGAACATCAATGTTCCTTTTAACGCTAACTCTATATATGCTTCTTTAATGAGAAGAATGAGGTGGCATAGAGAGTATAGCCTTGTTTCTGAAGATGTAAAGAGAGGTAGAACTACTGTAAGAGTTTGGAGTATAAAACCCCCTGCTCATCTGTTCACTGACGATAACACCTTTACAAAGGAAAGAAATATCTTGACCTTTGGTTGCAATAAGGAACTCACCTATGACTTTACGACAGGCAAGTTTTCATTTGACCTTAATAATGATTGTAAGATGTCAGGTGGTGGTTATAACTACTTACTTGGTAACACTAAGATTGTCGTAAAAATGTTAAAATATGAGTGGCTGTTTAATTACTGTAACAATCTTATAGTTATATGCAACATATACGACCATTGTAGCGAGGATATGTATAAGGCTATGCCTAAAGACTTTATTAAGAATTTCGGCAACGAAGTAACTTATGAAAACTTACAGGAAGCCTACTACTTTGCAAAGTATGGCAAGTTCTATAAGATAGCAAGAAAACTTATGGATTATACTTGCGATACGAATGCTATGGAATTTTTGTTTGACAAAAATGGTGGTTTTGGTTCTTATGTATCACTTGTGAAGAATAGCGTTTTGAATGGTGTTCTCACTGATTATAGACAGAGATGTTGTAACCTTGCAGGGATTTATTGGAGAGTAGTAAAAGAAAAGAATATTCCCTACACTCTTGACCTTAACAGAGATTTCGACCATAACTATGAACAGTTAAAAGCAATCGAAGATAAGGAAAAGAACGAGAAATTAGCAAGTAAGTTGCAGAGATTAAACTTCATCAACGGAATGACCTTTGATGAGTATATCGTGGTAGTTCCTCAGAGTGCCGAAGAAAAGATTGACGAGGGAAAACAGCAAAACAACTGTGTTGGTCACTACTATGACGATAGTATCCTTGACGACCGTAACCTCATCTACTTCTTACGCAAGGTCGCAAACCCCAAGAAGTCCTATATGACTTGTAGATATCAAATAAGTTATTCAGAAACAGTTGAGTATAGGCTCAAAAATAACGAGAGCGTTTATGATGCCCGAGAAGTTGCAATTCTTCGTCAGATTGACGCAATCATCAAGACAAATCTTAAATGATTTGCCTTATCCCCCGACATTATGAGAGGTGGCTAATGCTACCTCTCTCTTTTTTTGGCTCGTCGGCGCCGCAGGTGTCGACGAGTTTTCTGAATATTCTGAATTGTCTGACAATTTTGCGAGCGGATCCGAATTTTCTGACAATGGGTAAAAAAATCCCAAAAAGTCGCACTTGACTTCTTTAAAAAATTGTGATATAATTTACTTACAAGATAAGGAAAGGCACACAATCTGCCAACAGAAAAAAACTTAAAAAAAGTTAAAAAAACTGTTGACAAACTTCAAAAAGTATGATATAATAAATACACAAGATAAGGAAAGACAAAAGTCAAGAACAAAAAAAATAAAAAAAATAAAAAAAAGTGCTTGACAAACAAAAGAAAATGTGTTATAATTATCTTGTAAGAAACAAAGAAACCAATAAAAAATCACAAAGAAAGAGGTGCTTGAAATGAGCGAGAAGAATGAGAAGAAACTCACAAAAAAGGAAATCTATGAAATCGTTACTAATGTGTTCGAGGGCAAGGTGCAGGTTGCCGATATTTCGGCTGATACTGTATCAGAGGTACTTGCAAGAATGAGCAAGGATACCGAACTTGCAAGCAAGGTCGGAACTAAAAAGGAAACCGAGAACGACCGTCTTAACAAGGATATTCAGAACACTATCGTGGCTATCCTTACCGAAAAGGGTACTATGGTATATGCTGACCTTGTAAAAGAGGTACAGGCTGTATATGAGGGTGTTTCAGCACAGAAAGTTACAGCCAATGTAACAAAGATTAAAGACCTTGTCGAGAAGTTTGAAGACGGAAAAGGCAAGGCAAAGAAACTCTACATCAAGTTAGTCTGATGTAGAGAGAGGGTAACCCATACATAACTGGTGCTATGGGTGAGAGGTTCATAGGGGGTTCAACTCCCCCTCCCTCTAAGTCGGAGATGTTGATAGGTATAGATACTTCACTCCCTCCAATGATTGTTTTATCTTGTAGATGATGCCAAGTGCCACTCATCGTTTTATACAAGTGTAAAACTATATTTGGTAAACAAAGGAATTGGGCTATACCCACGACCTGATGATGTCAGTTCAAAACTCATCACTCTCTCTGCTCCAAGAGGTTGCAAACTCTTGGAGTTTTTTGTTTTTGGCTCGACGCGCCCGCAGGTTGCGTCGAGTTTTTGGAATTGAGTGAATATTCTGACAATTTTCGTGCGGGATTGGAGATGTCTGGCGCTTTACACCAAATCCCGCAATAATCTAACACTTTTGAGCAAATTTGTGCTTGATTTTTTGGAAAAGATGTGATATAATTCTATTACAAGGTGAGGGAAGCAAATGCTGAACAAAAAACTTAGAAAAAAAAGTTAAAAAAATGGTTGACAAACCAAAAAATCTGTGATATAATAATTACAGAAACAAAGAGAGAGGTGATTAAATGAATGCCGTTGAACTTAAAAATCTTGATAGACTTCAGAAGTCTATGACTTCCTTGCTTAAAGGCTTTGGTATTTCAAGCGTGGAGTTAGGTAATGAATATGCTTATTACTTTATAAGTGAAAGTGTTACATTTAAACTGACCTATACTTTGGTAGATAGTTGGTTTGATGAATTTGTTTCAAAGCGTTTCCATATTGCTATTGATGATATGTGCGACAGTTTTATTCTTTCACTTTTGCACGAGGTCGGTCATCATATAACAGGTGATGATATCCCAGACGATATACAGACCGACATAGACAAAAAGAAAGATAAGTATCAAAAATGGATAGATAAAAAGTTTATGCCGAAGTTCTTATGCAAGAAAATAGAGTTTGAATACTTCACTTTATTTGATGAACTTATGGCTACAAGATGGGCAGTATGGTATTACAGAAACCACCCTAAAGAAGTTAAAGAAATGAAACTAAAAGCACAATCAGCACTTCATAGATTTTATGCTGACAACAATGTAACTAATGATTAAGAGGTGGGGCGAAAGCCCCTACCTCTCTCAAAAAATAAAGGAGAATAAAAATGGCTAAGATATCAGCAAAAAGACACGCAACTATTGAGTTAACAGAGGAAGATTGGAAGAAGATTGAGGAAGTTTATGATATGATAGACCGTATCAGCAACGAACTTGCAGACATTGGTCTTGAATTAGACAGCCCCAAAGTCAAATTTAAAGATTGTGGTGAGGGGTATGCTACCGGCGAGCATTTACAATCTGTCTACTATGCTATTGACGAACTAAATTGCGAGAGGTCAGGTCTGTATTGATTTTAAAGGGGTGGTACTTTGTACCACCTCTCTTTTTTTGACCACGCGGCGCCGCAGGTGTCGCGTGGTTTTGGCATTGTCAGAATAGTCTGACAATTTGTAAATCGGATCCGAATTGTCAGACAATTTACTTAAAAATCCCAAAAAGTTAGACTTGACTTTTAGTAACTTGTGTGCTATAATTTACTTACAAGGTTAGGGAAGGGCGCAAACAACCAAATAAAAAAACTTAAAAAAAGTTAAAAAAAGTGCTTGACAACCTTACTAATCTATGATATAATAAATACATCAAATGAAAGAGAGGTAGCAACATTGGAAGGAATTGTTAAAATTGACCGTAGAAGAAACTATTTAATAGTTCTTGATACGGAAACTTGTAACACACCCAAAGACGACAAAGGACAACTTGATACATCAAGTGGTTTGGTGTACGATATAGGGTGGGCTGTAGTTGATAAGTGGGGAAATGTATATCTCACAAGAAGTTTTATCATTAGAGAAATCTTTAAGGATAAAGAGCTTATGGACAGTGCTTACTATAGACAGAAAGTTCCAAAGTATGAGGAAGATATAAAGTCAGGAACGAGAATTGTAGTTGATTGGTATCAGGCTATAATGTGTTTGAGGACAGATATGGAAATGTTTGAAACAAACATAGTGATTGCTCATAACGCACCTTTTGATTATAGGGTTATGAATAGCACAGAGAGATACTTAACAAAAAGCAAGTACAGATATGCACTCCCTTATGGCACAGAGGTATGGGATAGCGTAAAGATGGCAACGGACACAATCGGTCAGCAGAAAACTTATAGAAAGTTTTGCGAAGAAAATGGATTTATGACAAAACATAAAGTTCCAAGACCGAAAATGACTGCTGAGGTACTCACAAAATTCTTCAATGGAGATTTAGAGTATACTGAAGAACATACGGCACTCGAAGATGTGCTGATTGAAAAAGAAATTGTAGCAAGATGTTATAGAACACATAAACCTATGAGAAAAAGAGCGTGGGGCGACTAAGCCCCACGCAGATAGGAGCGAAAAATGACAGTTAAAGACAACCTTATAAGACTTAGTTTAGAGGAATCAACTCTTTTATGCCAGGCAGAAGATTTACTTAGTCAAATACTCAATACCTACGAAGAAGAGGGTATGACAGGGGAAGTGCTTACAAGTTGTGACGGATTGCCATATTTAATGGAAAATGTAGATGATGCTTGGCAAGCACTCTATAAATTAAATGTAGAAACGGGGGAAGAAAATGGAATTACTGATAACTGATTATGCTTATGTAGATGAGTACATCATCGCTGATGATATAATAAACAACTGCACAGCCCCTTTTACTAAAGATGAGATACTTATTCAGATAGATGAGTATATAGACTGTGAGGAAGAAAGCTCTTTAGTACATTATTTAACCGATAATCAGATAGACTTGATTTATGACAGAGTGAGATACTTACTAATAAATAGAGGTTATGAGGTGGTCAAATGACCACCTCTCTTTTTGACTGCGCGGCGACCCAGGCGTCGCGCAGTTTTCAGAATATTCAGAATTGTGCAACTTTTTTGCACGGATCAGCTAATTTTCAGACAATTTGATTAAAAATCCTGAAATTATCAGACAATTTGGTTAAAAAATGACAATTTTCTGACAAAACTGCAGAATTTTTATTAAAGTTTAACAACTTATCTATTGACAAATTTTAAAAAATGTGTTATAATATAATTACAAAATAAAAAAAGAAAAAAATTTTTTAAAAAAAGTTCTAAATCAACAAAAAAAGTTCTTGACAAATCAAAAAAACGGGTGTATAATAAGTATGTAAGATAAAGCAAGGGGGTAAATAAAATGGCAAAGCAGATTAAGATTGATGAAAAGGAAATCACTAAACTGATGAACAGTTTAGGGTGTACTCGTGAGGAAGCCATAAGTTGTTATATGTTTGACAACGATATGGAAGAAAATGAGGAAGTTGAAGCACTCACCAAGAAAGCCAAAGAAAATAAGGCAAGCGTTATTGATTGTAATGTGACTAAGGGTGTTAAGAAACCCCGTACTTATGTATCGTGTGACGAAAAGGTGGCTCTTTTCAATCTTCTCAAAGATACTCTTACTACCAACTGTGATAAGGTAGAGGTATCAAAGGAAAACAAGTTGCTCGTTGTTGAGTATCAGGGTGTTCAGTTTAAGGTCGACCTCATAAAGACCAATGTGGCACTCGCAGAGAAAAAGGGGAAAAGTGTATGATACTACTATTCGATAACACCTGCTCAAAAGAGCAGGTGGATAACCCCCAGTGGGTATGGGATAATTGGGCAGAGGGTATACCCTGTCTGTCCTACATAGAGGCAGAACGCCTAAATCAGTTCCATTTTAATGGAAAAGGGCATATAGGTATTTTAATAAACTATTTCACCGCAAAACAAAGGGGGTATGTAGCGTGAAGAAAATTATAAAGCAAGGGTATGTTAAACCACAATATATTGCTGAATGTGACCATTGTCATACAATATTTACCTTTAATGATGATGATACAGAATATGCAAATGTAATGTATACTGATGAACAATATGTTAGTTGTCCTTATTGTGGTACAGAGATATATGATAGATTTTGGGATGAAGAAGAAGAGACTGAATAGGTCTCTTTTTTTTTATTACCTTTTTGACCGGGCGCGAGCCTGCGAAGCGCCCGGCTGGCGTCAGCAAAAAGCCCTCCCAGCATATATATGCGCGATTTTCCATAGTTTTAAGGCCCCATCTAAAATCCCAAAAGTCAACCAACCTCAGCATAACGCCCCAATAGCCAAGCATACCGCCCCAAGACCGGGTCCCCGCCAATAGCAACTAAATAGAGGGGGGTATAAGGGGAGGGGAGCGTGCGGTCTTGAATTTTTATAAAAATTATGTTATAATTATCGGGGGGATCTTTTATCCACCCTATATATCAATAGCTCAAAGTGAATTTAATTGACAAAACAAAAAATTTATGTTAAAATTTAAAAAAAAGGAAAAATTATCGTGCCAATAGCCAAAATAATAAAGGAGGCGGCGGGCGGGTACGCGACGATATACGAGCGTATTTAAAAATTTGTATAGGGTATCGTAAAATAAGTCTGGGTTAGGGGCACCCCTCACACCGAATGATATAACTATTTTTCTCAGTCCCCAACTAATTTTATTAAAATTCTAAATCTCTCTCTTATAACCCCACACACTGTATAAAGTCGTAATTTTTCAGAATTTTCTGAATTTTCTGAATTTTCTATATAATTCTCCACCCTCCTTCTTAATTGTGTACACAATATTTTTCTTAGCAACCTTTAGGTTGCCGGGGCTAAGGAGGGCCCCGAAGGGGCCCCTATAGATGAATGAGCGAAGCGAATTCATCTAAGGTTAATGGATGACATTCATTCATGAATTCATTCATTTATTTATATTCCAAGATGAATGATGAATTTTTGATCTATCCGCCGGTTATTCATTTAATTAAGAAAAATGACTTTGACAGATGAATACCTCGATTCCACCCATTCATTTAATTCAAGCAATTTGCTTAATTTTCTGAATAACACGATTCCATACCCCTGAAAAATTCATTTAATTCGAAAAAGGTTAGATGAATACCTCGCGCCATTTATTCATCTGTCGAAAGTATTAAATGAATAAGTAGCGCCACCTATTCATCTAATTCCAATATATTAAATGAATGGGTCCCGCCACATATTCATCTAACCCTTTGAATTAAATGAATAAAAAGAGCCACCCATTCATCTAATCATAACAATTAAATGAATAGATAGCTCCACACATCAAAACATTGTACGGGGGTCTTGCCCACCACACGCTTCTTTAATTTTGAGCCACTTGGCTCTTCCATCTTTATAGCCTCTCGTGCTATAAATACCTCTACTATACTCTACACCTAATTCTTCACATATCTCTTTAACACTTTTACCCTGAGCCGCCAATTTAGCGATAGCATCATTATCATATTTATCTCTTCGACCGCCCCCATTAGGATACTTCTTCAATATCTTATCTATTTGGTCAAAATAAGGTGCGGCAACCGGCTTTAAAGCGTCACCAATCTCGATCTTCTCATCATATAGGCTATAATATATAATTGCTTGTATTACCTTGGCAGCGTCATCTTGACTAAGTGTTTGTTTGATAGTGCTTACCCACTCGGGTAATAAAACAATCTTACTTTCTGCCATTGTGGACCTCCTCTTTCAACTTTTGGAAGTCCTCTGCAAAATTCCCTTCATTCTTAAAAACCCATACAGTAAACTTAGGATTCTTAGGATTAGGGAAGGTTCCAGTAACTTTGTAACCCATACCAACAAGCATAACAACTAACTTCTTAGTATAAACAGCAACAAAATCCTTTGCCTTATCCATCTGCATTTTTTCTGTCCTCCTTTCTGCGGGAACCTGCTATATGGCGCTCGATACCTTGTTCACCGCCGAATCATTTGAGCTATTGATCGAAAAAACGGATTACTTACCGTAATTTTCCCAATCTTTACGGATTTTCTTATACTCTTTTACTGCTTTAATTGTGTCAATTAACGTGAAAATAAACAAAATTGTGTACGCAATTACCGCAACACCCATTACAATCATCATTACAGTATTCTCTTTCTGTAAGTTAACCCAGAAGAGCCATATACCGACCACCGCAAAGAGTAGTTTTTCAATACTATTGAGTACACAATCCTTAATCTGCTGCTTATACAGTCCAAATCCTAATTTTGCCATTTTGTTTAATCTCCTTTTTTTATTCTTTTTCCGGGTATCGTTTTACCCATTCATCTTCTGATATTCCAATAGTGCAAGAAGCATACCAAGCAGTGCCACGAATGTCAAGTCCAACGCCTTCAAACTCAATGGTTTCTGCCCACCAGTCACACTCCCAACCATTAAAATCAATAACTTCTAAATCAAAAATATCCACTATATCATCTGCGGCACAGTGATGAAATTCAACTTCATCGAGCTGACCAGTCGCGATCTTTCGTGCAAAATCTAAAACCTGTTCCTTCGACTCGTAGTTTACTGTAATATCTTTCATCTTTGTTCTCCTTTTTGATTTTTATCTCTTTTTCATTTTCTATATATATTATAACAAAAATTTTTTGAAAAATCAAATAAGGGGGGTATATCCCAACCCCCTGTCAATTAATCTCTGTATATGTAACTGTCGCTGCAACCTGTGATACTACTTCATAATCACTATTATAAGAAACTATTCCAGTTTTTAGCAGAACTGTATTAAAACACTCTTCATCTTCATCCCATAACGGAGCAATTTTTAGACATAATTCTCCTTGTGGATTAAGAAATGTATCTCCAATATTTAAACATCTAAACGTAACACCATTATGTCTTCTTTTATCAAGAACAATCATATTATTTCTCCCTTTCTTTAATCTCTTTAATAATCTCATCAAGAGCAACCGGTGTACAGTTATGTGCATCCTGATCTACGTGATAAATCAATCCCTTCCCGATATCACTCCAACGATCCTTGGTGTGAGTATGTCCACACAGGTTTATAATCTTGCGGGAAAGGGGTTTTCCTTCGTTGAAGTTATCACAAATAGTGGGGTAGTGAGACAGATAAAATGTAAGTCCATCGTACTCTAGATAAACCGCAAGGTCATCATTCTCTCTTGGAATAACATTATATGAACCCATATAGTTCTTCCATCTCTTGTCGCTATCATGATTTCCTCTAACCGGTATAATCTTACCCTTGAGCTGTTTCAATAGAAACATTCCTCTTTCATCGTTATTGAGCATAAAATCGCCCAATACATAAACAATGTCTGCGGGACCGACTACTCGATTCCAGTTAGCTACGATTGCTGCATTCATTTCATCAACGCTCTTGAATCCGCGAGGACCCCAGATAAACTCTCTATCGTGACAAAGGTGTAAGTCGCTAGTAAGCCACACCTTCCGCTCTCCATTTTCCTTATATATCTTCATTTTTATTTAAACCCTATTGGGTTATCCTCCTTCTTTTCTTCTTTCTTCTTTGTTAAAGTAATATTCTCTGTATCAGATAATGCAATAGTTAGATTATAACTATCATTACTATCAAGCATTTCTTTTATTTTATTTTTTGTAAATCTTCAAAATTCATATCAAGTTCTTCCCCACCAACCAAAATTTTTTGCAAAATAATCTGCTTCTGAATTATCAACAGCCTCAGCACATTTTTCTATTGCATCAGTAATAGCTTTCTGCCAAGCTTCATCACTTAAGTGAGTTAAGCCATTAACATCTAAATTTGTTAATGTTACAGTGTCACTCCAAAGGCGATTAGTAGTAGTAAAAGTTATTTCTATTCCACTCTTTGAATTACCAATATTCCAATAGAAGTTGTAATCTGCGGCGACCCTTACGGTTTCCTCAATTATATATCCTAATCTACTCATTTGTTAATCTTCCTCCAATTCGATAATTTTAAACTCTGCGCCATTACGCTCTACACGCCAAATGTGATCAAAACCTTCCTTGAACTCAGGTCTCTGATAGTTCTTAGCCATTGCATCAATCTGTTCCTCAGGAACATAAGCTCTACCAGATCTCTTTGCGTTCTGTCTCTTGATTAATTCAATAGGCACATCAAAGTAAATTGCATTAACTTCTCCAACATCAACAAGGCAATTTAATAACTTTGCTCTTGATGCGGGATTCAGGTGTGTGGCGTCAGCATACACGTCTGCCCCCTT
>JAEEGK010032703.1_pt1 | contig 10157 bp, 6 predicted proteins | sample 8958771 | NCBI WGS metagenome assembly JAEEGK01 (sample SAMN16246547, study PRJNA631951) | gut metagenome | biome: gut microbiome; feature: rumen; material: SC-attached | host: Bos | place: Iran: Karaj | collected 2018-10 | reverse complement strand
TCACTTTCTTCGCTTTCTTCTTCGCTTTCTTCTATGCTTTCTTCTTCACTTTCTTCTTCACTTTCTTCACCTTCCTTACTTTTTTTATTCTCTTTATCTTCTTTATTCTCTTTATTTTCTTTATCTTCTTTATTTTCTTTATTTTCTTTATTCTCTTTATTTTCTTTATTTTCTTTATTTTCTTTATTTTCTTTATTCTCTTTTTTTCCTTTATTATCTTTATAATGAAAATTTAAATTATATTTTTCAATAATTTTAATAGGAATAAATTTTACAATAGCCTCTTTAGCAGAAATTCTTTTTTTCATATCTTTCTCTAACATAATTTTAATTAAATTACAAAATTTTTCAGAATAAGAATTATTAATAGGATTCTCTTCTTCATTAACAATTTTATTATATAAATTCTTTATATTTTCATCATTAAAAGGAGGATTTAAATTTGCTAATTCATAAAGAGAGCATCCAAGTGCCCAAATATCAATTTTATAATCATAATTATCTTTCTTAACGATTTCAGGTGCTAAAAATAAAGGAGTACCTACATTACTTAAATCTAATAAATCTAATTTATTTTCAATTATTTTACTCATACCAAAATCTCCTATTTTAATTACTTTATCTTTAGTCATAAAAATATTTAAAAGTTTTATATCTCTATGAATTATATTTTTTGAATGTAAATATTGTAAAGCTAATAAACATTGATATGTAATTTCCCATAAAAAATTTTCTTGAATTGTTAGTTTTTTCTTTTTAACTGAACGAAGAAGAGAAAATAAATCTCCATATTCACAAAATTCCATTATTATGTATAAATATGAACCATCAATGAAATATGAATAATATTTTACTATATGCTTTGATATTGAAGATGGATTTTCTTTTTGGAAAAAATTTAATATTATTTGTATTTCACTATTTTCTTCTATTTCTTCATTATTTTTTAATTTTATTTTTTTCATACAATATATTTTTTCATCAATTAAACTTTTAACTTTATAAACAGTTGAGAAAGCTCCTTTTCCTAATTCTGCTAAAATAGTATAATTACTTTTCATTAATTTATTTTTTATATTTTTAATAATTAACAAAAAAAAAAAAAATAAATAAAATTAGTAGATATTTAAGGAAATAAAAAATAAATTAAAATCTCTTAAAATATTATTATATTAAAAAATACTTATTTCTTTTTTTTTAAAGGATTTAATCTTTTATTAGGAATTACTCTTGGATAATTATTATTATAAGAAGGTTTTTTTTGATTATACATTCCAGGTACATAATTGGCATATTGTCTTTTATTTTTTTTTGGTCCATAATTATTATTACCATCTAAATTAGGTGCATAAACTTTATAAATTTCAGATAAACCTAATCCTTCAATATATTTATAATAATCTTTATTTTTATTTTTATTATTATTATGTTCATTATTATTTTGATTTTTCCTTTGAGATATTTCAATATCTAAATTAATTAAATCTTTATGAAGAATATTTTTTTTATTATTATATTCATTATTATTTCTATTTGAATTATCTTTACTAGTATTATTCTCTTTTAATTTTTCAACATTTCTTACAGATGGTTGTGAAATATTAACTTTAACAATTCCATCAGTAGGAATATTATGTATAATATCTTTCTGATCTAAACTCTTATTATTTTCATTCTTAATATTAGGTAAATTTTTTTTAGGAAAAAACACTTTCTTCTCTTTATTTTCCCCATCATAATTAGATTCAGGTAAATTATTACTTAATCCTAAAATATTTTTAGGAATTCTAATAGTTTTAAGTAACTCAGCATCATCCATATTATCTAAATCTTCATTTTCTAAACCAGCAGTAGCTTGAAAAAAATCAATTCTTTTTTTAACAATAGGATGTTTTAATATTTGACTACAACTTGGTCTATCACTAGCATTAACTTTCAATAATAATTTAATTAATTCACTTAAATCATTAGAATATTTTTCATGAATTTTACTATATTGTCCCTTAATAACTTTATTATATAAACCTTCCATATTTTGTGCTCTAAATGGAGGATGTAAAGTAATCATTTCATAAGTAACACAACCTAAACTCCAAATATCACTTTTTGAATCATAAGGTTGATCTTTCCATACTTCAGGACTTGCATAATAAGGAGTTCCTGTTTGAGTATAACCTAATCCTTTTTTAGCAACTTTTGATACATTTAAATCACCAATTTTTGCAGTTCCATTACTTTCCAAAAATATATTTGCTGATTTTAAATCTCTATGTAATATTTTTAAATCATGTAATGCTTTTAAACCTCTTGTCATTTGAATAAAAATTTTCCATATATCAATTTCTTCTATTAAACATTTCATTTTTTTAAATTGTGTTATTTTTTGATATAAATCACCATTATCTGCATATTCCATTACTAAACAAAGTGATGAATCTGAATCTTCTATAAATGCTTCTTTATATGATATTACAAAACCACTTTTTATACTTGCTAATATACGAACTTCATTTAAAGCATTTTGTCTTTCTTTATCTGATAAATTTTGAAGTTTTACTTTTTTTAATGCATAAATATTCCCATCTGCTTTTCTACGTACTTTATATACTATACTATATGCTCCGTCACCTAATTTTTTTAATATTTCAAAACCATCCATTTTATATTTTTTAATAATGAAATTTTTTTTTTTTTGTTTTTTATTTAAATTTTTAAAATTATAATATTTTGTTATTTTAATATATTAATAAATATGTTTGGACAAGGAGAAAATTTTCATGGGGATAATTTATTTTCTCAAAGAGGATATTTTAATAATGAGAATGATTATGATTTAATTAAAAAAAAATTAAATGATAATTTAATACAACCATCATCTTATGTTAATAGATATTTAATGAGAGAAAATTATTTTTCTAGAGAAAATAATGATATTTCTAATTTTATGAGGAATAAAGATTTGAAAAAAAGAAGATTTGAAGAAAAAGAAAGAACAAAATCTTCAGATAGAAAAATTAATCTTCAATGTTTAGAAGAACAAATAATTACACCTAAAAAAAAGAATGATTTATATATTACAACAATTATTCAAGAACAAGAAAAAGAAAAAAATAAAAAGAATAAAACATTAAGTTATAGACCTTATTATGATTATTATTCTTCAATTGATCCTTTTTGGAATAAAAGGAAAATTGAAGCTCAAAGTAAAATAGATTATGTTAAAAATCAATTAATTGAAAAAGAAAAAGAGAAGGAAATGGAAAAAGAAAAAAAAGAAAAATTAAAAAATAATATTAATTCAAAGAAAAAAAATGATAAATTTAAAATGAATAAAAGAGAAAAAATAACAAATAATTCTCAAGATATATATAAAAAGAATAATAGTTTTGATTTAAAAAAGAATGAAAATAATACTTATCTAAATTTATATAAAAGTAATAAAATTAGTCAAAATATTTCAAAAGAAAAAAAATCAAATGAAATTAAAAAGCCATTAAATCAAATTAATAATTTAAATGCAAAATTTGAACAACAAAATCAAAATAAAAAAGAATTAAATGAATATAGTGTAAATAATTCTTTAGATAAGAAAAAAAAATCTAATATTCAATGTTTAACTTCATTAAATAAAAAAAATAAAAAAAAAAAAATCGCAAATAATAGTTTTGAACAAAGAAAAAATAATGAAAACTCTTCTGAAAAAAAAAGATGTTTAACAAATTATAATGACTTTGAAAATAATAATATTAATTCAAGTTTTAAATTTAATCAAACAAATTTACCAAGTAATTCAAAAAATAAAAGTAAAAAATATCTTCCTCCAAAAAATAAAAATATAAATTATAATAATAATTTAGAATTAAATGAAATAAGAAAACAATTATGTGATTTGTATGATAATAAAAAAATAAATGTTGATCATATAAATATTCAAAAAAAATATTTAAATAATAATTACACATTACAATCTCAATTACCTACACAAACACAAACAGAACAAAGTGAAATAAATTCAAATAAAAATAATATAATGAGTAGTTTAAGTGAAAGAGAAATTAATAATCCTAAAATTAATTATCATAAAGAAATTCAATTTTCTTCATTATATAATAAACTAAAATGTCCTAGTAATGATATAAAAAAATATAAATTTGGTAGTCTCATACCTTTCGATAATCTACCTAGATATAATTTTAATTTTGATATTGCTGAAATGATTAATCAAAATAAAAAAAATTTAAAATATGAGGAAAATTTTGAAGAATATGATTATAGAGTAAATAATAAAAATATTAATAAAAAAAATAAAAATAATACTATCAAACAAAATTATAAAAAGAAAAAGTAAATATTTTAATTTAAAAGTTTATATAAACAAAATTAAATATCTAATTTTACATTATAAAAATAAATATAAAAATTTATTTAAAAATTAAAAATATTCTATTGATTTTGAAAGATTATATAAATATAACAAACTAAAAAAATAACAAAATTAAAGATACTAACTTATAATATATTATTAAATGTGATTTCAATTTATAAATCATCAAATTCTTCTTCATCAGAAAAAACATTAGATTTTCGTTGTTTAATAATAGATTGATTTAAATAAAAATCTTCTTCTTTATAAGTTTCATCTTTTTTATCATTATTTAATAAAATATGAGGATTTTTTGTACTAGAACTTAAAGTTTGACTTAAATCAAGTGATAAATTACCATTTAAACTCATATTTGAACAACTATTATTATTAATAAATGTTTTTATTTTACTATAAAATTTAAATCTTCTATTTTCTAAAACTTTATTAAAAGATTCTTCATTAGGAAACCATTCATGAATATTTTTTATTAAATTACAATATTTCGAAACTTTTATATAATCAACTTTTTTATTTTTTTTTTCTTGAATAAGAAGAGTTTTACAAGTAATTTCTCTTAAATAATTACTTGATTTATTTCCTTCAAATATAGGAGAAATTAATATTAATCTAAATATATTTGAATATTCTTCTTTACTTGAAATAAAACAAGCAGGAACTACGCCAATTCCTTTTCCAATAATTATTAAAGTTTGTGTTGGAATATTTAATTGATTTTTAATAAAATTCATAATTAAAATAATTTCATTATTAAGATTATTTGAATTTACTTTTTGTCCTCTACTTGAATAATCAAATGTAATTACATTTAATTTGAATTGAATAGATAAATCTATTAAAAATGGTAATTCAGTTCCAACATCAGAATTATTATCTATAATATATAATATTGTATATTTTTTATAATTTTGTGATTTATTGTTTATATATAATAATGTTGATTGTAATTTTGGAGTTATTTTAATGGCATATGCATTTATTTTTATAAAATAAGGGATATTACTTTTTTTATATTCTGAAGAAAATTCAACTATTTGGAAACTTATATTGCTTGGTGTTCCTTTCTTAAATAATTGAGAATTAGTTTTATATGATAAACGCGTTGGTTGAATTTTGTTTTCAGAAAAAGATGTAAATTCATTTAAATAAGAAGAATTTTTTGATGTACAAAAACTAAATGCCATTTTAATATAAAATAAATATTTAATTTTATAACTTATTATTATAATTTAAGATTGTTATAGATAAATTTAATTATAATTCAATATGATTATTTTTAAAATATATTCAAATTTTATTATTTATTATAAACACTCAAATATTAATTTCATATATTAATTTTTTTTTTGAATTATAATTTGTTAAATGCAATCAAATGCAATATATACTGCAGTAATAAGGAAAAAAAATATTATTTTAAGTGAATATACTGATTACAGTGGTAATTTTGAGCAAATAATAAAAAAAATGATGAAAATTATAATAGAAAAAAATATCGAAATTAATATTTATAAAGCAACAATTTTAATTTCAAAACATAAAATTTTTATTTTAAAATATTCTGAACTTTATCTAATTTTAATATCAGATATTAAAGAAGAAAATAAAGAACAAATTAATGATTATGCATATTGTTTCTTATATAGTATCTTAACTCAATTAAACAAATTATATAAACCTGAAGAATTACAACAAGCAAAATCATTTTCATTAATAGATTTTAGGAATATATTAGAAAATCATATAACAAATTTCCGTTCAAATATAAAATATTATAAAGATTATTTATCAATGATTTCAACATATGAAACTGAAAATTCTTTAAATAATATGAAAATACAATTAAATCTTTCAATTTATTCAATTGTTCAAGTCCATAAAGAACATCCTAAAGAATATGACGCTTTAGAAATAAAAGGTTCAGATATATCTAAATCTTTAAATGAATTATCAGAAAGTTTAATTGATTCAAATAATTCATATAATGAATATAAAATATCTAAATGTTGCAAAATTACAATTATAATTATAATTATTATTTTATTATTAGGAATAGGAATTTTTTCTTTTTTAAAATTTTATTTACATAAAATTTGAAAATAATAAAAAAAAAAATTTATTTAACTTTTAAAATCATTAATTAAATATCTAAAATTAATGGGTCCCAAAAAGAACAATGCAAATAATAAAAAAGCAGAAAAAAAAGTAGATAAAATAGTAGAAGATAAAACCTTTGGTTTAAAAAATAAAAAGAAATCAGCAGCAGTTCAAAAATATATAAAAGGAATAGAAAACGTAGCTCGTCAAAAAGTAGGTTTAGGAGTAGAAGACAAATCAAAAAAATATCAAGAAAAAGCAGAAAAAAGAAAAGCAAAACAAGAAGAAGCATTTTTAGCATCATTATATAAACAAATAACAGCAGTTAAAACACAAGAAATTCCAGAAGGTCAAGATCCAAAAAATATCTTATGTGAAAATTTCAAAAATGGAAATTGTCCTTTAGGTGATAAATGTCCTTTTAGTCATGATTTAAATATAAATTTCAATCAAGGAACTTTTGATATTTATACTGATTTAAGAGAAATAAAAAGTAAAATGAATGAAGAACAAGAAGTAAATAAAATAGCAGAAGAGAAAGAAAAAAGAAAAGGAAGAATTCCACAATCAAATATTGTTTGTAAGTATTTTTTAGAAGCTGTTAAAAAAAAAGTTTATGGTTGGAAATGGGAATGTCCAAATGGAGATTCTTGTCATTATAAACATTCACTTCCAAAAGGTTATATTTTAATTACTGATAAAGATAAAGCACAAGAAGATATGACTATTGATGAATTTATGGATTTAGAAGAACAAATTGATGAAGAAAGAGCTAGAATTAGTGAAAATGGTACTAGAGTTAATGAGGAAACTTTTAGAGAATGGAAAAAAAAAAGAGATGAGTTTAGGAAAGGAGAAAAAGAAGATAAGGAAAAAGATAATATGAAAAGTAAATTAACTGGTGTTCAGTTATTTAAAAAACAAGCTGATTTGTTTCAGGATGATGAAAATGCTGAAGATGTTAAAATTGATGAAGAGGATAATAAGGATAATGGAGAGGAGAATAAAAATGATGATGTGAAAAATAATGATGATGAAGTTAAAGATGGTGAAAATGGAAAAGATATTAAAATTAATGAAGAATTGTTTAATGATGAAGAAAATTTAGATGAGTTGGATAAAATTATTGATGAGGAAGATAATAAAGAAGAAAATAATAAAGGAGATAATAAAGAAAATAATAATGATGATAATAAAGAAGAAAATAAAGAAGATGATAAAGAAAATAATAAAGAAGATGAAAAAGAAGATGATAAAGAAGATGATAAAGAAGATGAAAAGGAAGATAATAAGGAAGATGATAAAGAAAATAATAAAGAAGATGATAAAGAATAAATTATTTATTTTTCATATATTCTTATATAAAAATTATAATATATTTTTTGAAATTTTAAAATAAAAAAAAAGTAAAAAAAAATAAAAAAATATATAATTCTAGAAATAATATTCTAGAAATAATAATAATAATTATATAAAATAAAAAAAAATGAATGAATCCCCTCAAGAACAAAACACAATATCAACATCTCTAAATGTAAATAGTGATTTAATAGAAAAACAAAACTTAATAAAATCAACAATAATAGAAAATAACTATGACAAAAACTTATTTTTTACATATTGCATGAATCGTGAAGGAAGTAAAGGAGATGATTTATCAAATTGGTCAATAGAAGAATTAAAAGAAGTAATAAATTCATTTAGAAAAGAACAAGACGAAAAAATTTCACATCAAAACACAAAAGCAAAAGAATATAAAGACAATCAAAATATGGTAGAATCAATACAATTAAATATGGATAAAATTCAAAATCAAAAAACAACTGAATATAATACTTCTCCTTATGTTCAAGAAATAAAATGTAAATTACTTGATAAAAATATAACTAATGATAAAAATATAAAAGTTACTATAAGAAATCCAAAACCAATTGAAACTGGATTTTTTACTAGTAATTATATTATATATGAAGTTTTTACAGAAATAACACCTGAATTAAATTGGAGTGTTAATAGAAGATATTCTGATTTTATTTGGTTAAGACAAACTTTAAGAATTCATTTTCCAAGATTATTTGTTCCACCAATTCCAGGTAAAAAATTTGGTTCTAGAAGATTTGAAATTGATTTTATTGAAAAAAGAATGCATTTTTTAAATGAATTTTTAAATAATTTAATTTCTAGTGAAACTTTTAAAGCATCTGAGCCTTTAATTGCTTTTTTATCTTTATTTGATAGAAATCAATTTGAAATGAAAATGAAAGAATTATCATCATATATTCCTAGTAATTATATTGAAGATGTTAAAACTATAACAGGTAAATTATATATTAGTTCTAGTGATCCTAATAATGAAAAATATTTTACTAATATTACTAATTATTTTAAAATACAAGAACAATTATTTGATAGATTGAATTATAATTTAAAAAATTTTTATAATCAAATGAATGAAGCTGTTGTTAGTTTAGAAGATGTACAAAAAGATTTTGAATTACTTCATTTACTTAATAGTAGAGTTCAATTAAGAGAAGAAATTGTTAAATCATATGAAAAATTAGCAGTTTTTTTTAAAAATTGGAAAAGAATGATGTTTAATCAAAATGAAATAATTAAAACTCATATTAAAGATTTTTTTAAATATATTAGAATGGAAGGAATTGCATATACAGAATTAATTGATAGTAGAGAAATAATTAAAAATCAATTTATAAATGAAAATAATAAATTAACTGCAAAAAAAAATAAATTATGGACTACAATGGATATTACTAAATGGGAAATTACAGAAGATATTGAAAAAATTGATAGAATTTTATTAATGAGAGATAAAGATTATGCTTGTTCTAAAATGTGTACTCAAGAAACTCAAGTTTGTGAAAATTTAAGAAAACAATTTGGATATGCTAATAGAAATAATATTGATGAATTGAAAAGATTAATTAATAAATATTGTGAATCTTATTTACAAAATTTAAAAAATTTTTCTGATAAATTATATCCTTCTATAGGTGATGGATTGAATATTTGGTCTACTATTGCTTCTATTGGGGATAAATAAATATTAATGATAGATAAAATAAAATTTAACATTTAATTTTTTTAAAATATTATGGAGTTTACTATTTATTTATTTAAAAATTATTTTTATATTAAAGATTATAATTATAATTTTTATATTTTTCTGAATTTTAAAATAATTTATTTATCATTTTATTAAATTTTAATATTAAATTATATTATATTAATTTAAAAGAATTTAATATTTTTGTATCTTATTAAAAATTAATTTAAATATATTATTTCTATTTATTGAATTATTATTATTAGGTATTTAATTGAAATTTTTTTCCAGTTTCATTTTCATTTTTCAGAATATATATTTTTTAAACTTTCTATATTTTTGTAAAATAAAATCTGATTAGGTGTTAACTTTTCATCATTTAATCTTTCTGATTTATAATTATTATATCTTGAATTATATATAATATTTTTTTGATTATTATTTGAATTAAAATTATTTTTTAATGAATTCAATATATTATTTTTTGTAATAATAAATTCATTATTAATATTAAAATTATTATTCCTTAAATAATGTATTCTTTTTTTAAAAGGATCATCTTCATATTTTTGATTAATAACATTTCTCATTGCTTTACCTGTCTCAATTTTA
>JAEEGK010032702.1_pt1 | contig 10157 bp, 8 predicted proteins | sample 8958771 | NCBI WGS metagenome assembly JAEEGK01 (sample SAMN16246547, study PRJNA631951) | gut metagenome | biome: gut microbiome; feature: rumen; material: SC-attached | host: Bos | place: Iran: Karaj | collected 2018-10 | reverse complement strand
TGTCATCAAGTATTAATATTTTCTTCTTCATATATGAATATTTTTTTCGGTTCGTAATTACATTATTCGTTGCAAAGGTAAAAAAAAAAAATTAATTCAACACAAAATATGGTAAAAAAAACGCTTTTTTTGGAAAAAATATCGTTTCTCTGAAAAAAAAAGGGGAAATTTGCATTTAAACCGTAATATTAATAGGAATTAACGTAATATAATTATGGCAAACAGGTATCTATTAGGTTTTGATGTCGGTAGCTCTTCAGTGAAGGCATCGTTGGTAAATGCCGATAACGGCAAGTGTGTGGCTACAGCTTTCTTCCCCGAAAAGGAGGCTCCAATTACGGCTGTTAAGGCTGGTTGGGCAGAACAGGATCCCCAGATGTGGTGGAACAATGCCAAACTGAGTCTGCAGAAGATCATGAAGGACTCGGGAGCTACGGCAGAGGAGATTAAGGCTATTGGTATCTCTTATCAGATGCATGGACTGGTTTGCGTCGATAAGAATCTGAAGGCATTACGTCCTGCTATCATCTGGTGTGACTCTCGTGCAGTGCCCTATGGCGAGAAAGCTTTCAATGATCTCGGTGCAGACCAGTGTCTGACACACCTGTTGAATTCTCCTGGTAACTTTACTGCCGCCAAGTTGGCTTGGGTGAAGGAGAATGAACCAGAGCTTTACAGTCAGATTTATAAGATCATGCTGCCTGGTGACTATATCGCCATGCGTCTCAGTGGAACTGTGAATACAACGGTCAGCGGACTCTCTGAGGGTATGTTCTGGGACTTCAAGAATAATCAGGTGGCTGACTTCCTGATGAAGTATTATGGCTTCGATTCTTCTTTGATTGCTGACATTGTTCCTACCTTCGCAGAGCAGAGTGTAGTGAGTGCTGAGGCTGCCGCAGAGATGGGACTGAAGGCCGGCACGCCGATTACATATAGAGGTGGTGATCAGCCCAACAATGCCTTGTCACTGAATGTACTGAATCCAGGTGAGATTGCTGCTACGGCAGGTACGTCTGGCGTGGTATATGGTGTACTTGGTGAGGTGAACTATGACAAGCAGAGCCGTGTGAACACCTTTGCTCATGTGAACCATACCGCAGATCAGACGCGTCTTGGTGTGCTGTTGTGTATCAATGGTACAGGTATCCTGAATGCTTGGACTCATCGCAACATCACGCCGGATGTGAGCTATGCTGATATGAACGACTTGGCTGCCAGTGTGCCCATCGGTAGTGAGGGCGTGACTATTGTTCCGTTTGGAAATGGTGCAGAGCGTGTGCTGGTGAATAAGGAAATCGGCTGCTCAATCAACGGTCTGAACTTCAATAAGCACAATAAGGCTCATCTGGTTCGTGCCGCACAAGAGGGTATCGTGTTCTCATTCTGCTATGGTATGGAAATTATGCAGCAGATGGGTATGGACATCAAGAAAATTCATGCAGGAAAGGCCAATATGTTCTTGAGCCCCTTGTTCCGTGATACCTTAGCTGGTGTGAGCGGTGCTACGATTGAGTTGTATGATACGGATGGCTCTGTCGGTGCTGCCAAGGGTGCTGGTATCGGTGCTGGTATCTACAAGGATAACAACGAGGCCTTTGCTACTCTGGATAAGCTGCAGGTGATTGAGCCAGATGCCAAGCATCGCGACGACTACCTGAGTGCTTATGCAGCCTGGAAGGAAACTTTGAAAAAGAATCTGTAAGATGAATCTATAAGAAGAAACCCGCCAATCGGCGGGTTTCTTTCTTATAAGGTGCTTTGATACCAGTCAAATAATTTCTTGACGCCGTCTTCGATTTCGACATTGTGCGTCCATCCCAGTGAATGGAGTTTAGACACATCAATCAGTTTGCGCATGGTACCATCTGGTTTCGTAGCATCGAACTCCACTGTTCCCTCAAACCCGACAGCCTTTACAACCAGTTCTGAAAGTTCCCGGATGGTGAGCTCCTTGCCTGTGCCAACATTGATGTGGCAGTTTCGGATCTCTCCCAATTGGGGAATGGCACCACCACGACCTGCTGAGTGGTTGCGGTCCACAGCACCATCAGTTGAGGCGCCGTAGTGGACGGAAGAATATTTCTCGATACCAATGATATCGCTGAAGTTGACATTCAACAGCACATGGACGGAAGCATCAGCCATGTCCTCACTCCAGAGGAACTCGCGGAGTGGGGTGCCTGTGCCCCATAGTACAACTTTGTTATCATAGATGCCATATTTGCTGAGCACAGCCAAAATATCTTCTTTTGAGGCATTGCCTGTGACGCCTTCCACAGGACGCTTGTTCAGGTCGGTGGCAATCTTGTCCCATGCACCGTCGTGGATGAGTTTTGCCAGATATACTTTGCGCATCATAGCAGGCATGACGTGACTGTTCTCCAGATGGAAATTGTCATTTGGACCATAGAGGTTCGTTGGCATCACGGCTATGTAGTTCGTACCATATTGGAGATTGTAGCTCTCGCACATCTTCAGGCCGGCAATCTTGGCAATGGCGTATTCCTCATTGGTATATTCCAGAGGGGATGTCAGCAGACAATCCTCTTTCATAGGCTGAGGCGCATTCTTCGGATAGATGCAGGTTGAACCAAGAAACAGCAGTTTCTTTACACCATGGGCATAGGCTTCAGAGATGACATTACACTGGATCTTCATGTTCATCATGATGAAGTCGGCACGGTAGAGTGAGTTTGCCATGATACCACCAACAAAGGCTGCTGCCAATACCACTGCGTCAGGTTGTTCTTCATCAAAGAATTTCCTGACTGCCAACTGGTCTGTCAAGTCCAGTTCTTTGTGACTGCGTCCTACCAGATTCGTGTAACCTCTCTGAAGGAGGTTGTTCCAAATGGCGGAACCCACAAGTCCGTGATGTCCCGCTACATATATCTTTGATGTCTTGTCTAATGCCATTATTTTACGATACCTTTTTCCAAATATTCTGCCAGGTTGGTGCGAACTTTGGCGGCTGCACCTTCAGCGGCTACCTTAGCAATGTCGGACTCTACCATCAGCTTGACAAGCTCTTCAAAACTGGTCTTGTTAGGATTCCAGCCAAGTTTTGCCTTTGCCTTGGTAGGATCACCCCATAAGTTGACAACGTCCGTGGGGCGATAGAAATCTTCGCTTACAGCGACCAAGGTCTTACCAATGAGATTCTCTGGGCCTGCTATACAAATACCCTTTTCGTTGATACCTTCGCCTTCAAACTTCAGTTCAATACCTGCATGCTTAAACGCTAAGTCCGTAAACTCGCGCACACTGTGCTGGACACCGGTAGCAATCACGAAGTCCTCGGGCTTGTCCTGCTGCAATATCAGCCACATACATTCTACATAGTCCTTTGCATAACCCCAGTCACGCAAAGAATCCATATTTCCCAAATACAGACAATCCTGTAATCCCTGAGAAATGCGAGCTGCCGCCAGCGTAATTTTTCTCGTTACAAAGGTCTCACCACGGCGCTCAGACTCATGGTTGAACAAGATACCTGAGCAGCAATACATGTTATAGGCCTCACGATATTCCTTCACAATCCAGAAACCATACTGCTTTGCAACGGCATAAGGACTATATGGGTGGAAGGGGGTGTTCTCATTCTGTGGCACTTCTTCTACCTTGCCATAAAGTTCAGAGGTGGATGCCTGATATATACGACAATTCTCTGTCAGACCTAACTGACGAACAGCCTCCAGAATACGCAGTACACCAACAGCATCGACATCTGCCGTAAACTCAGGAGAGTCGAAGGATACCTGCACATGGCTCTGGGCTGCGAGATTATAAATCTCTGTCGGACGAATCTTGCCAATCACGCCGAGAATACTCATGGAGTCGCCCAGGTCTGCATAATGCAGATGGAAATGGGGCTTTCCCTCCAGATGGGCAATACGTTCACGGAAGTCAACGGATGAACGGCGGATCGTGCCGTGTACTTCATAACCTTTTTCCAACAGGAACTCTGCCAGATAAGAACCGTCCTGACCTGTGATACCTGTGATAAGAGCAACTTTTTGATTCATATTTTGATGTTTAATTGTTTCCTGAGAAGTTTTTAATTCGCTGTTCTTCTGATAACTTGCATATCAGAAGTGTGTCATCGTTCTCTGCAACGATATAGCCGTCGAGTCCTTGGATCACCACTTTCTTCTCTTGCGTGGTATGTACAATACAGTTATGGCTTTCGAAAATGTTGATTTCCTGGCCGATGCAGACATTGCCATAGAGATCCTTCTTGCTTTGCTCATGCAGAGATCCCCATGTGCCAAGGTCACTCCAACCGAAGTCCGCAGGACAGACAAAGATCTCTTCGGCTTTCTCCATAATGGCATAGTCAACTGAGATGTTCTCGCATTCCGGGAAGAGGCGGTTGATCTCTTCCTGCTCTTTCTCCGTGCCATAGATGGGAAGCAGTGACTCAAAGAGTCGTGCCATCGTGGGCTGATAAACGCGGAAGGCATTCACGATGGTGCTGACATTCCAGATGAAGATACCTGCGTTCCAGAAATAATAGTTTTTCTTGATATATTCCTTGGCTGTTTCCAGATTCGGCTTTTCATGGAAGGAATCTACTCGGTAGATCTCCTTGTTGCGAAGAGAACTGATACTCAAGTCTGCCTGGATGTAGCCGTAGCCAGTCTCCGGACGGTTCGGCTTCATGCCGAGGGTGACAATCGCATCCGTCTCACCGGTAAATATCATACACTCTTTGATGACGCGCTGGAATTCGGCAGTGTCGGTGACAATGTGATCACTCGGCGTGACAACGATGTTCGCTTTGGGATCCTTCGACTTAATGCGCCAACTGACATATGCAATACATGGTGCCGTGTTGCGGCGACATGGCTCACAGAGGATATTACCCTCCGGCATGTCAGGCAACTGTTCCTTGACAATATCTGCATAATGCTGATTGGTTACAACCCAGATATTTTCGGGCTTGATCAGATTGCCGAATCTCTCTACAGTTAACTGGAGTAATGATTTGCCGACACCCAGGACATCAATGAACTGCTTGGGACGGTCTGCTGTACTCATCGGCCAAAAGCGGCTTCCGACACCGCCTGCCATGATTACCAGATGATTATTTGTCTTTGCCATAACTAGAAAAGTGCTTGTAATGAACTGCAAAAATACACATTATTTATATAAAAAAAGAATTTTTGGCGGAAAAATCCCATTTTTATGCGTCTTTCTTGCTTTTTTTCTTCATCCAAGCCTTAATTCCGAAATAGATGACTGCTATCAAGAGTAGGCCGAGAATGGCAATTTTAATGTACTCTGCATATTCACTGATCTTATCGTTCAACTGATCCTCGGGCACAATCGCATGCAGATACCAGCCTAAGAGTGCCAGGACACTATGCCAGCCACCGGCACCGATGGTGGTGAAGAGAATGAACTTACCATAGTGCATCCGAGCCAGTCCGGCAGGGATGGAGATCAGGTGGCGGATCACAGGTACAAAACGTCCTGTGAGTGTTGCTGCAACGCCATGATCGTCAAAGTATTTCTCACTTCTCTCAACCTTTTCCTGGTTCAAAAGACACATCTTTCCCCATTTGCTGTTGGCAAACTTATAGACCACAGGACGGCCTACATAAAGTGCCACGAAATAGTTGATACTGGCACCGACGTCAGCCCCGATGGTAGCAAACAGGACAACCAGGAATACGTTTAGGGAGCCACTGGCGGCATGATAGGCTGCAGGGGTTACGACAAATTCGGATGGTACGGGCACCACCGTACTTTCCAACAGCATCAGTACAAAGATTGTGGGATACCAACCGAGACTGTTTAATATGTTTGTAATCAGATTCATATACTATCAATTGTTTAATTTGTTTACCATATGCTCGTAATACTCCTCAGGTGCCATGTCCTCAGGGAAATAACTACTCAAAACCGTTCTGGCTTCTTTGGGATTACGCTCGACAGCCTTTTTTAGATAGTACAGGAACTCATCCTGTTTGTTCATGTCTAAACAGCAAACTGCCATGTAGGAATAACCTTCTTTCCAGTCTTCATCAACATGTCTGAAGAAGTTCTTCAGGAGTATGTATGACGAACGGACATAGTGATTGTCATAGAGTGACACAATAATCCTTAACATGGTCCTGGGCGCATCTTTCGTATATTGAAGGGCGTGCCTGAAAGTCTGTTCTGCCTCTTCCAACCGACCGTTTGCCAGAAGAATATGTCCTCTGACGATCTCCATGTTTGTCTGGTCACAATCCAGTTCCTTCGTCTTGTCGATATAGTATAAGGCCGTCTCTAATTTCTTCTGCTCACTATACGCATATGCCAGTTCCTGATAGATATCTGGCAAATAGACCGAATTAGAATCAGATTCTTGCTCTGCCTTCTCAAGGATGGCGATGGCTTCCTCGTATCGCCCCAGGTTAATCAGACACGTACCTTGGTGCAGATAGCCGAACTCATCATGGGGCATCAGTTCCGAATATCTCTTGAAATAGGAGAGGGCCGCCTCGTAGTTCGTCAGATTATACAGACCGTTAGCCTTGTAAAGGACCGATTCCGCATCATGCGGGTCAATGGCAATGGCATATTCGCTACTGGTAATGGCGGCATGATAGTCCTCATTCATAAACTGGGCACTGGCCAGCGCATTCCAATAAGAAGTAGAATAAGGATCATGGTCTATCAGTTCATTGAAGATTCGTTCGCTATCCTTGTATTTCCCTAATCCGAACAGCGTGCGGGCCATCAGTTCCTTGAAGTCGTCGGAGTCGTCACCTTGTGAACGGGCAATCCATTCAAAGGCTTTATCAAAGACGGCATAGTCGGAATAGATACTTGCAACGTCATAGACATAATCCATCTGCTCGTCAGGCAGGACCTCCAAATATTTCTCCCTGAAAAGCTCGTCGGCTTCTTCGATCTTCTCCTGACGGATCAATAGCTCTCCCTTGAAGTAGAGTGCCTCCTGGCTATCAACGGCCTCGATACGTTCTGCATAGGATTGAGCCGTATCGTAGTCCTGACGGTTCAGGGCCTCACGAGCCCTGTAGAGTAGGGGACCGACTGCCTCGGGATTATACTCTAAAGCCTGACTGATGACGGCTTCTGCTTCTTCGGCGCGTCCGTTCAGTTGGTAGTAATCAGCAATGTCGGCCAAGTCATCGGCATCCATATAGACGGGATGCCCTGACTTGGCAGACTCTTCATACTTCTTTAGGATTTTCTGAAAGCCTTTACTCTCAAAATATGCCTGGTCGTCTGTCATGCTTTATTTGCCTTCGCCCAAGTATCTTTCAGTCCAACCGTCTTGTTGAAGATCGGATGCTCTGCTGTCGATTCGGTGTCGGGCGTGAAGTAGCCGATACGCTGGAACTGCAGATAGGTGAGCGGCTTCATGGCGGCAGCAAACGGTTCGATGTAGCAGTCGCTCAGGATACTGAGGGAATCAGGGTTGATCATCTGCTTCATGGCAGTTACAGGATCACAGTTCTGCTGCTCACGGATCTCTGCCAACGTGTCACGGGGATTCTCTACCTTCCACAGACGGTCATAGAGACGAACCTCAGCCTTGACGGCATCATGGCAACTCACCCAGTGAAGGGTCTTGCCCTTGATCTTACGGTTAGAACCAGGCATACCGCTACGTGACTCCGGGTCATAGGTGCAGTAGATAGTGGTTACATTACCATTTTCATCCTCATCACAGGGATGTGTCTCGTCGCACTTGATGATATAGGCGTTCTTCAGACGAACCTCCTTGCCTGGAGCCAGACGCATGAACTTCTTATCGGCTTCCTTCATGAAGTCATCGCGCTCAATCCAGAGTTCACGGCTGAACTCCACCTCGTGGGTACCGTCGGCTTCGTTCTCAGGATTATTGACGGCTGTCAGATGCTCAATCTGATCCTCGGGATAGTTGGTGAGCACCACCTTGACGGGATTCAGTACCGCACTGACACGGATAGAACGACTGTTCAGGTCGTCACGTACGGCACTCTCCAACAAAGCCATGTCATTGAGGGCGTCGATCTTCGTATAGCCGATCTTGTCGATGAACTTGATGATACTCTCAGGGCTGTAGCCACGACGGCGGAAACCGCAGATCGTCGGCATACGGGGGTCATCCCAACCGTTCACCAACTTATCGTTTACTAATGCCAGCAGGTTACGCTTTGACATCAGGGTGTAGTTCAGATTCAGTTTGTTGAACTCGGTCTGGCGCGGGCGGTTGTCCTCGATATTATCTGTCTCTCCCTTCCATTCCTTCATCCAAGTCACGAACAGATCATAGAGGGGACGGTGCTCCACGAACTCCAGGGTACACCAAGAGTGGGTGACACCCTCCAAATAGTCACTCTGACCATGGGTGAAGTCGTACATGGGGTAGGCATTCCACTTGTTGCCAGTACGGATATGGGGGATGTTCAGCACACGGTAGATCAGCGGATCACGGAAGAGCATGTTGGGATGTGCCATGTCGATCTTGGCACGGAGTACGAGGGTACCAGGCTCACATTTGCCGCTGTTCATGAAGTCGAAGAGTTTCAGGTTCTCCTCGACAGGACGGTCACGGAAAGGACTGTTGGTACCAGGACTGGTTGTCGTGCCTTTCTGCTGGGCAATGACCTCCGAACTCTGCTCATCCACATAAGCCCTGCCTTGTTTGATCAGCCACACGGCAAAATCCCAGAGTTCCTGGAAATAGTCGCTGGCATAATAGACGTTAGCCCACTGGAATCCCAGCCACTTGATGTCATTTTCGATGCTCTCGATATACTCTGTATCTTCCTTGATGGGGTTGGTATCGTCGAAACGGAGGTTACAGATACCACCGTATTTCTTGGCCAGACCGAAGTCGATGGCAATGGCCTTGGCATGTCCGATGTGCAGGTAGCCATTGGGCTCTGGTGGGAAGCGGGTCTGCATTCTGCCGCCGTTCTTACCTTCTGCCAGGTCATTGATGACTTTCTGTTCAATAAAACTTACTGATTTTTTCTCTTCGTTCTCAGCAATGATTTTCTCTTCCATATTGTTATCTTTCTATTATTTGATTCCACGTTCGTTAAGTGCCTTGGCATATCGGGCTGCATTTTTCAGATGCTCCTGATAGGTCGTGGCGAAATTGTGCGTACCCGAGAAGTCTTCCTTGGCACACATATAGAGATAAGGATGATCCACTCTGTTCAACACGGCATCGATACCGGCTATCGAGGCAACCTTGATGGGGCCTGGGGGCAGTCCGGTATTCTTGTAGGTGTTGTACGGACTGTCGAACACCAGCATATCGTGATAGATGCGCTTCAGGGCAAAGTTCTGTAAGGCGAACTTCACGGTAGGATCTGCCTGTAATGGCATACCAGTCTTCAGACGGTTCAGATACATACCGGCAATCATAGGCTTTTCTGAATTGTTAGCAGTTTCCTCGTCGATGATACTAGCCACGGTGCAGACCTCATTAGGGGTAAGTCCCAGGGCCTGAGCCTTGGTAGTACGTTCTCCTTCCCAGAAACGGTCATGCTCCTTCTTCATGCGCTTCATGAGGTTCTCTATCGTGATATCCCAATACACCTCATAGGTGTTGGGCACGAACAGACAGGCGATGGTGGCTGTGTCGTAGCCTTGCTGGGCACAGAAAGAGGAGTCGCGCAACAGAATGGCCACAACGGTACTGTCGAGCATGAGTTTTCTCGAGAGGGCACCAGCCAGTCTGTCTGTCGTACGGCTCTCAGGGATGGTCAGTCTGATCGGCTCCTGACGGCCGTTCTTGATATGCCTGAATAGCGTGATGATATTCTCATTGGCTGGGATGGCATATCTTCCCGTCCTGATGTTGTCGCCATAGCCCGTCATCCTTGCCAGGGTGCTGAAGGCAGTCAGGGTGCCAGCGTTGCCATAGGGCTTCAGCTTGACATAGACAGAGTCTGTGGTGTCATCCTGATCAATATAAATATACTGCGTATCCTCGCATGTTGAGAAACTTGCGAAGAAGCAATAGTATATGATTCCCAGCAGACAGAGCAGGCATAAAACTGCCCCCGCCAGGTAGGAATTTGAATGGACCTTTTTCATATTACTTCGTCATTGATCTATAAATCGTGTGCAAAGTTACAACATTTTGTGCTTATTTTCTTCGGTTACTCGAAAAATTTTTCTACCTTTGCATCAAATTG
>JAEEGK010032698.1_pt1 | contig 10158 bp, 7 predicted proteins | sample 8958771 | NCBI WGS metagenome assembly JAEEGK01 (sample SAMN16246547, study PRJNA631951) | gut metagenome | biome: gut microbiome; feature: rumen; material: SC-attached | host: Bos | place: Iran: Karaj | collected 2018-10 | reverse complement strand
GGCGTTGGTAATAGCATTGTGTTAGAAAGTAAAAATAAAAATTATCACGATATGATGGATTTAAACAATATATATATGGTTTTATGTGGTGTATTATGTGTGTGCATGACTTGTTTATATCAGCCGTTTATGCTGCTGTGGATGGGGGAAGCAAAGCTTTTTGAAGAGCCTATTATGTTGATGTTTCCATTATATTTTTATATAGGCAAGTTGGGAGATATTAGAGGCGTGTATTCAGATGCGGCCGGATTGTTTTGGGAAAATCGTTGGAGATGCTTAATTGAAGCAATTGCTAATATTATATTGAATTATGTTTTGGGAAAAGCATTTGGGGCGTTTGGAATACTGCTGGCCACAGTATTAACATTATTCTTTATTGGATTCATTGGCTCAACAATTGTAATATTTAAGCATTATTTTGGGGAAGGCCGGAAGAGGTATTTGATTAATCAAATGATGCTTTTTACATATACTATTTTAATTGCCTTACTTTTGTATTCTATAAATAATTATGTATTTAAGGATAATAACATAGGATTTTTATTATTAAGAGGATTATCGTGTGTCATTATTGCTCCAGCATTATATTGGATTTTACTTCATAGGACTGAGGCATATAAGAGTGCAAGAACGATGCTGGTGAAGGTCCTGAAAAAAGGGTGATATAATGATTTGATAGACAGATGTGTGGAGATATATAATTGATTACTGTGAAGGACTGGTTAATAAAGATACTCGGTACTTTCATATAGTATTAAGGGGATGGTTTTTTGATAGAAGGGCAAAAAATAATAAAAACTGCTAAATATGAAATTAAGGTATTAATACGGGTTTTAGATTTTTCTAATACATTTGAAATTATTATTCCTTTTCAAGCTGCTGATAGTTTTAGGGCTATGGACGACTTACATGCCAAGATGTATAAACAAATTAACTTTTACGACATAAATGGCGTTTTGTTTGTTATGCACAAATGTTTTTGTTATCAAAGTAAAACAGAGGGATTTAAATATATAGTTGTAAGTGGTACATTTGAGTCTTTAACTATAGGTGATTGGACGGTATCAGATGGACGTATTTGCTTTCGATATGATGGAATGGAAGATATTATCGATTTTTCAGATAATGCCAAGAACTTCGATAATATGGTTAACTTTACTAAATTAAATGGATTATACTATATTACCTATTCGGTCGAAAATAATGACTTTAGTCATTTTATAATTATTCTTAGGAGAATCAGAGAGTATTTTGAGTATATTACAGGACAAGAAGTGTTTCTAAATAGTATTCGGTTGCTTACTGGAGACTGCAATATAAGCAAAAAGAACGATTTAGATGTTATACTCTTTGATAAAGAATTAAATAAGGTTAACAGGTTTGTAAAAATCCGTCATGCTCGCAAATTGACTATTGACGATATATGTAGCGGTATATTGAATTGGTTACAGTTTTATGATAAATATAATGAAGTTATCTCTTTATGGAGAAAGACTATACGAAATGAATATTGCTCTGCAGAAGATAAGTTTATATGGTTTTGTCAAGGATTTGAGTTATTGAGTACGTTGGTTGAAAAGTATAAAAGAGATGCTAATACATTAATTACCATTGATGGTAGACGTAGTAGAACCCCAAATCTGAAAGATTTTTTGATAGTAGTAAACAATGATATTCATTTTATTAATTGTGACGAGAAAGAGTTTGACAATGTTAAACATGTTAGAAATATTTTTACACATTATAATCCAGAAAAACATATAACAGAAGGAGAATGGAGAAACGCAAATCAAATTATTAAACGAGCATTTTATTCTTCTTTTGATAATGTAATAAGGGTGAAGAGGGCAGTTGATGAGTTTTTCTTTGTAATTCCTGATGGAATGATGAACACAAGAATTAGATGATAAATATAAATAGCAATATTCCTTAACTTATATATATGCATTTTAGTAGTCAGAATCTGGCATGAGAAAAAGGGGTTATAAAGGAGAGGGTTACCATGGACTTTAAGCAGCGGATTTTATCTTTCTTTGATGAGACGGATAGGATGTCAAAGAAGTATAAATTATATATTTTCGGTACTGGTAACACGTCTGCATTATATCAGGAGGGACTTGCAAGGAACAAGGATACTTTTGATATAGACGGGTATGTGGTGAGTAACGCAACCATTCCGGAGAAATGGGGCAAAAAGGTATACAGCATTTCCGATATAGCAGGGAATCCTGATGCATTGGTGCTTATATCTACATCGAGAATAAAGACCATCAGGGAGATTGAAGGTATCCTTAATGCCGGTAATATCGCCAACTGCCACGTGGATGATTATATATTCAGGCAATACCGTGATGATATCCTGAAGTGCTATGATATGCTTGAGGATGACTTTTCAAAGAGAGTATATTCCGAGATGCTTATCTGCAGGGCAAAAGGGTTGAAGTATGATGAGGAGATATTCTCTGACAATCAGTATTTCTCCTTAAGCAGGTTCTGGGGCTGCAATGAGAAGGATGTATTCGTTGATTGTGGTGCATATGTGGGGGATTCTATAGAACGATTCCTGTTTGCATGCGAAGGTGTATTTGGAAAGATCATCGCCATAGAACCTGATGCCTATAACCTTAAGGCACTTGATTACCGCCTGGACAGATTAAAAAAGGAGTGGAATCTTAAGGACGAACAGATAGAGATATATAAATACGGAGTATCGGATAAGTCTGAGACCAAGTATATAGAAAGCTATGCAGGGAATAATGGTTTAGGGTCTAAAGTCGTTAATGTGAAGACTGAAGACAGTGAGGAGTGCGGACTTGTAGCTTTGGACGATATCATTACCGACAGGGTTGATTTTATAAAGGCTGATATCGAGAGCTATGAGTACAAGATGCTTTTGGGAGCTGAAAAGACTATAAAGAAGTATGCTCCTAAGCTGGCCATATGTATTTATCATAACGGATTTGACTTTTTCCAGCTTCAGCTATTGATACATTCGTTTAATCCGGATTATCATTTTGCGATAAGGCATTATGGCAGGGAGCTGTCGGAGACAGTGCTTTATGCATATACAGATTAGGAGCAAATGAGTGGAGGTAACTGTTCGGGAATCCCGGACAGTTCAGATTGGATAGGGGGTAGACATATGAAGGTCGTATTACTTGCCGGTGGTTTCGGTACCAGGATAGCAGAGGACAATGTACAGCGTCCGAAGCCCATGCTGGAGATAGGCGGGAAGCCCATACTTTGGCATATCATGAAGGAGTATTCTTATTACGGATTTAATGAGTTCATTATCTGTGCCGGATATATGCAGCACGTGATCAAGGAATGGTTTGCAAATTATTTTCTTCGAAGCAGTGATGTGACATTTGACTATCGTGACGGGAAAAATGAGATGACAGTTCATCGCAGTAAGTGTGAACCATGGCAGGTGACCGTAGTAGATACCGGATATAATACCATGACCGGCGGCAGAATCAAGCGTATTAAGGACTATGTGGGTGACGAGACCTTTATGATGACATACGGTGACGGTGTCTGCGATGTAAATATCAAGGACCTGGTAGAGTTTCATAAAAAACATGGAAAGATAGCTACGCTTACCGCAGTATCGCTGCAGCAGCAGAAGGGTGTCCTGAATATCGAAGGAGATACAGTACGTTCCTTCCGTGAGAAGAATGCATCTGATAACGACATCATCAATGCCGGATATATGGTACTTGAGCCTGAGATATTTGATTACATCGATGGCGATGATACTGTATTTGAGGCAGAGCCTTTAAACAAGCTGGTGGAGAAAGGCGAGCTCATGTCCTTCGTCCATAAGGGCTTCTGGCAGTGCATGGATAACAGGCGTGAGATGGATATCTTAGAGAAGATGCTGAGCCAGGGTGTGGCACCTTGGAAGAAGTGGTGAGGTAGATATATGCGCTGGAATAACGAGGAAGAAGCCAGATCTGAGATCAAACAGCTGGTTTCTGAATACTATAAAGAGTTTAAGCAGAATAAGAAGAGTTTTGAACCGGGAGACAGGATTAACTATGCCTCTCGTGTTTTTGACGATAAAGAGATGTGTGCCTTGACCGATGCGACACTTGACTTCTGGCTTACTGCGGGTAAGTTTGCGGACAGGTTTGAGAAAGAGTTTGCATCATGGATCGGTGTAAAGTATGCGCACTTGGTTAACAGCGGTTCGTCAGCCAATCTTCTGGCATTTATGACGCTTACCGCTCAGGAGCTGGGAGACAGACAGATCAAGCGTGGAGATGAGGTTATCACGGTGGCAGCAGGCTTTCCTACGACCGTCACTCCGATGATACAATACGGTGCTGTACCCGTGTTTGTAGATGTGACCATCCCTGAGTACAATATTGATGCGACCAAGCTGGAAGCCGCCTTAAGTCCCAGGACCAAGGCTGTAATGATAGCCCATACTCTCGGGAATCCTTTTAATATCAAGGCTGTAAAGGCGTTCTGTGGGCAGCATAATTTATGGCTGATAGAGGATAACTGTGATGCGTTGGGCTCTGTATATGACGGAAAGTATACCGGTACCTGGGGTGATATAGGTACCAGCAGTTTTTATCCTCCTCACCATATGACCATGGGCGAGGGCGGCTGTGTGTATACGGATAATCCCCTGCTACACAAGCTTATGCTTTCATTCCGTGACTGGGGCAGGGACTGTGCATGTCCTTCCGGACGTGATAACTTATGCGGACACCGCTTTGACGGACAGTTCGGAGAGCTTCCCAAAGGGTATGACCACAAGTATGTATACAGTCATTTCGGATACAATTTAAAGGCTACGGAGATGCAGGCGGCTATAGGCTGCGAGCAGCTTAAGAAGTTCCCTGATTTTATAAAGAGAAGGATTGAGAACTGGACTTATATCCGTGACAGGCTCCAAAAGTATGAGGATCTGATATATCTGCCGAAGGCTGAGGAGGGGAGTACTCCTTCATGGTTCGGATTTATGATAACTGTTAAGCCGGGCAGTAAGATATCAAGAAATGAGCTCACCGGCTTCATAGAGGCTCATAATATCCAGACGAGACTTCTGTTCGGCGGCAATTTCATCAAGCAGCCCTGCTTCAATCCTATACGCGGGACGGATGCATACAGGGTAGCCGGAACGCTGGATAATACTGACTATATCATGAACAATTCATTCTGGATCGGTGTATATCCGGGCATGACGGAAGAGATGCTTAAATACATGTGTGATGTGATTTCGGAATTCTTGGAGAGATGAGGGGAGCATACATATGGGGAAAATCCAGTTACTTGACTGCACATTAAGAGACGGTGCTTATATAGTTGATTCGAAGTTCGGGGATGCGGCTATCCGCGGTATCATCGGTAAGCTTCAGGATGTGGGGACCGATGTCATAGAGTGCGGCTGGCTGAAAGATAAAGAGCATGAAGCAGGCAGTACATTTTTTCATAAACCTGATGATGTGTTACCGTATCTTTCTTCCAAGAAAAGCAATATTACCTACTCCGTCATGATAGACTGGGACAGATATAATGTGGATGCTCTGCCGGAGTATGACGGTAAGTCGATAGATGCCGTGAGGGTAGTTTTCCCGCACGGAAAACACGTGGAGGGCATGGAAGTAGGCAGACGTATAAAGGAGAAGGGGTACAAAATACTTTTCCAGTCTGCAAATACTCTGGCTTACAGTGACGAAGACCTTATAGCACTGGCGAATGAGGCGAATAAGTTGAAGCCGGTAGCGTTGTCAGTGGTGGATACCTTCGGAGCGATGTTTGAAGAAGATCTGGACAGAATCGTGTCGGTGCTGGATGAGCATCTGGATCCCAATATCAAGCTTGGTTTCCATTCACATAACAACCAGCAGCTGGCTTTTGCGCTTACTTGTCATTTCGTAAAGTTTTTCTCGGAGCGTAAGCGTGATATTATGGTGGATGCCACTCTGTGTGGTATGGGACGCGGTGCCGGAAATGCGACTACGGAGCTTGTCGTAAGCTTCCTTAACAGAAAATGTGGCTGCCATTATAATCTTGATGCCGTGATGGATGCTATCGATATCTACATGGGGTATTTCAAGGAGAATTACAGATGGGGGTATTCGACTCCATATTTTATCGCCGGAATGTATCAATGCCATGTTAATAATATAGCGTATCTTTTGAACAACCACAGGACTAGTGCTAGGGATATGCGTAATATCATCCAGTCCATGGATCAGGCGGACAGGATAAAGTATGATTATGATCTCTTAGAGCAGAAGTACCTGAAGATTGTAAACCGTAAGGTGGATGATGATGCGGTACGCAAGGAGCTTTTAGAGAAGCTGTCCGGCAGGACGGTGATACTTATAGCACCAGGTAGGTCGTCGTTAGATGAGCAGGAGAGGATTAAGAAGTATGCATCGGAGACGGATGCAGTCCTTATCGCGGTAAATGCACTGCTGCCAGGGTATGAGTATGATTATGCGTTTTTCGTAAATCCCGCAAGATACGAATACGCATCGGGAGTATCAAGTGATGAGTTTAAGAAGGTAAGAAAGATCTTACTTTCAAATATTAAGACAGAGGGCCCGGACAACGAGCTGATCGTGGCTTACGACCACGCGATAAAGCAGGGCTGGCCTCATTTTGATAATGCGGTGATGTGTGCATTAAGGCTCCTTGACTGGCTGGGGATAGGAGAAGTAAGTATCGCAGGATTTGACGGGTTCAAGACCAGATACAACGAGAGCTATGCTGACCCGCAGCTTCCGTCGCTTAATCCCGAGAATAAATGGGATGAACTGAACGAAGAGATCCGCAGCATGTTCGCCGAGTTCAGGGAGAATGCGGAGAATTTAAAACGAATTCATTTCCTGACAGAGAGCTATTTTGATACGCCTAAGGCTTCCCCTTGAGGGGAGTGCTATGCACATAGGCAGTACCAACGACTTGCTTCGCTTCGTCGGGTCCTGCTCTAACCTGTCAGCGTAGCTGACTGATGAGGTGTATATGTATACGATGATCAAGATCATCAAAGATAGAATAGAAGAATTGAAATCGGGTGGATAACTATGATCAAACTTTCAGATTATGTAATAAAGTTTCTTGAACAGACCGGTGCAAAGCATATGTTTATGCTGCCCGGCGGCGGAGCCATGCATCTGAATGATTCCCTGGGTAACAGTAACGTGATACAATATGTCTGCTGCCAGCATGAACAGGCTGCTTCGATAGCTGCTGAGGCATATGCGAGGGTGAATAATAAGATAGGACTTCTGATGGTAACTACGGGCCCCGGCGGGACCAATGCGCTGACGGGCATAGCAGGGGCGTATCTGGAGTCCACGCCTGTATTTGTCGTATCAGGTCAGGTTAAAAGGCTTGACATGATAAATGATCAGGGCATAAGACAGCAGGGTATGCAGGAATTTGATATCATCTCGGTAGTTAAGTCTATGACAAAATATGCTGCTCTGGTGGATGATCCCAATATGATAAGGTATCACATGGAGAGAGCCTTATATGAGGCTACACATGGCAGAAAAGGACCTGTATGGCTTGACATACCGCTCGATGTACAGGCTACGATGATAGATGAGGATGGCCTCATAGGCTATACTCCTTTTGTTGTGCCGACAGATGAGGATTTTATAGAGAAAAAGGCATTGGAGACCATAGACAGGCTCAATAATTCCGAGAGACCTGTTCTGTTGGCAGGTAACGGTATACGTCTGTCCGGTGCTATAGAGGAGTTCGGCGAACTTATAAGAGAGCTGAATATACCTGTTCTTACCACATGGAACGGCATAGATCTGGTAGAGGATACCGATCCGCTGTATTTCGGAAGACCCGGCGGTTTGGGTCACAGATATGCTAATTTTATGCAGCAGAATTCGGACCTTTTTATCTCTATCGGTGCAAGGCTCAACCTCTTACAGACCGGTTATAATTTTAACGGATTTGCGAGAGCTGCTTATAAGATCATGGTCGATGTTGACCGCAATGAGCTTCAGAAGACCAATGTACGTCCGGATATGATAGTATGCTCGGATGCGGGACTGTTTATAAAGTTTATATTGAAGCACAAGGATAAGATAGTACGCCGTGACAGGGACGCATGGTTTGAGTATGGCCGGAGACTGAAGGCGAAGTACCCGATACTGCTGCCGGAATACAGGGAGCAGAAGGAGCTTGTAAATACATATTGTCTGGTGGATGAGATAGCTGAGCAGCTGACAGGGGATGATGTATATGTGTCCGGAAGCTCGGGCAGCTGCATCGATATCTCCATGCAGGGATTCAGAGTGAAGAAGGGCCAGAGGGTATTCTGTACGAAGGGACTGGCTTCGATGGGATACGGACTTCCTTCTACGATAGGTGCGTGTCTTGCAAGCGGCGGTAAGCGTACCGTAGGTGTAAACGGTGACGGCGGTTTTGTCATGAACATCCAGGAGCTTGAGACCATACGGCGTCTGAACCTGCCCATTAAGGTATTTGTGCTTTCCAACCGCGGATACGGTGCTATCCAGGCTACACAGACCAATCTGTTTAATAAGCATTTCGTGGCCTGCAATGAGAGCTCGAACCTGTCACTTCCTCATGTGGCTAAGATCGCTGAGGCATACGGGGTTAAGTCGTTTGTATTGGACGATCAGGCTGAGCTGAAAGAAAAGGTCAGGGAAGTACTCGAATATCCGGGACCCGTTATATGTGAAGTCATGACACCTATAGGGCTTACAGCATTCCCGAAGCAGGTGTCATATAAGAGATCTGATGGCCAGATGGAGTCGCTTCCATTGGAGTATATGAATCCACCTTTGTCCGATGAAGAGATGGCGGAGAATATGATAATACCTATGTTCGAGAAGAAGTAATCGAACATTTGTTCTTGACAAATACGGCGGTATATGTTATTATATATTCAAGGTACCGTTGGAACAGATGGTAACGGATGGTTTGCCTTTCACCCGTACAGAACTGTACGAGCTTCCCCTTTATAAAGGAGGTTGATAGTATGGGGATAGTATTTGATGAAAGGATATGCTGATTTTATGTTACAGATTATACAGGTCATAGCAAGAGTCGTGGGGGCTATATCGTCTACCGGACTGTTTTTGCTAAGGCTGATTGAAAGAAAAGAACATAAAAAAAGCAACCACCCCGACCAAGGTTAAGGTTGCTTTTTCTATAACCTGTTAACTAAGGCAAACCGTCTGTTCAGTTTGTTTAAGGCGGTACCTTTTCTATAATTAATATATCACTGAAATATGGGTTTGTCAATAGGTTTTGACCCAAAGGAAAGTTTGGCGACAGAAAGGATAAGGAGCATTGAACATTAAAAATGTTATAATATCAGGTGCGACCGGAGCTATAGGAACGGCATTGACATCACTTTGCATTAGCAAGGGGATGAATGTTCTGATCCTTACCAGGCCTGACTCACGGAGAAATCATGTAATTCCTGATAATCCCCTTGTGACAGTCTTAAAATGTGATTTTAATAATCTTGACTCCATAGAGAACGATACCGGCATCACGTGGGACTGCTTCTTCCACCTTGCCTGGGCAGGAGCATCGGGTCCCGGCAGGAATGATATGTATCTCCAGAACGGGAATGTCAGGATGTCTCTCGATGCTGTGGCTTTGGCAAAGAGATTCGGCTGTAAAAAGTTTGTCGGTGCCGGATCTCAGGCGGAGTACGGGAGACCGTACTTAAGGATTAAAAATGAGGAGGCTTCTGACGTAAGCAGCCTGACTTTTGATGATAGATACAGATTGCGTCCCGATACGCCGGCATTTCCTGAAATGGGCTACGGATATGCGAAACTCTGTGCAGGGCAGATGACAAGGGATTATGCGCATCAGCTGGGGGTGGAGCACAACTGGCTGAGAGTATTAAGCGTATTCGGCCCTTATGACGGGGACTCCATACTTATGCAGGCGGTAAGGGGTTTTAAGGATGGTATATCCCCTGATTTTACCTGGGGAGAGCAGATATGGGATTTCGTATACAGTAAGGATGCTGCGTTAGCCTTTTATGATGTGGCTGAAAAGGGTATAGACGGGAAGACCTATGTCCTCGGAAGCGGGGCTGAAAGGCCGCTTGCGGAGTACCTGGGGATAGCACGGGATATCATATGTCCCGGTCTAAAGTTAAACCTCGGAGCCCGTCCTTATGGG
>JAEEGK010032695.1_pt1 | contig 10159 bp, 7 predicted proteins | sample 8958771 | NCBI WGS metagenome assembly JAEEGK01 (sample SAMN16246547, study PRJNA631951) | gut metagenome | biome: gut microbiome; feature: rumen; material: SC-attached | host: Bos | place: Iran: Karaj | collected 2018-10 | reverse complement strand
ATGAACGTAGGAGGGAGTGCAGCCATTACACTCTTGCTGATTTTCACGTTTGAAGGAGTCAGGAGAAGTTCATAGTTCACAGTTAGAAGGAAATTTGGGGGGAAATGAAGGATTATAGTCTTGATAACAGGAAGTATGTGATAGGAGGGGTGGCCACATTGATTGTAGTCATCTACATCATCCGTCTGTTCACGCTTCAGATTACCAGCGACGACTATAAGAAGAGTGCCGATTCGAATGCTTTCCTCAAAAAGATTGAATATCCGTCACGTGGTGTCATCAGCGACCGTAACGGCAAACTGTTGGTGTACAACCAACCTGCCTACGACATCATGGTGGTCATGAACGAGGCCAAGGACCATCTCGACACCCTTGAATTCTGCGCAGCGCTGAATATCGACCGCAAGGAGTTCGACCAACGCATGGCCACTATCAAGGACCGCAACAAGAATCCCGGTTATTCGCGCTTTACCCAACAGATGTTTATGAGCCAATTGTCCGATAAGGACTTCAGCGTCTTTCAGGAGCGTATGTTCCGTTTTCCAGGATTCTACGTTCAACGCCGCAGCATCCGCCAATACCAATACCCTGTGGCAGCACACGTGCTGGGCGACATCGCCGAAGTGTCGAAGGGCGATATTGAGAACGACGACTACTACCAGCCAGGCGACTATATCGGCAAGCTGGGTGTGGAGCGTAGCTACGAGAAACAGTTGCGTGGTGTCAAAGGTATGCAGATTCTGTTGCGCGATGCCCACGGACGTGTGCAGGGCCGCTACCAGAATGGCAAATTCGACCGGCGCCCTGTAGCTGGCAAAAACCTGACACTGAGCATCGATTTGGAACTGCAACGGTTAGGTGAGCGGCTCATGGAGGGTAAGATTGGCAGCATTGTGGCCATTGAACCCAAAACCGGCGAAGTGCTTTGTATGGTCAGTTCGCCCAGCTACGACCCCCGCATGATGGTAGGTCGGCAGCGTTCGGCAAGCCATAAGTTGCTAAGTCAAAACGGATTAAAACCCCTTCTCAACCGTAGCATCATGGGACAGTATCCGCCAGGGTCAACTTTCAAGACCACGCAGGGTCTGACATTCATGACCGAGGGCATCATCCATCCCACCCAGACAGCCTATCCCTGCGGTCACGGTTTCAACTTCAAGGGTCTGCATGTGGGCTGTCACGGCCATGCTTCACCACTGCCTTTGGTACCAGCCCTGTCGACTTCGTGCAATGGCTATTTCTGTTGGGGTCTCTACTATATGATTGGCAACAAAAAGTATGGTGGCTCGCGCAATGCCATGAACCGCTGGCGCGACTACATGGTCAGCATGGGCTTCGGCTACCGCCTGGGCATCGACCTGCCTGGCGAGAAACGTGGTATGATACCCAATGGTGACTACTATAGCGAGCACATCCGTGGCGGATGGAACGGCCTGACCGTCATCTCTATTTCCATTGGACAGGGCGAAGTGAATGCCACACCATTGCAGATTGCCAATTTAGGGGCTACCATTGCCAACCGCGGCTGGTTTATTACTCCGCATGTAGTGAAACACGTACAGGGCGAGAAACTAGACAGTACCTTCATTGAACACCACCGCACTTTGGCCAGTCGTGAGTCGTACGACTATGTGGTGGCCGGTATGCGTGCCTCAGCTACAGGTGGCACCTGTCATGAGCTGTCACGACTACCCTTTGCAGCCTGCGGCAAGACTGGTACGGCACAGAACAAGGGGCACGACCACTCGGTATTCATGGGCTTTGCCCCTATGGACGACCCTAAGATTGCCGTCGCCGTGTATGTGGAAAATGGCGGTTGGGGTGCCACCTACGGTGTACCCTTGGGTAGTCTTATTATGGAACAGTATATTAACGGGAAACTCTCGGAGGCATCACAGAAGCGCGCCACCGAGTTCCAGAACAGACATATATCTTATGGCTCCACGAGCAGATAAGAGGTAAGAAGTAAGAGGTAGAAGATGACGAACGACAAGAAGAATCACAGTGTACTGATGAATATTGACTGGTGGACGATATTGATTTATATCGCCCTCCTGTCGTTCGGCTGGATTAGTGTATGCGGTGCCAGCTATTCGTACGGCGAGACGGATATCTTCTCGCTGGCAACGCGTTCAGGCATGCAAATTGTTTGGATAGGTACGAGTATCATGCTCGGGTTCATCATCCTCATGCTTGACGACCGTTTCTACGACACCTTTGCATACATCATCTATATCCTGCTGCTATTGCTGCTCTTCGCCACCATCTTCAATCCACATACCATCAAAGGCTCGCGGTCGTGGCTCGTCTTAGGGCCACTACGACTGCAACCTGCTGAGTTTGCGAAGTTTGCGACGGCGCTGGCCCTGGCGAAACTGATGTCCACCTACGGCTACAACATCAACCAATGGAAGCACTTTGGAGCCACACTGGCCGTCATTCTGATGCCCATGCTGTGTATTGTATTGCAGCGCGAAACAGGTTCGGCACTGGTCTATCTGGCTTTCTTCCTCATGTTCTACCGCGAAGGCATGCCAGGCAGTATTCTGTTTACGGGGGTGGCCATGGTGGTCTACTTTGTGGTGGGCATACGCTATGCTGATGTTACGTTGGGCGACTCTCCCACCTCAGTTGGCAAGTTTGCCGTCATGCTGATGGTACAACTATTCTCCATCGGCATGGTGTGGGTGTACTGTGACCAGCGCAAAGCCCTACGTCTGCTACTCTATTGTGTGGCTATCACCCTCATCTCGTATCTTTTATCTCTTATCCCCGGTCTTCATTCCTGGTTCGACATCGTCTACATACAGTTGGTTATGACGGCCGTACTAATTGGCTATCTGGTATGGGAAGGTCTGGGAAGCCGTCTGCGCAACTGGTTCTTCATCGCCCTATTTGCCATGGGTTCTACAGCATTCTTCTATGGTGCCGACTTCATCATGCAGAACGTCATGGAACCCCACCAACGGTCACGTATCAATGTATTGCTGGGACTTGACGAAGACTTGCGTGGAGCAGGCTATAACGTACACCAGTCAGAGATTGCCATCGGCTCGGGCGGTCTGCAGGGCAAGGGTTTCCTCAACGGCACGCAAACTAAGCTGAAGTTCGTACCGGAACAGGACACTGACTTCATTTTCTGTACTGTCGGCGAAGAGGAGGGCTTTGCTGGTTCGGCACTCGTGCTGATACTCTTCCTCGCATTGATCTTAAGGCTCATCCATTTGGCTGAGCGACAACCGTTCCGTTTTGGGCGAGTCTATGGCTATTGCGTGCTGAGCATCTTCCTGTTCCATGTCTTCATCAATGTAGGCATGGTACTTGGTCTGACGCCAGTCATAGGTATTCCACTTCCGTTCTTCTCCTATGGCGGTTCGTCGCTGTGGGGCTTCACGTTCCTGCTGTTCATTTTCCTCCGACTCGATGCAGGACGCAACCTGATACGTTCTTAATTCGCTGTCAGGCGGATGCCGATATCAGCAATGCCAGGCAAAATTTCACGTTTCATGTCGTGGCGGATGGCCACATGGAGTCGCTCGCCTTTGTTGAGCGACAGCGTCGCCAGTGGAAACAAATACTGGTAGTGACTAATGCCGTGTCCCATAGCATTGCCCTGCTCGTCAGCCAGGCTACAGTTCAGTGTGTCGATACGTACCTTGTTGGAAGGTAGCACTTTCTGCTCCACCACCAGACAGAGTCCCTTAAAGGGGTAGGCAGCACTGACGCGCAATCCTATATCCTCCTGATAGTTACCATTAGCAGGCATGGAATCTGTTATGAAACTCAACGTATCATTCTTTTCCCAACCTGTTAAAGGGGTGTGTTCGTAATGGTGATATACAGTACGTTGCTGACAAGACGCCAACAGCAACAGCATCGCGCATGCGCACATATATAATAAGGTATGCCTCGACATACAGTTCTTCGTTATTGCAGACGCTTCTTCTTTTTCTTTTTTTTCTTGGCACGGTCGAAGCGGGCAATATTCTCCTGTGTAGCTAAGTCGACAGGCTTCGGTGGCTCCTTCTTCAGGCCATCCTCCTCCAGCGACTCGGGTTTCTCACCCCGTCGGTTCATCTCAATGACTTTCTTGGCACGTTCTGCCGAGATGGTTTCCAGGTTTGACGCGATGTTCTTGTCCGTCGAATAGGTCACCAGCCCTGCCAGAATGTCTCCCTTGAAATAGTAGTAATCGGCATCGAGCGTCTGAAGGATGACATCCCTGGAGGGCATGCGGCGTCCGGCTTCCACATAGTCGTCAACCTCGTAGTTCAGACAACACTTCAACTTAGCACACATACCTGCCAGCTTCTGCGGATTGAGCGAGATATCCTGGAAACGGGCTGCCTGAGTACCCACGCTGACGAAGTTCTTCATCCAGGTGGCACAGCACAGCTCACGGCCACAGGGTCCCGTACCGCCAATGCGTCCGGCTTCCTGACGGGCACCAATCTGCTTCATCTCAATGCGCACATGGAAGGCCGCTGCCAGGTCCTTGATGAGCTGGCGAAAATCCACACGTTCGTCGGCAATGTAGTAGAAGATGGCCTTGTTGCCGTCACCCTGATACTCTACGTCGCCAATCTTCATCTTCAGACCCAGCCCCAAGGCTATCTGGCGGCTCTCAATCATCGTGGCATGCTCGCGGGCCTTTGCCTCGTGGTATTTCTCCATGTCCACTGGACGGGCGATGCGGTAGATGCGGCGGATGTCATCAGCGCTCTTCAGATTTGCCTTCTTCACCTGCAGGTTCACCAGTCGTCCTGTCAGTGTCACCACACCAATGTCGTGCCCAGGGTTGGCCTCGACGGCTACAATGTCGCCCTTCTTCAACTCCAGGTTGTTCACGTTGTGGTAATAGCCCTTGCGAGTGTGCTTGAACTGCACCTCCACCAGGTCCGTCGTGTCAGTATTGCCTGGCACGTCGGCCAGCCAGTCGTAGGTATTCAGCTGCCGGTCTTGCCGTCCGATGGCCTGATGACACAAGCCACGGTCACAGCCGGTCTTTATCTCATACTCTTTAGGGTTCTCCATATCTCTTTTAACTCTTATTTTTTAACTCTTATCTCTTAACTCTTAACTATTTCTGTATCAGTAGTACAATCATTTGCAATGCGAAGTGGAAGAACACAATCTTCGCGTTGGCATTCTGCCCGATGTCACGGATGGCTACATTGGCCAAGTCGGTGATGGGTAGGATGTTGCCCTCGTTCACGAAACGGGCGAAGTTGCGGGCAAAGTCTTCCTCACGCTGCGTCATGTAACAAAGTTCCTCGTTGTGGAAGTTGTACATGAAGTTCTCGCGAATCAGCCGCAGAAAGTACGTCAGGAAACGCTTCTGACGCTCGCGTCCCATCTGTGCCATACGCTCTGCCCACGCCTTCAGGTCCTTCACCTTCCGCTGATAGGCCAAACGCATCAGCGACTGGAACATGTCTAAAAACAGCTCGTTCTCCGAATCGGCACTCAACAGTTCCAATGCCTTCAGCCAGTTGCCATTGGCCATGCGTGCTACACGCTGTGCCATATCCTCAGTCATTCCGCGCCTGTTGACAAGAGCCTGTCGGATGTCCTCGTCAGCAATCTTCTTCACGTCGATGCGCTGCACACGGCTGCGGATGGTTTCCAGCAGTCGGTCAGGCTCCTCGCTGACCATGATGAACACCGTCTGCGACGGCGGCTCCTCCAGCAACTTCAGAATCTTATTGGCACATTCCTGATTCATGCGCTCAGGCAACCAGATGATGCTCACCTTGTAGCCACCCTGACTCGACTTCAGGCTCAGCTTGCGCACCAGTTCGTCGCTCTCGCCTGCGGTAATGATGGCCTGCTGGTTTTCGCCACCCATCATATCCAACCATTCCGTCATGGTGAAATACTGTCCAGCCATCACCAGTTCGTGCCACTCACTGGCGAAGTCGTCGCTCACGGGTTTGTGCTCAGTCGACATCGACGGCAGTTTGATAGTAGGATAAGTGAAGTACAGATCGGGGTGTTCCAGATTGCGCAGCATCGGACTCTCTACCTCCTCAACGTCGCCAAACATCGACATCGGCTGGGGGCTGCCCTTCGACAGCAGTTTCTTGGCAAATCCAATGGCCAATGCCAGCTTGCCGCAGCCAACTGGACCACACAGCATGATAGCATGAGGCAGACGCCCCTCGTCCACCATCTGTGTCAGGCGCTGCTGCACTTCCTGCTGTCCTATCACCTCTTTGAACATCATTCAAAATGCAAAAGTAGTGTAAATCGGGCGAAATACCAAATTTATTTGGATTTTTTCAGTTATTTTCCTTCATACCACTCCTTAAGTACGAAGAAGGCCTTTTTCTTTTCGCCATTGTCGCTGACAAGTCCCTTTCGATTATAGTAGTCCTGAATGCCAGGCAGCACACGACGAGGCGAACGGAAATCCTTCAGAATCCAAGGAGACGTACCTGACAGGCCGTCAATCTTGTCGAGCATGGCAATGTTTTCGCGATATAGGTTCTCCTGAAATTCCTCCGTCCAACGTTGGTTTTTCGCACCATGCAAACCGTAGCGCGCTCCACCTCCGAACTCGCTGATGATGACGGGCTTGTCGTAAGGTATCTCCCAGTGCATTTTCGCGGCGTCGTTGACATCACGATACCAGCCGATATACTGATTGAAAGACACAACATCGACATACTCATTCATATTGTCTGAGAGGCGGTTGACATAGTTCGAGGCACCAGTGACCTCCATCGCCATCGAGATAAGCCGACTGTCGTCGAGTGTGCGTGCATGCTGGGCTAGACGACTCAAGAAATTGTCACGTTCAGGGGAGTGCGGCGTCTCGTTGGCAATGCTCCAGATGATGATGTTAGCACGGTTGTGGTCGCGGCAAATCATGTCGGTCAGCTGGACTTTGGCATTTTCGAAGGTTGCAGGATTCGTCCAGTCAATGGTCCAATAGCAGGGAATCTCACTCCATACCATAATGCCCATCTTTTCGGCTTCGCGAACCATGTATTCGCTATGAGGATAGTGCGCCAATCGCACGAAGTTACACCCCAGTTCCTTGGCCCAGCCAAGCAGTATACGGGCATCGTCTGTACTGTTGGCACGGCCACCGCCGAAGGGTTTCTCCTCGTGAATGGAGATTCCCTTGAGGAAGATGGGCTGGCCATTGAGAAGAATCTGCTTGCCACGCGTCTCAATGGTACGGAAACCAATGCTGTCGTGCAGTGTGGTTTCGCCACACTGAAGCGCTACGCGGTAGAGTTTCGGATTGTCAGGAGACCAAAACGCCACCTTCCCACTTTTAACTTTTATCTTTTCACTTTTCACTTCCCCTTGAGCATCGGTGGTGAACGTCTTCTCAATTTTCAGTTCTGGAACAGACAGCGTCACAGCATGGCCAGCCTCTGCCTTATTCAGCTTGGCTGAGAAAAAGATTCCTTTTTCTTCTTTATCATTTATCTTTTCATTTTTAATCTGTAGAGAATAGTTTTCCAGATACACTGCTGGTACTTTGACCAGACTGACGTCGCGGATGATGCCGCCATAGTTCCACCAATCGAAGATGAGTGTGGGTATGGCTTCGGCATGCCGCTTGTTGTCAACCTTGACAATGACCACGTTCTCACCTTCAATGAGCAGGTCAGTGACATCGAGGTTGAAGGGTGTGAAGCCGCCGACATGGTGACCAGCCTCCTGGCCGTTGACCCATACATGGCAGTCGTAGTTCACAGCGCCGAAATATAGAAGTGAGAGGTAAGAGGTGAGAGGTGAGAAGTTAAAACTGCGCTTGAACCACACGGTACCTTCGTAGAAGAACAGACGTTCGTCCTGTGTATTCCAATCACCAGGAATATGCATAGTGGGCGATAAGTCGAAATCGTACTCTATGAGGTCCTCAGGAAGCTGTGGCTTGGCATTGCGGAAAAAGCCCCACGGTGTGGGATTCATGCGGTAGTCGTAGTAACCCTCCTCCTGTACGTCAACAATGTAGTGCCAGTCACCGTTCAGCGATATATTTTCGTAGGCACCAATGTTCTGTACGAGCGGCATCTGCGCAGTAGCATTGTTAAAGAACAAATAACAGGTTATCAACAATATACTCCAACGTTTCATAGTTCACTTTCCCCTTCCAATTCGATAAATACGGAACGACATCGCCGGCAGATTATCGGCCAGCAGCGTAACTTCCCGGTCGGTACCACATTTGAGTGTACCACACTGGGGGGTGATGAGTTCAGGCTGTTGGATGCTGTTCTCATCGTCCATACCCTTGTGGCTCAGCGTCATGGTAGTGGCCGTGTGTTCTCCCTTCATGCCGTTCAGACGAATGCTGACAGGCTGGGCAGTGCATGAGGTATTGGCCACCTTCACGATAACTTCGTCTGTCTTGGCGTCGAAGGCAGCCGAGGCAAAGAGACCGTTTTGTCCAGCAAGGTTGGCAACAGGCTTCTTGTCCATCGTCAACTGTAACACATTGGTGCCAGCATTGGTGGCATACATCTGCTGCACATAGTAGCTGACGGTCTTAAAGACCTGCGTCTGGTCGTACCATATCTGGTCAGGACGCCACTGCCAGCCGTCGACATGGGCGAAAAGCGGAGCCGGTGAGGTCATATAGACGATATCGGCATTACGCTCGAAACTGGTCATAAAGGCAGCCTCAAGGATGGCAGCCTCATAGTGGTTCCACTTCTTGCCTTTCCCGTGACAGGCATATTCACCTGCAAAGACCTTCGGCCCCTTGCGGTCGTACGAGTCGTAGCGCAAACCGTTGCTGAGAAACCAATCCTCGTCACGGTAGTAGTGTTCGTCCACCAAGTCGGCCTTCAGCTCCTTCATGGCCTTCCAGCCTTCGGCAAACTTGTAGGTGTCGTCAGGAGTGTCGTCAGGCATGGGACCACTCGAACCCACAATCCTGATGTTAGGATACTTCGCACGGATGGCCGCCACGAAGGGTTTCAGACGCTCATAGTAGAACGCCCCCCACTGTTCGTTGCCCACGCCGATATACTTCATGTTGAACGGTGCGGGATGGCCCATATCGGCACGCACCCTCCCCCACTTCGAGGTAACGGGACCGTTGGCAAATTCGATGAGATCCAAACAGTCGTCGATATAGGGTTGCAGCCCATCAACAGGCACATGAGCACCCTCCTTGTCCCAGTTCTGGAACTGGCATGCCAGTCCGACACTAACGATGGGTAAGGGCTCTGCACCAATATCCTCAGACAATTGGAAAAACTCAAAGAATCCAAGCCCGTACGACTGGAAGTAGTCGGGATAGTAACGGTGTTCGAAGGTATGCTCCCAGCGGTTCTGGTTCAGCGGACGGTTCTCCACTGGTCCTACGCTGTTCTTCCACTGGTAGCGCGTCTCGAGGTCGGTACCCTCGACGATGCAGCCGCCGGGGAAGCGGAGGAACTTGGGGTTGATGCCCTTGAGGATCTCCATGAGATCCTTTCTCATGCCGTGTCCATTGTAGGTGTCCGCAGGCATGAGGGAGGTGAAGCCGAAACGGGCCTTGCCGCCCTTGGGGGCGCGCAGGACCAGACGGGCCTTCGGATCGTCCGCGACGGCAGTGAAGGCCGCATCATAGCGGGCGTAGCCCTTGTCGGAAAGCACGAAGGAGGCTTTGCCGTAGACTTCGCCCTGTTCGCTCTCGATCGAGACTTCGATATCCACGGGAGCGCCGACGCCCTTGGCGAACATATAGAAGCGGTAGATCTCGCCCTTCTTCTGGGGGACGCCTACGAATCCGACGTTGTAGACGGAGGTGCCGGGCTTGAAGTCCACGTCCAGCGCACAGAGACGGTGTTCGTTCAGCGTGTCCTCCCGGTTGAGGGACATGACCGCGCCGTCTTCATACCAGGCGGGGATCGGTGTATAGGCGATGTTGTCCTTGCGGATCCAGGAAGCCGCGCCCTCCCCGTGATGGAAGGATTCATGGAAACCCTGGGGCGTCGTGAAGTAGGCTTCGTCTTCGTCCAGCGTGACGCGGGGCGGGGGAACGGAATCCTCAAAGGCCCGGTTGCGGATCATCTCGGGATAGAGGCCGCCGTCGCCGGAGCGGTTGATGTCTTCAAAGAAAAGGCCGTACAGATGAGGGGCTGCGGGGAAGGTCTTTCCCTGCGTCAGGATCTTGACTGAGGTGCTCATGGATGACTCCTTTCGCTGA
>JAEEGK010032691.1_pt1 | contig 10161 bp, 9 predicted proteins | sample 8958771 | NCBI WGS metagenome assembly JAEEGK01 (sample SAMN16246547, study PRJNA631951) | gut metagenome | biome: gut microbiome; feature: rumen; material: SC-attached | host: Bos | place: Iran: Karaj | collected 2018-10 | reverse complement strand
ACCGCCGATACGGCCGATACCCAAACCTGCACCAATTACTGCGAGACCAGCACCTAATACTGCCAAACCCGCACCTACTGAAAATGGTTCCATAAAATTTAATTTTTAATTAAACGTAAGTTCTTTATTAATAGTTATTTATATATCTCCACATCGCCATTAGCCTGAATAACCGTTTTTGTGTATCCACTCATCATTTCATAATTATAAATGGAAACAGTCATTTGCTGAATTTTTTTCTGATAACCCAACGTCATCTTTACATTGGGCTCCGATTTATGCTCGCCAAACAGCACCATTTCAGATTTGAAGTTCCAGCCTGCCTCTTTCAAATCCTCCGCATACTTTCCAACAGCATCCCATTCGCAGTCGGAAACCTTTGCCAGAAGATTCCTCAATTCGCAATTTGGTGTCAGAAAAGTTATCACTTCAAATGCTCCAAATTCAGGCAGAACCAAATTCTCGGTCAACTTGTTTTTTGGCAAATATTTGGTCGCAACCTCTATTTCGTTATCTAACAATGATATGAGCGTTTGCTCATCAATCGCAATGCTTGCGTCTGCGGTCAGATTCTGACATTCGGCCTTGATTTTGGCATCGCGCACGGAATCGCCCGTGATTGCCTGCGCCCATAGCAGGGTGCCCGCAAAAACCATAACCGCCGATAATAGAATCTTTTTCATTTTTCTATCCGTTTTTTCCTTTATCGGACGCGGCTCGCCACGTCCCTACATTTGTCTTAAATTGTTAATTATTAAATTCTAACTATAAAATTCTAACTCCTAAATCCTAATTCCTAACTAATCAATGCTTCACCGCCATACCAATATACATTGCCGTCAGCATTGTGAAAATGTAGGCCTGAAGCGCCGCAACCAGCAACTCCAGAACATCCATAAACAGCACAAAGACAATGGAAACGGGCGAAATCAGCACGCTCTTGAATATGAATATCAGCGAAATGAAACTCAATACAATAATGTGGCCCGCGGTAATGTTGGCGAACAATCGAATCATCAGCGAGAAGGGCTTGGTGAACAGGCCAATCAACTCAATCACCGTCATTATCGGCTTGACCAGAACGGGCGGGCCAGGCATCCAAACAATCTCTTTCCAATAGTGCTTCGAACCTGATACATTGGTGATTATGAATGTGAACAGGGCCAGCAGCATTGTTACGGCAATGTTGCCCGTCAGGTTGGCGCCCATTGGCAGCAGGCCGAGCATATTGTTTATCCAAATGAAGAAGAAGAGCGTGAGCAGGTAGGGCAGATACTTGCGGTAGTGCGCCTCGCCCAGGTTGGGCACTGCAATCTCGTCTTTGACAAAGAGAATGAGCGGCTCGGTGAATCCGCGCAGGCCTGTGGGCACTTCGCCGTATTTTTTGTAGCCGCGCGCGGTGGCAATGAAAATCCAGAGCAGCAGAATGGCCGAGAGCATCATCGAAGCCACGTTTTTGGTTATCGAAAGGTCGAGCGGTGCGGCGTTCAGAATGGCGCCGTGCTCGTCGTGCTTGAGTTGGCCGCTCTCTGCAAAGTAAATCTTGTCGTGGTGCAGAATGTACTCGCGGCTGCCCCCGCCACGCACAACGGTTTTCTTGCCTTCGTCAAACGCCGACGACATAAAAACGTCAAGGTGGCCGTCGCTATATAATATAATAGGTAGCGGAATGGCCACTGCCGACTCGCTGCCGTCGGGTGCCGAGCGGTCGTAGAAGTGCCACGAGTGCGAGTCTTTTATGTGGTGCATTATGACTTCGCCCGCGTCGAAACCTTTCTCGGCAGGTGCGACGGCTGCCGCCGTGTCGGTCTGATTCGTAATGGTGTCTTGCGCAAATATCGGGTTTGCCGCCAACAAAAGGCACGTTGCAACCAATGATTTTAAAAGTCCCATATCATCAAAATAATATTCAAGTTTAGTGTAACTGTTTAAACACTATTTATTTAGCATTTTGGGGACAGCTACATTCTTTTCGCATTTAAGCGTCTTTTAAAGGTAGGATTATTTTTGATAAAGTGTAACCTTTTGGAAGAAAAATTGAGGACTCGTGAATAATTGTCTAATTTACAATGTGTTTTTGCAAGAATGGAGCCTCTGAAACATTTGATTGGCGCTTTTCCGCGCGTCCGGGCACAACTATCATAGGCACAAAACGATAACCCGATTCAAAATTCATTTATTTTTGCCCAAAACAAATCAACTATGACAAAACAGGAAGCCATTGACAAGGCATTGGCCTATTTCAAAGAGGGATACGCGTGCTCGCAGTCGGTTGCAATGACGTTTGCGCCCGAGTTTGGTGCTGATGCGAACACTGTTGCAATGATTTCGGCGCCGTTTGGTGGCGGAATGGGGCGCTTGCGCGGAAAATGCGGTGCCGTGACTGGCGCTTTTATGGTGCTTGGAATGGCCACGGGCAAGTACGACCCAAAGGATATGAACACCAAACTGGCGCAATACAAAAAAGTGCAGGACCTGAACGCCAATATTGTAAACATTTATGGCACAGCCGAATGCGGCGAACTGCTGAAAAAGAAAGTCAGCAAGGAACAAGTTGAGGCGCGCGCCCACCACAACATTGTTTGCACAGGTATGATAGAAGATTCGGTTTCGGCGCTATATGACATTCTCTACCCCGAAAATACGGATAAAGCGCAATAATCTGATTGTCATATAAAGAGAAAACGAAAAAAATATACTTTTGCCTCACACTAAAATCAAATCATTGTGGATAATTTAAAGGATTTTGAATCGACAACGGGCGGCGGACGGAACAAGAAGCTTGTCACCATCATCGTCGTGGAATCAATACTACTGGTTGTGTTGTGCTTTCTGTACTTCTCAAAGACCTACACAAGCCACATTCAGACCATAACCATCAATCAGGTTTCGGAAGAGAAGGACTCACTGACGGTGCAGTATCATCTGCTGCTGACCGACTACGAGAACATTGAGACCAGCAATGACAGCATCTCGGCGCAGCTTGAGAAGGAAAAAGAGCACATCAAGCAGCTGATGACCGAGCTGAAGGCCACCAAATCGGAAAACAAGGCACAAATCAACAAACTCAAAAAGGAGCTGAAAACCCTGCGCGACGTGATGAAGAGTTTTGTCCACACCATCGATTCGCTCAACACGCTCAACATCCAGCTCACCGAGGAGAACACTCAGGTGAAGAAGCAAATAACACAGGCCAAACAAGAGAACAAGCAGCTGACAAAGAAATACGAGGAAGCCGCAACCAAAGTGGCCAAGGCGTCGGTAATCAAGGCCATCAACACCGGTATGGAAAGCTACACAGCCAAAGGCAAACCGGCCAACAAAGCCAAGAAGGTTAAACGCCTGGCAGTGAAATTCACTCTCGACGAGAACCCGATTGCGCCGCAGGGTAACAAAAAGGTTTACATCCGCATCATCACCCCCGACGGCCTGATGATGGTGAACAAAGAGCAGGAAACGTTCAAATTCGAAGACGACAAGATAACCTTCTCGGCCTTGCGCGAAGTTGACTACAAGGGCGAAAAGGTTGATATGGTTATTTATTACGAATGCGACGAAGGCGAGCTGACATCGGGAACCTACAAAACCGAAATCTTCTGCGACGGCAGTATGATTGGCTCAACCGATATTGTTTTGAAATAGCACTAAAAATCAGGATAACAACAATTTATGGAAATAGTAGTAAGCGGCATCAGGCCGACAGGCAACCTGCATCTGGGAAATTATTACGGAGCGGTGAAGAGTTTTGTGAAAATGCAGGACGAGTATAACTGTATGTATTTCATTGCCGACTGGCACTCGCTCACAACACATCCCACACCTGAGAACATCCAAAACAGCGCACGCACCATTCTGGCCGAGTATCTGGCCTGCGGAATCGATCCCGACAAGGCAACCATCTACATCCAGAGCGATGTGCCCGAGACCATCGAGCTCTATCTCTACCTGAATATGAACACCTACATTGGCGAGCTGGGACGCGTGACCACCTTCAAGGAGAAAGCCCGCAAGCAGCCCGACAACGTGAACGCCGGACTCTTCACCTACCCGACACTGATGGCGGCCGACATTCTGCAGCACCGCGCCGTAAAGGTGCCGGTTGGCAAAGACCAGGAGCAGAATATGGAAATGGCCCGCAAATGCGCGCGCCGGTTCAATAATATCTATCAGGTTGAGTTCTTCCCCGAGCCGCAGAATTTCCATTTCAGCGAGCACGCCATAAAGGTGCCTGGGCTCGACGGAAGCGGCAAGATGGGCAAGAGCGAGGGCAACTGCATCTACCTGTTTGAGGACGCCAAGACGATTACCAAAAAGGTGATGCGCGCCGTAACCGATGCCGGTCCGCAAGCGCCAAACAGCCCCAAACCCGAAGTGATTCAGAACCTGTTCACGCTGATGGAAATAGCCAGTGAACCAGAAACTTACAAATATTTCGACGAAAAGTGGAACGACTGCACTCTGCGCTACGGCGATATGAAGAAGCAGCTGGCCGAAGACATTGTAAAGACTCTGGCTCCAATCCGCGAGCGCATTCTCGAATACTCGAGCAACACCGAGCTGCTTGACAAAATCGCCCGCCAGGGTGCCGAGAAAGCCCGCGAGAGCGCATCGGCCACACTCAAAGAAGTTCGTAAGATAATCGGTTTCAAAGTTTATTAAACCACAGTGATATGAGTCAGGCGCAATTGATTACCGACGCGTTTGCCAAATGCGGCCAGTTCAACATTCTGGTTGTGGGCGATGTGATGATTGACGCCTATATGTGGGGCAAGGTTGACCGCATCTCGCCCGAAGCGCCGGTGCCAATCATCTCAATCAAAAGCCACGAGGAGCGTCTGGGCGGCGCCGCCAATGTGGGACTGAACGTGAAGGCGATGGGCGCCAATCCGGTTATGTGCGCCGTAATTGGCAGCGACGAGAAGGGCGACCAGCTATGCCGCCTGCTCCAGCAAAACGGAATGACAGCCGACGGCATCATAAAGTCGGACAAGCGCAAGACAACCGTCAAGACGCGCGTCATCAGCAGCAACCAGCACCTTCTGCGCATCGACGACGAGCAGACCGCACCGCTGCCCGAAGATATTGAAAAACAATTCATCAGCCACATCGACAGCCTGTTTGGCAAATACAAGTTCGATGCCGTGATTTTTGAAGATTACGACAAGGGCAACATCACTCCCGCAATTATTGAACACGTTGTGGCACAAGCTCATAAACTCAACATTCCGACACTTGTCGACCCAAAGAAGCGCAACTTCACCAGCTATAAAGGCGTAACTCTCTTTAAACCAAACTTTAAGGAGATATGCGAAGGGCTTAAAATCACACTTGCCAAAGGCGACTTCGACGCCCTCAATGCCGCGGCGCAACAACTGCGCTCAATGCTCGGCGCCACCCACATAATGGTAACGCTTTCTGAATTAGGCGTTTTCATCACCGATGGCGACAGCTACTCTCGCACGCCAGCCGAAATCCGCGACATTGCCGACGTTTCGGGCGCCGGCGATACGGTTATCAGCGTGGCCTCGTGCTGTATGGCAGCCGGTCTGCCACCCGTTTTAACGGCGCAGATTGCTAATATTGCCGGCGGTCTGGTCTGTGAAAAGGTCGGTGTTGTGCCTGTTGACAAAGAGGCTTTGTTAGCCGATGTTGTTACAAAATTAGGGTAGTAAAACACCCTTTTGCGAATACTACCAATTTGTATATCAAGAAGCTCCGTTCGCACGCTGTTTCTCGTCAAGAAATGGTGTCACATCAATCCCCTCAAGCTCAGCCATAATCTTAACAGCCTCGGCGCGTGACTGGCCGCAAATGAGCGGGTCGGGTTGGAAGGCGCCGCAAATGCGCGGGCGCTCGGGACGGCCGAAAATCTTGCAGCGCAAATCGTCGTCAAGGTTAACGCAGCGCACACCCGCAGGCTTGCCGTTGGGCATTCCTGGAATGGGCGAACTTATCGAAATCACTATGCAGCACGCTGCACATCCTGGGCGGCATTCCATAATATTTTCGTTTTAAACGGGGGCGAAAATAGGGATTGTTATGTATTATGTTGATTTGCACCTATAAATATTATGTGTTTTCCGTAGCCTCCAAAAATTTTCCCCTTCCCTATGCAACAATCTTAATATTAAATCCATACCTTTAAACAAAAGTTTGTCGGCCTTGTTCGGGCAAGCGCCGCAATTTTGACATTGTTTTATAAATTCTTAATTATCAGAATTATGGAAAAATTGATTTACATTGTTCTGGCGGCTTCGGTGGTGGCGTTGAGTTTCGCCTACCTGTTCTTCCGTCAGATGATGAAGGAAAGTGAAGGCACCGACCTGATGAAACAGATTGCGGCTCACGTGCGCAAGGGCGCGATGGCCTATCTGAAACAGCAGTACAAGGTGGTGATTATCGTCTTTGTGGTGCTGGCCGCCATTTTCACCGTGATGGCCTTCTTCGGATTGCAGAACAGTTGGGTTCCGTTTGCGTTCCTGACGGGCGGCTTCTTCTCGGGTCTGGCGGGTTTCTTCGGAATGAAGACGGCCACTTACGCTTCGGCGCGCACGGCCAATGCGGCTCGGCAGACGCTCAACAGCGGCCTGCAGGTTGCGTTCCGCTCGGGCGCCGTTATGGGCCTTACGGTTGTTGGTCTGGCGCTGCTCGATGTCTCGGTGTGGTTCCTGGTTCTCGACCACTTCATTCCTGCTGAAAATCACCTGATTATAATCACCACAACAATGCTGACCTTTGGTATGGGTGCTTCAACTCAAGCGCTGTTCGCTCGCGTGGGCGGCGGTATCTACACAAAGGCTGCCGATGTGGGTGCCGACCTTGTCGGGAAAACCGAATACAACATTCCTGAAGACGACCCGCGCAACCCTGCCACCATTGCCGACAATGTGGGCGACAACGTGGGCGACGTGGCTGGTATGGGCGCCGACCTGTACGAGTCGTACGCTGGCTCGATTCTGGCCACAATGGCGCTGGGCGCTTCGGCGTTTGCCGCTTCGGCTGCCGACCTGCAACTGAAGGCCGTGCTTGCACCGTCGATGATTGCGGCTGTGGGCGTGGCTCTGTCGATTCTGGGCATTTTCCTTGTCAAAACCAAGGAAGGCGCTGGAATGAAGCAACTGCTTTCGGCCCTGAGCCGCGGAACAAACACCGCCGCAGTGCTTATCGCCATAGCAACATTCGCCATTCTCTGGGCTCTGGGAATCGAGAACTGGCTCGGCATTTCGTTCTCGGTGGTTGTGGGCTTGCTGGCTGGTGTAATTATCGGTAAATCAACTGAATACTATACTTCGCAAACCTATAAGCCGACGCAGAAGGTGGCCGAAAGTTCGCAGACTGGCCCTGCAACGGTTATCATTTCGGGCCTGGGCCTGGGTATGATTTCAACCGCCATTCCTGTTGTGACAGTGGGCGCGGCTATCGTGCTCTCTTATCTGTGCGCCAACGGTTTCCACGTTGAGTTCACGGCTGCCAACCTGTCGATGGGCCTTTACGGAATCGGCATTGCGGCTGTGGGAATGCTCTCGACGCTTGGCATTACCTTGGCCACCGACGCTTATGGCCCGATTGCCGACAACGCTGGCGGCAACGCCGAAATGAGCGGTCTGGAACCCGAAGTTCGCAAACGCACCGATGCTCTCGACGCTCTGGGCAACACCACCGCCGCCACGGGCAAGGGATTCGCCATTGGCTCGGCCGCATTGACGGCTCTGGCTCTGCTGGCTTCGTATGTCGAAGAGATTAAGATGGCGCTTATCCGTATGGGCGAAGCGCTGCCAAACGGCGTTGAAGCCGCAAAGGCCACGCTGGTCGATTTTATGGAAGCCTACAACGTGAACCTGATGAACCCGATTGTGCTGGTGGGCGTTTTCATTGGCGCAATGATGGCGTTCCTGTTCTGCGGCCTGACAATGAACGCCGTGGGACGTGCCGCGCAGAAGATGGTTGAAGAAGTTCGCCGTCAGTTCAGCACCATTAAGGGCATTCTGGAAGGCAAAGCCGATCCCGACTACGCTCGCTGCGTTGAGATTTCGACCAAAGGCGCACAGCACGAGATGCTGTTTCCGTCGCTGCTGGCAATCATTGTTCCGATAGTTGTCGGCGTGGTTCTTGGCGTGGGCGGCGTTCTTGGCCTGCTCATTGGCGGACTGGGCTGCGGATTTGTTCTGGCTGTGTTTATGGCCAATGCAGGCGGTGCCTGGGATAACGCGAAGAAATATGTTGAAGAAGGCAACTTCGGCGGCAAAGGCTCTGACTGCCACAAGGCCACCGTGGTTGGCGACACCGTTGGCGACCCGTTCAAAGACACTTCGGGCCCGTCGCTCAACATTCTTATCAAACTGATGAGTATGGTCTCAATCGTGATGGCTGGCCTGACGGCTGCGTTTACGCTGTTCTAAAGACTAAAGACAAACAGACTTCAGACTACAGAACGCTTTCGGCGGCTAATCTGAATAATCTAAAAACGCTCTGGCGGATGTGCTGGGGCGTTTTTCGTTTATTGATTGACTGAATGGTTGAAGACTACGGACAACAGACTTCTGACCACGGACGCTTTTAGCGCTTAATCTGGATAAACTAAAAATGATGGTGTTTATTCATTCATTAAAGAATTAGTTTAATTGATTTGGAAGAATTGGCTGATTAATACATCAGTATAATAAATACTTTCAAAATTTTTCGCAAGGCGGCCATAATTTCAGAAGTTACCTTACTTTTACTACGTTGTAAAAACGATATGGCTAGCAAGATTTTCAACTGTATATCAATCATTCTGCATCCGGTGTTCATGCTCACTCTGGGTATGATTATCATCATCAGTGTGCTGCTGCCGGGTTCTCTATCGAGCCAATGGATACTTCTGGCTTTCTGCGCCGGCTATTCCATTCTGATGCCGCTGGCTTTCATCGGATTTGCGCGCATTCTGGGCTACGTCGACGACCTGCGTATGCGAAGCAAACGCTCGCGTGTCTTTGCGCTGGTTGTGAACGCCATCAGCATTATTGCCTTCTGCCGGTTGCTGAGCAGTTGGCACGCACCGACGGTGATGCAGACATTTGTGATGGGTGTGTCCGTAACGCTGGTTATTGCCGCCCTGCTGGCATTTTTCACTCGCATCAGCCTGCATGCCATTGGTTGGGGCGGACTGACGGCTCTGGTATCGTTCCTGACGTTCTCGCATCCGTGGATTTCGCCGCTGCTGGCCGTCGTTGTGCTGCTGGCCGGTCTGGCCGGAACGGCTCGCATCTATCTCGATGAGCACAAGCCCTGGCAGGTTTATGCGGGATATGCCATTGGATTTTTCTTCATCTGGATTGCTTTTGTAATTATTCCTGTATTCGGACTACACTTATAATCAGTTCATTATGGCAAAGAAATCACAATCGGCCAAAAAGGCGAAGAAGCCGGCTGGCGACAACAAGAAATCGCTCAAAAACCGTATTCTTTCAACTTTCAATCAGAACGATGGCAGACTGCTCAACTACAAGCAGTTGTCGAAGTTGATGGGCATTACCGACGACGAGACGCGCAAGCTGCTCAACACCTGTCTGAACGAACTGGCGGCCGAAGGCGACCTTGACGAGCCATCGCGCGGGAAATTCCGCATGACGCAGAAATCGGCCTATGTGACTGGCACTGTCGACCTGACTTCGAGCGGCGCGGCGTTTGTGGTTTCCGATGAGTTTGAAGGCGACATCTACATTTCGGCAAGCAACCTGCACCACGCCCTGAACGGCGACACGGTGAAAGTTTTCATCTATGCCGACCGCAGCCGCAAGCACGTTGAAGGCGAAGTGATTGAGATTATCAAGCGCAAGCGCGAACTGTTTGTGGGCATTGTCGAGACATCGAAACACTTTGCATTCCTGGTGCCCGACCGCACGCAGATGCCTTTCGACATCTTCATTCCGCTGGACAAGATGAAGGGCGCGCAGCGCGGACAGAAAGCCACCGCACGCATTGTGGAATGGACCGAGAAACAGAAAAACCCGATTGGCGAGATTGTCGAAGTGCTGGGCAACGTGGGCGAGAACAACACCGAGATGCACGCCATTCTGGCCGAATACGGGCTGCCCTACCGCTTCCCGAAACGCGTTGAAGACGCCGCCGCCGAAGTGGACGAGCAGATTTCGGAAGAAGAGATTGCCCGCCGCCGCGATT
>JAEEGK010032685.1_pt1 | contig 10163 bp, 7 predicted proteins | sample 8958771 | NCBI WGS metagenome assembly JAEEGK01 (sample SAMN16246547, study PRJNA631951) | gut metagenome | biome: gut microbiome; feature: rumen; material: SC-attached | host: Bos | place: Iran: Karaj | collected 2018-10 | reverse complement strand
GCGGCTTCACCGCTCTGCCCGTGGATGCCCAGGATGGATGCGCAACCCTGCTACTCCCGCAGCAGCAGAGCCACGTTCTCGCCCTCGCGCAGCTCGCCGGTGAAGTAGAGCTCCAGCCGCCGCAGCAGCCCCACGCCGGCGCCTGCGGCGCAGAGGGTATCATAGATCATGTCTCCGTAACGGAAGTTGTTCACGTGCCCCAGGCCATCCAGCCAGCTTGGATAAACCCGCCGCCGGTCGATTTCCCGGTAGTCTTCGAGCTGAGGAGCCATCCGGCTCTCTGCCTGGATCAAAGGTTCGCCTGCGGGAAGGGAAAAGCGCTCGAGATAAGCACGGTCCCGGATCAGCTTTCGGGCATTCAGGTCGATGAGTCCGGAAAAACAGGAGATGGAAACCGCCCGACTGCCGTCAGCGTGGCGGAACTCCAGTTCGCGGCGAAACAGGGGACCCCGACGTCCGGAAAACCAGGTGCGTCCTGTGAGCACCTCACCGGGGCATATGGGACTTAGCACCTCTGAGGTCAGGGACAAAAACAGCCAACTCACATTCTCTTCCCGCACCAGCTTCGGATTGTCCATGCCAATATCCAGCAAGTGCTCCTCCAGGGTCGTCTCTATGATGCGCAGGAGGCCTGAAATCTGAATATCCCGCCGACTGTTCAGCATGGAGGAATCCACCAGCGCCTTGTATTCCATTTGCATTTCGTCCGTCATCGTCCGCACCTCCTGAAAGATGGGCGTATTATATACGTTTTTTCAGGATATGGCAAGAGACGATGCTTCACATTCCGCGGCTTGCCCGCTGTCAAATAACGGTTGAAAAGAAGGTTGCAATATAGTATGATGAAACAAAAATAAACAAACAGGAGGTAGAATAATGGTCCCTTATTCCGATGATGAATTGAAGGTAATCGGCGAGCATATCAACACGACTTCCTTCGGCGGCAGATTCACCTTCACGACCCCGAAATATAATACGCCCATTACCCCCAGGGAGAATGTGGCCCTTTGCGTCAAACGGGAGAAGCCCTATTGGTTCCCCTCCTCCGCAGATTTTCTGAACATCGAATCACGCACCAACATCGACCATGTAGCCCGCGCCGAGGTCATGGACATGGGCCCGCCGTACAAGGAAGAGGAGAAGGGCGGCAAAGACCTGTTCGGGATCACCTGGGTCTTCGTGCCCACGGCGGGCGGCAGCATGGTGCAGCCCGGCAATCCCACCCTCCTGGACGCCAACGACTGGCCCGAGATCATCAAGTTCCCGGATATCGACGCACTGGACTGGGACGAGTGCAGGCGGCTCAATTCCTGCATGAACGAAACCACCCGCAGCTTCTACGTTACCTTCCAGAACGGCATTTTTGAACGGCTCATCAGCTTTATGGATTTTGAAGGCGCCGCCCTGGCCCTGATCGATGACGAGCAGAAGGACGCGGTCCATGCGCTGTTCAGCAAGCTCGTTGATATGTATAAATCCCTGATCGACCATTATCTTGAGATCCTGAATCTGGATGGCGTCCTTTTCCACGACGACTGGGGTTCCCAGCGCGCCCCCTTCTTCTCCCTGGACGTTTGTATGGAAATGGTTGCGCCCTACCTCAAGCAGATCGTTGACTACTGCCATGAAAAGGGACTTTGGTTCCAGCAGCATTCCTGCGGCAAGAACGAGCTCCTGGTCCCGGCCATGATCTATGCCGGCGTGGATATGTGGCAGCCTCAGTCCATGAACGACGTGGAGATGCTCCGTGAGAAATACGGCGACAGGATCATGTTCTCCATCGCGCCTCCTGCCGTGCCCAGAGATGCATCCGATGAGGACGTGGATGCCGCAGCGAAGGCTTTCGTGGATAAATACGCGCCTGACTTTGCGGAAAAACCCTTCATAGTGGGCAGCTTCTTTGCGGATCCCCGCTTCACAAAGGCGATTTATAAGTACAGCCGCATCGCCCTCAGCAAGTAAACTCGGACAGATCAACGGAGGCGTCCGCAAACCGATGCGGGCGCCTCTTCCACTAATAGGATATGAAGAAGTTACTTTTCGTTTTCTTGTGCATGGTGATCGTGATCTCCCTGCCAGCGACGGCAGCGGAAGAAACGGGCATCTGCGGTGATAATCTGAGCTGGAAGGTATCCGAAGGCGTACTCACCATTTCCGGCCACGGAGATATGTATTGGTACGATATGGGAGCCGCTCCCTGGTATCCGCTGCGCCAGAGCATCCGGTCCGCAGTGGTGGAGGAAGGGGTCACCAGCCTCAGCTACTGCTGCTTTTTCTATCTCACAGAGCTCCGGGAGGCATCGCTTCCCGGTACTCTGGGAAGCTTGGGCGGCATGGCCTTTTACGGCTGCCGCAGTTTGCCGGAGGTAATGATCCCGGCAGAGGTATATGAGATCGGGGACGACGCTTTTTACGGCTGCCGCAGTCTCACCGCGATCCATGTGGACGGCGCAAATGGGAGCTATTGGGAGGACGACGGCGTACTGTATTCGGGGACGACCTTGCTTTGCTATCCTGCGGCCAGACAGCAGGAGCGCTATGAGATCCTGCCGGGGACAGATAAGGTGGGCGCCTGTGCGTTTTCCTACTCTCCGCTGCAGGAGCTGTGGATCCCTGAGACAGTCCGGAGCTTCGATACCACTGCCCTTACGGATTGCTACAGCCTGCGCAGTGTGGAAGTCGCCTGGGGAAACTGGTATTATACCGCCAGGGAAGGGGTGCTTTACAGCGGCAGCCTGCAAACGCTGATCTGTTATCCGGCGCAAAAACCGGGCACAGTTTATCGTATCCCCGCGGAGGTCAGCAATATCGCGATCCGAGCCTTCGCCGGAAACGCCAGTCTTCAGCGCCTGGAGATCCAGGGCAGTCTGACAGATATGGGAAGCCTCGCATTCGTGGGCTGCAGTTCTCTGCGGAGGGTCTATTTCTGGGGGGATGCTCCGTTGAGTGTGGGCTTCAGCCCGTTCCCGGAAAACACAAGGGCCTTTTTCCTGCTGCAGGGAAAAGGGTGGTCTGCAGTGGACGCCCAGGCCTGGAATGTGAATGAGCTTCAGCCGTGGACTGAGAACGAGGATCTGCTGCTGAACGGGGGGAGGATGACCCAATGAGCGAATACGGCACAAAGAAGGAAAGTGGAGTAACGTCTTTATGAGCAGACAACGTACGGTTCTTGCCTGGAGTCCGGAGCATTGCAGGCATTGCTTTGGCTGTATAGCCATGTGTATTCGCGGCGCTCTCACACTGGATCATGAGCATGCCGCACTGGATTACAATATCCGCAAATGCATACGCTGCGGCAACTGCCTCCGGGCTTGCCCAACCGGCGCGCTCCATACGGAAACCGTGTACGAACCTTGAATACAAAACGCCCGGAAGACTTCCGGGTGTTTTGTAATTGTAATCCTTGCACGATTCTGCTATACTGTTTTCATAGAAAACTTAGAAAAGGAGCGAGTATAATGGGTAAATATGATGAACTGGTTTTCAAGATCCCACAGGAATTCCATTCTTGGTATGGCTTTGTGGCTCCACGCGGCTTCTTCCGCGGCACTACCATGATGGAAAAAGCCCATGTCTACATGGACTGGACCGCCGTGAACAAGCCTCTGCCCATGGAAGTGCCCCATACCCACCACTGCGCTGATGAATACCTTGTCTTTACCAATGCCGACATGTCCAATTTCTTCGAGTTTGACGCAGAGATCGACGTGTGGCTGGGTGAGGATGCGGAGAACATGGAAATGTTCACCATCACCCAACCCACCATCATCCGCGTCCCGCCGAAACTCTATCACTGTCCTGTGAATTTCCGCAAGATCAACCCGGAAAAGCCTATCGTTTTTTCCGCCGTATATCTGGACGGCGACTGGTCCAAGATCAACCGCCGGGTCAACGAGCAGGGCAGGGAAGAATTCAGCTATGACGGCGCAGGCATCCGCCGCTGCGTCATGGACCGCAGCAAGGAATGCATCTACTGCGGAAAGTGCTTCTCCAAGGCCATGAAGGACTTTGAAGAAAAGAAGCCCGAGGAAAAGAAGGAAGCTCCCGCGCCTCAGGCCAATCTGCTGGCTCCCTATTATGAGATGGCGAAGAAGCCCAGGACCGGCAAATTCGACAAATACGTTTATCCCTACAAGCCCGACAACCATACCGACAGCCGTTTCGTCAGCCCCCGCGGCGGTTTCCGCGGCGCGGAGGAGATGGAGGGCAGCAAGCTCTGGTATCTGTACAACATCGTTCAGAAGGCCTGCACCATCGGCGAAGAACCCCATATGCATCATGCTGTGGAGGAATATCTGTTCTTTACCGGTGCGGATATCTCCAAGTTCTTCGAGTTTGACGCAGAGATCGAGATCTCCCTGGGTTCCGACCCAGAGCATATGGAGACCTACACCATCACCGAACCTACGGTGGTCCGCATCCCGGCGGGCGTCTGGCATGGCCCGGTGGTCATCAAGCGCCTGGGCGCGCCCATCAACTTCGAGCCCTTCTATCCCAGCGGGAATTACGGCAAGATCGTTTACCGCGACGGGAAGTACATCTATGAGGGCGGAGATCTGCCCAAGAAGTAAGCCTATTAAAGAATACCGCCTGCCCGAAACCGGGCAGGCGGTATTCTTTATGTCTCAGAATCCGTACATATCCATGAAATAGACGATGATCTTTACCGCCTGGGCGCGGGTCGCGCCGCCGAAGGGGGAAAGGGTACCGTCGGGGAATCCGTTGATAATGCCCCGGCCCACGGCCCAGATCATGGCGTCCTTTGCGTAATTGGAAGTCGTCGATCCATCGCTGAAGCCGCTGAGACTGCCTGAGGGGACGTTATCCATTCCGCGGATGGTGATGAAGCGGTAGAGGATCGCCACCATCTGCTGCCGCTGGATGGGCTCCTCGCCGGCAAACTCGCCGGTGTCCTTGCCGGTGATGATCCCGAAATCTCCGGACCATCGGGCGACAGAGGCATAGGGAGTTTCATCGGTGATATCCGTGAAGTAGAAATCGCCGTTGATGACGGTGCTGCCGTCCAGGCTCCGCTGGAGATTGGCCAGCATGGTGACAAAGTCCGCCCGGGTCATGGGTTCGTTGGGCCGGAAGGTGTCGCTGTCGCCGGAAATGATGCCGCGGATCAGCGCTTCCCGGACGGAGGGAGCGAACCAGTCAGACGAAGAGACGTCACGGAATTCATGGATGCGGGTATCAAATTCCATGATCGCGCCGGTCAGGGAATCCGAGACAAGGAGCTTGTTGCCTTTCAGCAGGATGCCCTGGGGGTTGGCAAGGTCAAGATCGTCCTCGGCGGTCACGGCCATGGTGCTGACCCGGCCGTTCATCAGCCGCCGAATGGCGCCGTTTCCGGTATCGGCGATATAGATCGTTCCGTCGTCAGCAACGACAAGACCCTGGGGATGCTCAAAGAGGGCGGAGGCAGCGGGGCCGTCGGCAAAGCCGCAGCCGTAGACGCCGTTTTCATCCTTTTCGCCGCCGTCGCCGGCCAGGACGATCAGTTCCCGCCCGCTGAGGCAGAGAATGCGGCTGCGGCCCGTCTCAGCGATATAGAGGTCCCCGTCGTACCAGCAGAGGCCCGTGGGCTCCTCAAGACCGGTATACACGGTGGTCACATTGCCTTCCTTGTCCATACGGCGGATCGCGCCGTTGCCGGTGTCCGCAATGTAGAGGATGCCGCTTTCATCCACAGCGAGGCCGGTGGGGTGGAACAGACTGGCTTCTGTGCAAAATCCGTTCTTGAAGCCCTCAGTCCCGTCTCCGCAAGCGGTTTTCACGTCCTCGTCGACGATATAACGCACCACGTTGGCGCTGGCGTCGCTCACCGCCCAGCCGTCCAGGAAGGGGACGATGGCCCAGGGCTCCATAAACCGGGCTTCATCCAGCTTGGCGTCAAAGTAGTCGGCGATCACGATGCCGTTGATGTCCCGATAAGTGCGGTCACCGGCAAAGACCTCGGCTTCTCCGTTTTCCACCCGCCAGACGACCTTGTTCTGCACGTCCGTAGCGTAGAGGGTATCCCCGTCCAGATAAATGCCGGAGATCATGCCGCCGTCAAAATCAGGGGAGTCGAATGCGGCGGAGACAGCGCCTGTCAGCAGGGCGGCGATCAGGATCAGGATCAGAATGCAGCGTTTCATAGCTTTAGTTCCTTTCTTCCATTTCCAGAGAATCCAGTGTGAGAACTTCAAAACCCTCAGCCTTGCCCTTGAGTTTGATGCTTCCGCCGAGGGAGGTGGTCTTCGCCCGGTCGCCCAGGGCGTCGGCCACTGCGCGGGAGATATAGATCGTGCCGCCCGGCGCATTGGATTCCAGCCGGGAAGCCGTATTCACGGTGTCGCCGATGGCAGTATAGTCCATCCGCTTGGGAGCGCCGATATTTCCTACGACGGCGGAGCCATAGTGGACGCCGACGCCGAAGCTCACGGTGCGGCCGAAGCGCTCCTGGAGCTGCGCGCCTAGGGCCTTGGAGCCCTCCACCATATCCATGGCGGCGCAGCAGGCGAGGTAGACCGGGTCCTCCTGGGGGAGGGGAGCGTTCCAGAAGGCCATGGTACAGTCCCCCACGAATTTATCCAGGGTGCCGTGATGGCGCATGATGCACTCGGTAGTCAGGGTCAGATACTGGTTGATGATCTCCACCACGGTGGGCGGGTCCAGGGATTCACTCATGGTGGTGAAGCCCCGGATATCCACGAACAGGACGGCGATATCAAAGGTCTTGCCGCCCAGGTCCTCCGCAGCGCCGCCCTTGACCAGCAGCTCCTTGAGGATGGCGGGGTCCACATAGCGGCCGAAGGTATCCGTGATGTGCCGCTTTTCCAGGGAGGCCCGGAAATAGTTCAGCGCAACGGAGGCCACGAGGATGACCGTGACGGCCACGGGTACCCACAAGACGTGGAATACCAGCCCCGCCAGCCGGTAGAGGCCGAAGCACAGGCCTACCCATACGGCGCACAGCGCCAGCCAGGTCAGCAGGGCGTGGAGGACCTTCCGGTCCCAGAGCCACCAGAAGCAGAGCCCGGAGATCAGGAACAGCAGCACGAGCTGCAGATGTTCATTGGCCTCATGGGGATAGAAGCCTGCCCGGAAGGCGTCGATCAGGTTTGCCTGGATCTCGATGCCGTACATGGGGGCCGCGTGATCCATGCTGGTGCGGTATTCGTCCTGCATTCCGGCGGCATAGGGGCCGATCAGCACGACCTTCCCAGCGAAATAAGATGGATCTACCGTGCCTTCCAGCAGATCGATGACGCTGCGCCGGTCATAGTAGCTGCCGGGTCCGGCGGTGAAGGGGATGTAGAAGAAGCCCTTGGCGTCCGTTTTGGGCAGGGGAGTGGCTTCCATGCCGCGGCTTGCGGCGTACATCTCATACAGGACGCGGGAGAAGGAGTAGACCCGCCCGACCTCCGGCACGTCCACATAGAGCATGGCATGGCGCAGGATGCTGTCCGGGTCGGCCATGGCGTTGATCTGCCCGGTATAGGACACCTCCCGCAGCTCGTCGAAGGGTTGGTCCCAGGCAAGCACCGCCTTGGTATCGATGTAAAAGCCCTCGTCCGTGTTCACCAAGCCGCTGCCGAAGGTGCCGGCGGAGGCGAACAGTACATTGCCGCCGTTCCTGGCAGCCGCCACCAATGCCGCATCGTCTTCGGGCACGGCGCTGTCGCCCACGAACAGTACGTCGATGCCGATGGCGGCGGGCTTTCGCTCCGGGTCTTTGTTCAGATAGTTGATGGCCTGGACGATCACGCTGCGGGGCCAGGGCATGGGCCCCAGGGCGTCCACGGCCCGCTGATCCATGCCGATGACCACGATCTCACCGTCCGTGGCGGCTGAGGATTGATAGACAAAGTCGGACACGGTGAAATCCGGCTGCTTCAGCACGCCCAGCGCCGCGATGGCGGTCAGCACGGCAGCGGCCAGCACCGCAGCGCCGATGCGTATGATAGTGGGGGAGAGTTTCATTCTTTTACTGTTCTTAACTAAGCAGGTATTGCTTTTCAAACAAGCCCTACAGCAGGGTATCCGTTCCATAGGTCGTTTTCAATGACTTGATCCCACTTATGATTCGTTCCATCATAAGACACATAGAAACCATCCGCTGTATTACCAAAGACGTCGGTACCCAACGTCGTAGGGGGATCGCCAGAAAAGAAAGCTTCATGGAGATAGCTGCAGCCGTAGAAGGCTTTGTCCCCGATGGAAGAAGCATCGGGAATGTTGATCGTTTCAAAGGAATCATTAACAATGCCACAGAATGCATAGCTGCCAATGACTGTGATCTCTTCAAGCGCGATATCATTGACACGGTCTCTGATAGCATACCAGGGTGCTTCCTCAGCGGAGGAAAAATCCGGGATCGTATGGGAATTGGCAAAGGTCAAAATGCCGTCATTCAGGAACCAGACTAGCCCACCGTCTTCGATCAGCCCGCCGTATTCGTAAGCATAGAGGAAAGCGTCGTCGGGATCCGAAAACACGGAAGCATCTGACAGCTTCTTAATGAAAACACTGGCATCAGCAAGGTCCGCTGTACCTCCGCTCGCATTCGTAAAGCTGCCGCTGTTAATAAAATAGGCATCTGGACCATTTACGATTTTTCCCGTACTACTGTTGTAGAACGTGCCGTAGTTGAGCAGCATGTAGTTGTTGGTCAAAGTATTTGCACTGAGATTGTTCAGCGTTCCGCCTGCATTGTTGGTGATGGTGCCGTTGTTGATGACATCTCCGTTGTTGTCGATGACGCCGCCGGATTCATTCGTAATGACGGCGTCCTCATGGTTTGCAAGCGTAGCGTCGTCGTTTATAGTGATCGTTCCGCTGTTGGAAATCGTGCCGTCATTTGCGAGGCTGGCCTCTCCATAAATGGTGATGCTGGATCCGGCAGCGTTTGTAAAGGTTCCATAGTTATTAAACTCATCGCCTGTGACAACGTTTGTGAGGGACATACTGCCGTTGTTGGCCATAGTGCCGCTTATGCCGTTGGTTGTTGTTCCGATAATGTTGAAGCTACCGTTGCTTGTGAAACTGGCGTTATTGGTAAACGTACCAGCCGAATTAACAGAGAACGATTCGTTGCTGATGATGGTCCCATCATTGACGAAGGCTTCATAGATAGAGATGCTGCCGTCGTTAATGATTGTTTTGTTGGCTGCAAGAGTGACGGTTTTGCCGTGTTCGCCGAGGGAAAGCGTACCTCCAGCCGCAATATACAGGTCGAAGTTCACGGTGATATCTTCATTGGCGGATTCGACGTCTCCTTCGATGATCGAATCCATCGTCAGATTCGCGTTGGAGAGTTCGGTAATGACCTTGTACAGGTTTTTGATCTGGACCGAAGCGTCCGCTGTGGCCTGGAACGGCTGCGAGTATGCAGCGTCACCGACGGTCAGCTCAGCGAGATCATATGCGTCGCTGTATTCACTGAGCGGTTTATACACATTGGTGTCCGTGATCTGGTATTCGAGCTTCACCCAGGCCCCGGAGGCGACCTTCACGGTGTTGTCAGCCGAGCCTTTTGTGACCGTACCCTTGACTGTATAGGTTCCGTCCTGACTGTCGCTGGTGCTGATGATGATGTTCGCAGCCTCCGTCGCATTCAGAGTGAACACGATCTTATCCACCTGCTCGAATGTTGCGGTATAAGTGGCTGCTTCGGTGACAGCAGCAAGTTCAGGCGTCCAACCGGTGAAGGAATAGGTATAATCTTCAGTTTCTGCCTTTTCAGGAACATTATCATTTGACGGGATCGTACCGTATTCAACAACCGTCGTGTCAAACACGCTTCCGTCGTCGTTCATCCAGGTGATGGTGTAAGACTTGATGGTCCATTTAGCCTTAATGGTTATATTCTCAGCGGGCATGGTTTCGGGGATGGTGTCCCAGCCGCTGAAGGTATAGCCCGTTTTGGTAGGATCATCGGGTTTCTGAATAGCCGTACCGGCAGTGCCGTAGTCGTAAGAAACGGCCTCTTTAATAACGGTGGATCCGTCTTCGTCCACGAAAGTCACGGAATATTGCTTGACGGTCCAAGTAGCCTTAATGGTTACATTTTCAGCGGGCATGGTTTCGGGAATGGTGTCCCATCCGCTGAAGGTATAGCCCGTTTTGGTAGGATCATCGGGTTTCTGAATAGCCGTACCGGCAGTGCCGTAGTC
>JAEEGK010032684.1_pt1 | contig 10163 bp, 3 predicted proteins | sample 8958771 | NCBI WGS metagenome assembly JAEEGK01 (sample SAMN16246547, study PRJNA631951) | gut metagenome | biome: gut microbiome; feature: rumen; material: SC-attached | host: Bos | place: Iran: Karaj | collected 2018-10 | reverse complement strand
AATAATTTAGATTAAAAAATAATAAATATTTAAATATTAAAAAAGAAAATTTGTTAAATAATTTATTCGATAAATCTAATAAAGAAGTAATTGAAGATATTAAAAGTGGAGAAGAATTTATTAAAAATTTAAAAGGACAAAATGAAGTGAAAATTTTTAGATTTATAAATAGAAATAAAAATGAAGGTTCATCTTATATAATAGATATTAATATTTTAAATTGTGAATTATTTGCAAAATTAAATAATAGAATAATAACCATTATTTCAAAAAATCATCAATTTATAATAAATCAAAAAGATGAAGAATATAATGAAGAATTTTATAATATTACAATTTATGTTAAAACTTATATTAATATTAAACCTAAAAATTATGATTATTGTATTTTTCAAATAAGTGGAATTGAAATTGAAAAAGAAAGTGAATTAATTTTAATGGAAGGTTATTCACATATTGAAAAATTTAATCAAGTAGTAAAAACAATCTCTTATATTTATAAATCTAAATCATTATTAAATGAAAATAAACAAATTTATTGTTCAATTAAAAAAAAGGATAAAAAATCTAATTTTTTAATAACATATCAAATTAATAACAGTATAAAAAAAGAAATAGAATTTTTATCAAATAAAAAATATTTAATATTTCACTCAAATGAATTATTAAATGAATGTAAAGATATACAAATTTGTCCATTAAAAGTACTAATAAAACTTAAATCAGAAATTAAAGAAAATCAAAACACAGAATTAGAAATAGAATTTCTTTCATTAAATAATATTCCAACATATTTGAGAAAAGATGAAGTAAAATATAATGCAATAATATCAGATTCAAATAATAAATTATCCAATTCAAAATATATTTATTATTATCAAGATATTAATTTTCTTAATAATACTTTCCAATATATTTTTATTAATTTCAAAAGAGGATTAGGTTCATCAATTGCAAAAATAATTCCAAAAGAAATAATAGAACCAAATCCAAATTGGAATAATAGAATTAAATTACCAATTAAAAATTCAGATAATTTAACTTATTATATTCCATATGATGAAAATAATCAAATGTATAAAATATCAGAAAATGAAACTAAATATTGCATTAATTATAATTGTGAATTATATATTGGTATTTATTCTAATGAAAATGAAGATAAAATTAAATTAAATGAATTTTCAATTCATACAGGAAATTATACTTCATTAAAAGAAAATGAATTATTATATTTTTCCATTGAAAAAGAACATTTAGAACAAAGAGTAACTTTTATAGTTGAAAAAGAAAGTGATGTTGTTTATATTAATTTTAATAGTGATATGTGTAGAATGACAATTGTTTCTACATATAATGCAAAGGCAAAATTTTGGAAAATTGATTCATCTATTCAATTATTTCCTATTTATGCAAATGATACACAATTTAATCTAAAAAGTTTGAAAGGTTTAGTTTTTAGTTTAAGAGTTAAAACTGAAAATAATTTAAATGGAATTTGTAAGTTTTCTATTAAGTATTTTATACCTGAACAAAATTATCCTGAAATTTATATGGTGAATACTAATGTTGCTTCTATTGGGAAATTTAATAATAATAATATTTCATATTTTATTATTCCTTGTTTTAATATTCAGAATATGAATAATTTAACTATTTATGTTTTAAATGATAATAAAATGTTTTCTGATGATGTTGAAATTTATATTAATAAAATGAATTTAGAAGATTATTATAAATTAGATACTAATGAAATTAAAAAGGAAATGCCTTCAAAAATTAATAATCAATTATCTTCTAGTAAACAATTCAATACTGATTATTTATTTTTAAATAAAATTAATAATGAAATTGATGATATTGTTTTTTTAGTCACTGTTGAAAATAAAAAAAAATGTAATTCTTTAATTTATTTATTGACTCGATTTGATGATATAAAAGAAATAATTAAAATTGAATATGGAATATATGAATTAATTAAAATTAAACCAAATAGCAAAATTATATTAAATTTTGGAAAAAGTAATAAAAATTATTTTGTTGAATTTAATTTAATTGAAGGAAAAGTTTTATTAGAGAACTCAAAATTTGAAATTGAAAACTTAAGTTTAATGAATAATAAAATTTATGGATTATTTATTAATCCTTCAAATGAAGAATATTATACATTAATAAATAAAAATAATGATTATTCTTTAGTTTATGTTAAATATATTGAAAATGAATATAAAAATACAATAAATGAAATTTCATATAATAAAAAAAATTTTTTTTTATATAAAAATAAATATTCAAAAATTAAATTTCCAATTTCATTTTATGCTAAAATTGATAATACAATATTAAATAAAGGAAATGATCTTCAATTAACAATTCAATTTATTAATGATAAGCAAAATATAGATAATTTTACTTTTATCAGTGGATTAGTTGATATTGATTATATTAATAAATTAAAATATTCAAATGAAAAAATAATTAGACAAAATATTTCTTCTGAATTAATTTATCAAAAAGGACTAAAAGAAGTAAGATTTATCTTTAACAATTCAATTATTAAAAATAATATTCTTGAAAATAATATCATTTTTATTTCATTAATTAATGAAAAAGATTTATATAATAATATTATGATAGAAATAAATATTTTACCAATTAATCTTAAAAATGGTGATATTTTAATTCTGCCAAGTGATAATTATTATTTCTCAAATTTTTATGAAAAAACAATTTTAAAATTAAAGAAAAATAATAGATTAGATAAATCAATGTTTATTGAATTTTTATATTCATGTAAAGATAATATTATTATTTCAATTAATCCTGAAAATACAAATATTAATTATTATAAAAATAATTCAGATTTAATTCAAAGAGAAATAATTAAAAATGGAAAATCTTATATTGAATTAAATATAGATAAATTTCCAAATATAAAATATATTGAATTTGGACTTTTAATAAAACAAACAAATTCAAAATTACTAAAAGAAGAAAATAAAAATAATTTTTATATTATAAGATATCAAATAGATAAAAATATTTCTTTTAATATTCCTGAAATGAAAATAAAATATTCAAAAGAAAATTCAATGTTCTCAGTTTCTAAAATATTAAATAAAAAAAATATAGTAAAAGATGCAGTGTATGAAATGAATCTTTATTTAGAAAAAGAAATAAAAGATAAAAAGAATATAATTTCATTTTATTCATTTATAATTCCAAAATATAAATTCAATCCAACACAATTTTCAGAAAATGAAGTTTTTTTTAAAGTAAATAACTCAATTATTCATAATCAAAATGTATTTATTTCAATAATAGTAACTGCAAATTATAATAATGAACAAGAAATTTTACAATATGAAATATTATATTTAAATAATGAAATTATTAATGACAAAAATAAAAAACAAAATAAAATATGGATTAAAATTTTAATTATTATAATAATATTTTGTATTTTAATTTTTATAATAGTATTTAAAAGAAAAGATAAAAATAATATATTAATTGATACCTCATATAATTTAAAAACTTATTAATAATAAATGTAATTATATCAATAAAAAATAAATAAAAATAAAAATCTTATAAAAAAGACAAAACCGTTATATTCATAACATATATAACAATAATAATAAATAATCTAATAATATATTTAAAAAAACAAAAAAATCAAAAAATCAAAAGTAAAAAAAACTTTTTTTTAACTTTGAATATTTCTATCATCATCACTTTTATCTTTTACATAAAAATATCTAACAAAACATCCAATCATTAAATTAACTGAATTAAGTACACCACAATAAAACATAACTTTCATAGCAATATCATGTTCATAATATTCTTTAATTAATCCATAAACATAAGAAGGTGGTAAATTTCCAATACTATTTTGTAAAAAATTATTAATAGTAACAGCATCACCTTTAATTTCATTTGGAACACTATTAATAATAATTCCTGTTCCCAAAGGAACAATTCCAGTACCAAAAAAGAAATAAAGCCAAAGTAAAGATAAACAAATTAAAAAACTATTAGTATAACATGAAAAAATTCCAAAAATTGTTGAAGAAAAAACAAAAAAAAAACATATTAATGTTGCATGTTTTGATGTATATCCACCCACACAAGTTCCTGACACACCACCTAATACTATTCCTAATGTTGGTCCTGTAAATGATATTATTAAATATGGTATATCTATTTTTTTACCTGAATATTTATCTTCTAAATATGATGGTGACCAAAATTTTAATCCACCCATTGTAAAATACATTAATGATATTCCTAATGTCATTATCATAAATATTGGATTTGTTAAAATATTACATAAATTTAATAATAATGTTGATTTTTCATCTTTTGTTTCTTCAATTGAAAATAAAACAGTTTCATTTTGTGAATGAGTTTGATTATTATTTGTATTATTATTGTTATTGTTATTTGTATCTGTTGCTGTATTACTATTTTGGGTATTTATATTATTTGTTTCGTTATTAAAATTTTCATTATTTTTTTCATTGTTATTTACTTTAATTAAATTTTTGTCAAATAATAAATTATTTATTGAAAAAATAAAAATTGCTAATATTATACATAAAACTCCTTCAATAAAAAATGAAATTTTCCAATTTTTATTAAAAATTAAACATATTCCATAACCAAAAACAATTCCAAATGGTAAACCTAATTGTATCAATGCAATCATCATTGTTCTTCTATTCTTATCACCAAATTGATCACACCATATTGGTAAATAAATAGTAAAAAAAATTTGAGAACAACCATTTAAAATTCTCATAAATACAACAAAATAATATTTTTCAATAAGAACACAAAAAATTAAAGAAATTGCTTTTATAAAAAGTGTAATTCCAAGAATTATTTTTCTATTTATTTTATTAATTACTTGTAAATAAATAATAGATGAAATAATTCTTCCTAAATAATCTGCACTTCCTAAAAAACCAAATTTTGCATCTGAAGCTTTTAAATCACTTTTCATTATTGTATTTGCACATGGAATAATTCCATTATCAAAATTTGATAATAATGATACTATTACTAATATTCCAAAAATATACCATATTTTTCCCTTTCTTAATTCTATAATCTTTTTTTTTATTTCTGTTTTGTGTTCTATTATATTGGATATAAATATTTCTTTTTTGTCATTTTCTTCAGACATTTTTTTAATATAATTATTGTATTTAAAAAAAATTATATATAATGGTTATAATAAATTGTAATTTAAAGAAATATACCATTTTTTCAAATGTGAAACGTAAAAATAAATGTTATTTAAAAAAATATTTTTTTATTAAATCATTTTATTTAATTCATTAAAGAAATTGCATGCTATTACTTTTTTAAAATAATAAATTATGATATTTGATGATGTCATTTTATTATATAAATAAAAAAATATAAATCTAATTTATTATTTTATACTAATAATAAAAAATTATAATTTGATAATCTATTATTTATTTTTATATTATATAAACTTTTTTAAACAGATTTTTATTATTTAAAATTTTAGATTTTTGTTTTAAAATTAAGTTTTATTCTATTTAAATTGTATAATATTAGTCATTTTTTTATATATTTTTTATTATGAATGATATATATATCTTTCTAAAACATATTTAGATTAGTTTAAAATGATTAAAGAAGAAAGAATAAAAGTAAAATAGGAAAACTTAAATTATTATTTATCTTATCAATGTTCTCATAAAATACACAATATTTTTAAATTAATATTATATAAGATAATGTAAAGATGTTTACATTTTCTATTATATTATTTCTTTTTTGATTATTTATATTTGATTTTATTTTACCATAATTTAGATAATTAAAAGATTATTTAAACAACATAATATAAAATTATTGTAAAATTTTTAATATTATTTTACTTTAAAAATCAAAGTATTTTATTTTAAAAACGAATTTGATTTAAAATTTAATATTACAAATATTTTTAATATATATTTATTGATTTATTTTAGAAGAAAAAAAGACACAATTTATCAAAAAAAAACCATAATTAATTAAAAAAAATGAATACATTTTATTAAATAATCTTCATATATTAAAATAATAAAAAATTAAATATTTCAAATTCAGTATTTAAAAAAATCCATAAATTAAATATTTATAAAAAATAAATGAGTAAAGTCCTTCAAATTACTGATGAAAAAAATGTTCAAGATTTTATAAAAGATTATAATGATAAATGTGTAATTGTTCAATTTCATGCAACTTGGTGTCAACCATGTAAAAAATTAGGACCAGTTTTAATTGAAAAAGCAAAAAACGCAAATGTTGATCTTGTTCAATTAGATGTTGATGAAAATGAAGAAAATGCAGAAAGATATGAAGTAAATGGTATTCCAAGAGTTTTATTTTTTAAAAATGGAAAATTAGTTTATGATCATACTGGAGCTGATGTTACTAAACTTGATGAAGGTTTTAAAAACTTAAAATAAATAAATTTTTTTTTATTTATTAAATTAAAGAATTTTTAATATTGGGATATTAAATAAGGATAATATATATTTTTTTTTTATTATTTTTATATTTTTGGTTTTTTTTTCCTTTTATTTTATTTTTATTTATTAAATGTATTATTAGAATATTTTCTTATATTTAATTCAAATAATGAAATTAAAATTTGAATTAACGGATTTATTATTGTTTTAAGGATTTTTTTAAAAATATTTTTTTTGTTGTTAAAATTTTTTAAAAAAAAAACATTGTATTATTTAAAATATTTAATTTATGTGATTGGCATTTAATAATAAAATACAAATAATATTTCCCAAAAAACCAACAATCTTTTTTATTTGTTATATAAATTAATAATCAAAAAAATCAAATAAATGAACAGTCAATCCAGAAAATATTTATACACAAAATGTGCATTCACATATATTATCAAAAATAATTTTATAATAGGTTTTTTTTACTTATTTGATTTTCTTTCAATTTTATCTTTCATTACTTTAGTTCCATTAAAAATTAAAAATTACAATAAAACATATAACGAAAAAGATAATTATTTATATTATTTTAGTATATATAATCTATATAAAGAATATCTTCCAACAGATAGCATAACATATATGATAGTAGTTATATGTATAGTTATTATAGTTTTAATTATTTATTATATATTATTACTTTTACTTACAAAAGATAGTGTAAATTCAAATGGAACTAAAATGGAAATTTTTAAAAAGATATATGTAAATTTTTATGAATTCATATTATTTAGAGCTTTAAGTATTTATATATTTGATAGTTATATTACTTGTATAGTTGAATGTGTTTATAAATCTTTTGAAAAAAATGGAGAAGTTTATGGAATTTTGGAATTTTTTTTAATTTTAATATTCTTTTATTTTGTCTCAGATACTATTGGTCATTTATCAGGACATGCTGTTGTTGCAAATTTAAAAGCATATAATGGAACTTTGGGAGATTATCCTTTTGATATGAAATTTTCAGCTACTTATGATTTAATTTGTATTATATTGAAAATTTTTATTTCTATTGAGAAAAATGTTTTAATTAAAGGAAATTTTTTTATAACTTATAAAATCTTTTTTCTAAATTTAATTCCTTTTATTATTATATGGATTTATTTTATTTATATTATGTTAACTTTTTATGTTACTACACATGAATTACTTTATTTCCCATTGAAAAAAACATCAACAATTAGAAATTGTTTAATTACTTTTGCATGTATTTCAAGTATTATATGTATTTTAATAGATGAAAAAAAAGTTTTTTTATTTTATTTTTTTGAAGTCATTTTTTTTGCATTTATATTATTTTTTTTTCTTTCACATGATGAAACAACAGTTTTAGAAGTATTTTATAATAGTAGAAATTATATATCAATGTTAATTTTTTTAATATCAAATGATTTAGATTATAATCAAATAATAGCAAAATGGATAATTAATCATAAAGTAACATGTAAAGTAGATAATTGTTCAATTTGTCCTTATATAATCAAAACGTTTCCAGAAATAATTCCAAATGAAATAACAATAGAAGATTTTTTTAGTTTTGTAGTAAATGTAATTGGAGAAGAATTAAATAAAGGAAATTTAATACCTACACCAGAAGAATTAATATATCTTGATTTAATAAAATTATATGATATGCAATTTAAAAATGAAACACAGAGATTAAAATATTATTTAGCAAGTTATCAATATTTAATTAAATATAAAGGAACAAATACAACTATTTACTATAATATTCTTGTTATGTTTGAAAAAAAAATGGAAGAAAATGTTGATTTTAATAAAAGTTATGCTGAATTTAGACACAGTGAAGAAGTTTTTGTTTTATATAATGATTTTTTTAATGAAATTGATAATTTTATGAGATATCAAAATAAAAATCCAGATAATATAATTGGAATATCTGATAAATTATTTCACTTTGCAAAACATCCAAAAATATTAAGTTTAATTAAAAATAGTTCAAGTTATTCATATGAAGTATTATTATTAAGATATATATTTGAAGTTGTTGCTGTAAAATCATTAAATGAAAATTATGAATTTTTAGAAATGAATAATTTTGATGATTATCTTGAATTTCATTTTGCTCATGATAATTTTCTTTTAATACATTATGGTTTAGTTGCAAAAGATTGTACAATAATTAAATCAAGTTATGATTTTAGGAAATATTTAAATTATTCTTTAGATAATTTATTCCCTTCTGATTTAAGACAATTTGGTAAAGAAAAATTTATAATTAGTATAAATACAAATGATTTTAAAGATGATTTAAATATTTTTGAATATATTGTTATCAATTTTAAAAGTTCAAAATTAATGTCAGAAGGTTTTTTAGAAAGTTTTTATATGAAATATGTTTCTTTTCCTTCAATTGATTCAGGAGAAGTTTTAGTCTCTGGACATTATCTTTTAGGAAATAAAGATGTTTTAATTTATAAACAAGAAAATGGAAAAGAATATTTAGTTTCTTTTTCAGAAAAAATGGGAGCATTATTAAAAATCAGTCCTGAAATTGTTTCAAATTTAGCAATTTCTCAAAAATTTTTCACTTTTGCTAAAATGTTTAAAAAAGTTTGTTTAAAAGAAGAAGAAAGGAATCATGATAAAAATAATTTAAGAAAACAAGTTTTAAATTTAGAAAATGAAATTAAAAATGGGAAAGAAACAAATATAGATAAAATAAGAGAAAATGAAAAAGAATTAAGAAAATTATTATCAAGAGAAAAAGAAAAAGAAGAAGAAATTGTTGTTCAATTAAATTTTGAAAGATACTTAAAAACATTATCAGATTATTTAATTGATAATACAGAAATAAAAAACCCAGAAGAAAAAATAAATGAATTTAAAGATTCAAAAAACTATTTAAATAAATTAAAATTTATCCTAAATAAAAAATATGAAATTGATACAGATGGTTGTTTATATTTTGTTTATTATGTAGTAACTGAAAAACATGGAATAAATTCAAATGAAAAAAGAATGAATGATGATGAAAAAAAATTAGAAAATAATTTAAATGATTCAATATCAAAATATGTTCAAAATACTGTTGGTGAATCAAGTACTGCATCAGGTTCAGTTAGCACTTATTCAAAAGGAAATAAATTAAAATTATCAGGAAGAGAAAAATTAAAAGAAGAAGAAAAACAAGATTTTGAAAAATTAAAAATATTTTCAAATATAATAACAGGAATAAATATTTTATTAATAATATTAGGTTTTTTATTCCTTATTTTATTATTAATTAATGATAATCATTTTACAAAATTATTTAATTTATTTCAAAGATATAAATATTTTATGAGAGGAATTCAAACAGAAGAAATGAGATTAGTTTCAAATGTTTGTATTGTTTATCCAAGTAATGATACAAATTGTCATTGTTTTTTTCAAGAATTTTCAGAAAATTTACAAAAAAAATTAGAAATTGTTGGTTATGGAATGGATATTAGTACAGTAGTTTATAATCAATTTAGAGAAAATTTTAAAACTATAAATAATCATTATTTATCTTTTAAACAAAATGTTTTTGAACTTTCTCAAAGTTATGTTGATGAGATTGAAAATGAAATTATTTTAATTCCAGTTTCTACTTCTGATTATTCTGAT
>JAEEGK010032683.1_pt1 | contig 10163 bp, 6 predicted proteins | sample 8958771 | NCBI WGS metagenome assembly JAEEGK01 (sample SAMN16246547, study PRJNA631951) | gut metagenome | biome: gut microbiome; feature: rumen; material: SC-attached | host: Bos | place: Iran: Karaj | collected 2018-10 | reverse complement strand
CTCCTGCTTTAAGTAGAAGTGATGTAGGATTTGCAATGTTTGCTGGAACTGATATTGCAAAAGAAGCTTCTGATATAGTAATTCTTGATAATAATTTTTCCTCAATTGTAGTTGCTATTATTTATGGTAGAAATATTTATGATAATATAAGAAAATTTCTTCAATTTCAATTAACTGTAAATTTCTGTGCATGTCTCCTTGTTTTTATCTGTGGTTGTATAGGTAATGAAACTCCTTTAACATCAGTTCAAATGTTATGGGTAAATTTAATAATGGATTCCCTTGGTTCCCTTGCATTAGCAACAGAACCACCATATGAAGAACTTCTTCAAAGAGCACCAACTCGTAAAAATGAATTTATAATAAACTCCCGTATGTGGAAACATATCACAATCCAAAGTTTCTTTCAATTGGTTCTTCTTCTAATAGTATATTTAATAGGACCAAAATTCTTAAAAGAACAAAATAAAGGTCGTTTAGCTGAAAATGCAACAATAATGAAATGTTATGGTACACTCCCAGGAAGTGTTTCAGACTTATCTCACATAATTTATGGTATAGAAAGTAAATGGGATAATAATGTAAAATTAGTAGAAGGAGCAACTCAAATGGAATGTGGAAATTATGCATTAAGACAAGATTTAGGTTTAGCTTTTAAAGAGTATATTAGTAATTTAGGTTCAACTAGTCATATGACTATTATTTTTAATACTTTTGTTTTTTATACTCTTTTCAATCAAATTAATTGTAGAGTTATTAATGATCAGATTAATATTTTTAGAAGGATTCATCGATGTTGGCTTTTTATTTTAATTACTTTGAGTGAAATGTGTCTACAAGGAATTTTAGTTCAATTTGGAAAAAATGCTTTTCATTGTTCTAAAGGAGGATTAACTATTCAACAATGGGGAATGTGTTTATTAATGGGAAGTTTAACTTTTTTTGTTAGTTTATTTGCTAAATGTATTCCTGTTCCAGAATGTAATAATGAGAATAATGAGGAGGAAAAGGAAATTATTTTGAATGCTAATAATATGGATGATGAAAAGAATTTAATTTTATATGAAGAATAAATTTTTTTTAAGTTAATAATGATTTTGTAATTTCATTCTTTAATTAATATTCAAATTTATATTTAAAATTTTATTTTTTAAGTTTTTAGTTTAATTTTATAATATATAAAACTCTTAAAAATCAATAATAAAAAAAAATTTTTTTATAAAATTTTGAATATTTAAATTAAAGTTTAATTATTAAAATTTATATACAATATACTATTGTAATTTTAATAATCTTTTTATAACATACAATATATTTATTTGTTTTGTACTAAAAAAATCCTTTAGCATAATTAATAATGATACAATCATTTGATTAATGTCTAAAGATATATATTCTTTAAATTAAAATTATTACCAAATAATTTCACTATATATATCTAATTATATATAACATAAAAATACAAACAAGTTAATAAAATATAAAAAATATTAATTCAAAATAATTGAAAATTTTTTCATATCTTCAACTTCATCTTTTGTAACTTTTTTTAATTCTAATGATGTTGATTTAATTTTTTTGATAGAAAATAAATGTTTAATTTTTATTTGTTCGGGATTAAAAGAATGTCTTTTTAAAACTCTTTGTTTATGAGCTTGAAAATATTCATTTGGAGTCATTGATCTTTTACTTTCTTCACAATATAATAATTTCATTTCATTATGTAATGATATAAATTTTTGATTAATTTCATTTAAAGTAATTGAATTATTTGAATTTAAAATAATATCAATTAATTCATCCATATTATTTGGTTCTTTTAAAGGATAATATTTTGATTTTTCTGATTTTAAATAATCACATTTACAACTATTATAATGATTATCAAAATTTTCTCTTTTTATTTTAATTTTACATATATAACAAAATATATATGAAACTATTTCTGGAGTTGATATTGTAGAAGATGATTCCGAACTCATAAATTATATTAATTTTTTTTTCTTGATTATATAAAAAATATATTTTATTAATTATTTTTTTTTTTAAAATATATTAATTATTATTTTATAATTTAATGACAATACAACTTAAATTATCCATTGAATTTTTTTCTAAACTCAAATCAATAATTTTTTTACTCATTTCATCACAATTTAAATTTAATTTAGAAATATTAAATAATTCATCATCATTAATAACATCCCAAATACCATCAGAAGCAATAATAATAAATTTAAAATTATCCATAATTTTAATAATATTAACAAAAGGAGTAGAACAAACACCATAATCTTTCATTTCTCTATCACCAATAGATCTAGTTAACATTAAAGTACCAAAAACTCTTCCAGAAAAAACCATACCTCCATTTTTTTTTATTCTCTCAACTTCATTTTTATCTTTACAAATATGATCTTTTGAAATTTTAATTATTTGCTCATTTGTAATTAAAAAACTTTTACTATCACCAACATTTGCACAAGCTAAATATTTTTCATATTTATTATTTTGAATATCTTTATCTTCATATAATAAAATAATAGTTGCAGTTGAACCAACTAAATTATTATAATTTTGTTTTTTTATTTCTTTATCTATTTGTTCAAATGATAATATAAGAGAATTTTCTATTTTAAATTTTGATGATATTAAATTTTTTAAAATTATTTTATGTAAATTATTTTTACAATATAATGCAACTTCATCTCCACTGTGTCCATCAAAAATAGCAAAATATGATAAATTAATATTTTTATTTAATTGAGGAATTATTGTATGAAAATCTTCCATTTTTTGTCTATAAGTTTTATTTGGATTTTCTGAATATGAATAATTTTTATATAATTTTAATTGTTGTTTTTGATTATTTGTTTTACGATTTGATATATCTTGACTATTATTTGATGATATTTTTTTTTTTAATAATCTTGATTTTAATAATAAATTATTATTCATATTGTTTATTGGATTATTAAATTTAATGTTATTTTTTAGTTTTCTATTTGTTAAATCAATACTTACAATAGGAACTTTTTTTTTTGTTTTTTTTAAATTTTTTTTTAATTGATTTAATGAATTTGTTTTTCTTAATAAAGGAGAATAATCAAATTTTTTAAAACTTGAAATATTATCTGAACTTCTTTCAGATGAAGTATCTAAAGTAATTAATCTTGATGGTATATTATAAAATAATTTTTTTTTTTTATTATCATTTTGAATATTTGCAGATAATTCTCTTTTCATTTGTTTAATTTGAGAAATATTTCTTATTTTATCTTTACTTATATTTGAACTGTTTTTATTTGTTTTTATTCTTAATCCACCAAAAGAAAAACGTCTTTCCATATTATTATTATTTACATTATTTATATTAGTAAGATTTCTTTTAAAAGGATAATTGATTTCTATTCTATTTGAATTATAATTTTTTGATATTGGTGTTAAATTTCTATTTTGTTTTGTTGTTCTTCTATTTGAATAATTAATTTTTCCATTCATTTTTTTATTAAAATATTATTTTTGAATTTAAAAATTGATTTTGTTTTATTTATGATTTTATAAAATGTAATTAATTTTTAAAACCATTAATTTTTTTTAAATAAGCTAAAATAATCAAAATTAGAAAAATAAAAAGTTAAAATAGTGATGATAAAATTTATGTCTTAATAAATTTTTTACTACTATAATTGCAGACAGTTATTCCTCGTTTCTGAATTTAACAAATTTAATCAAAAATCAAATTAAAAAAATTAACAAAAATAAACTTTAAATTATAATTTAGTAAAGTTTATTGTCTAAAATTTCAGGTATATAATCATAATTTTCTATTAACTCATTCGCTCTAATTCTTCTATTTTTATTCTTAATATTTTTAATAATATAATAAATTAAAAATACAATCACAATAATAAGAAAAATAATTAAATTATTTTTCCAAAATTTAAAATAATTTGTTTTTTTCTCAAAAATTCTTTCATAAATTCCAATAATTTTCTTTTCAGAATCAAATATAAGTTGATACTTTTTAAAAAAAGGTAATCCAATTCTCCATTGAAATGCCATATACCATGGAAAAACTACAAGATAATAATTTTTTCCTTTAAAATTATAAAATAAATCTTTATAATTTAATTCAAAAGTATAGTTTAATTCTTTATTATAAAAAGTTAAATTTTTCATTAATGAAATATCAACATTGTCATTACAATAAAAATATTGATAACCATCTTTCCCAAAATTTCCTATAAAACATTTATTTTCATTAATATATTTTCCAAAAAAATTTTTTTCAATAAATCTTTTATATTCATAATTAGAAATAATTACACCTAATTCAATTTCAAAAATTAAAAATTGATTTATTCTTTTATTTAATTCAATATTATCATATTGTATTTTATCAAAATATAAACCCCATTGATAATCATATGAATAAATAGGAATTTTTGAAAATTGAAAAAATTCATTTTTATATCTTTCTTCATCATATTCATGAGGAATTTTTCCAATTATTAATTCTCCTTCTTTATCATTTTTATATAAAATTGTAAAAATATGTGAAGAAATTAAATTTAGTTCTTTTAATTCTTTTAAAAAATTAATTTTTTCAATATTAGCTGAATTTGATTTAATATTTAATCCAATTCCTCCTCCTTCACAAATCTCAGTATTTGAAATATTAGTAACTAATAAGAAACTAAAATTATTTTTTTTATTAATATTACTTAAACTTATTATATCTGATGAAAAAAATGCAAAATTAAAATCTTCATTCATTATATTTTTAACTATATTATTTGAAGAATAAAAAGTATTAGAGTCATTTGGTGAGAATGTTTTCAAAGATTTTTTTGATTCAGAACTTATTATATAAAAAGAATAAGTTTGAAGTTTTATTGATATTGGAATTTTTTGTTTTGGGGTTCCTATATCAAAATATGTATAAATGTCATTTTTATATAAATTAGCCATTAAGTTATCTGGGGATAGGTCTTTTGTTAAGTTTCTTTTGAAATTAAGTGTTAATAAGGAATATATTGGTTTTAGAAAAATTACCAAAAAAAAATCAATGAATAGCATAAATGTTTATTTTATGTTTTATTTATTTATTTTTAATTATATATATATTATAAATATTTGAAAAATTAATTATTTTTCTTTTTTGATTTGGCAATAGTTTTTATATTATTAGTTTATAAAATAGGTGAAAGAATCTTTTCAATATTATATAATATTTTTTATTTTTTTGATTTTTAATATATTATTAATTCAAATATTATAATAATTTAATTATTATAAAAAGGAATCATTTGTTTTATACTTATTATTTATTAATATAATCAAAGTGTTTTATTTTTTTATCAATTAATATTATTAAATTTTTAGCATTTTTAAATAAAATTTAAATTTAATATTTTTTTTAAATAAAATGTCTTTAAATGACACTTCACTAACAAATGAATTAAGAAAATTAAGAAAAGAAAACACAGATTTAAAACTTAAAAATGAACAATTAGAAAGAAAAGAAATGGTTTATGCTCAAAAATTTATGAGAGCCAAAACATTTAATAACACAACAGATCATCCAAATCAAAATGATGATCATGAAATAGATGATTTAATAAATAAATATAATACAAAAAATGATGAATTAAATTCAAAATTAATAATAATAACAGAAAAATTAAATACATTTATAAATGAAAAAAATTTTTATCAAAATTATAAGGAAGAGAGTTTAATGTATAAAAAAAAATATGAAGAAACTGAAATAAAATTAAATGATCTTCAAAATAAATATAATCAATTAATCAATTATAATGAAAATAAAAAAAAAAATTTAAATATATCATTAAATGAAAGATTTACAATAAATTCACAAAAAAATTCAAATATATCTGAATTAAATAATAATAATATTAATCAAATTAATAGAAATTTAAAAAATGAAATTATGTATGAAATAAAAGAAGTTTTAGGGAATCATAATATTTATTTTCCATATAGAGGGAATACTAATAACACATTTAATAATAATCAAAATAATAATTTAATTTTAAGTCAATCAATTGATTCTTCAAATAATTATAGTTTAAATATTGGTGATAAAGTAAAAACTTTTGATAAAATGTCAATAAAATTTGAAAATGATTTAAATGGAAATGTAAATGATAATGATTTTTTTGATTACAATATTGATTTGAGTAATATTATAAATGAAAAAGATTTAAATGAAAATAAAATAAATATTAACTTTAATAAAAAATATAATGATGAAAATATAAAAGAAATAATTAAACAAAAAAATAATTCATTAATTCCTTTTTCAATAATATCAAATGGAAAAAGTAAAAATTCATATAAAGGATTTTGTAAAATTTTAAAAAATTTAATATCATATGTTGATAATAATTTAAATTCAAATACTGAATTCTTAAGATTAAATAATAAAGGAGAAAAATTACCTTCATTTTCAAAAGATAATTATTATAAATTAAATATTAAATTAACATCATTAGATATTCCAAATCCTTTAAAAATAATTACTTATACAGATAATAATAATTCAATTATTGATTATTTAACAAATAATTTTCTTTCTGTGTGTGTAATTTCTCTTTTATCACAGTCAAATATTAATTTATTAAATAAAATAATTCATAGTGAAAATAATATTTTAAAGCACTCATTTCCATTAATAGTAATTCATAATTTAAATAATTTTTCAAAAAAAATAGATGTTGAATATTATATAAATCATTACTTACTTAAATGTATTAATGGAAAAAATTCAGAAATAAAAAAGACTTATATGTTAACTATGAAAGATTTATATGATAGTAAAAATAAAAATCAATTAAAAAATTATTGGTATTATCATCAAAAAACAAAAATATTTGAAAATATAATTCATTTAATTTATACTAATGATGGTTCTGAATCTGGTCAATTTTATAACTTTACAACAATTCAATTTTTATATTCTTATATTAAAGAAAAAGGAAATGTAGTTTTAAAAAATAATAATTATTATTCAATAAAAACAAATATAATTGATTTTTATAAACAATATTTAAATGAGAAAAATAATAATGAATTAGATAAAAAAGATTCTTTAGAAAATAATGAAAATGTTCCTGAATATTCTTATATATTGAAACATCAAGAAAAGATTCTTTTGTTAATTATTGATATTTGTGATTTGATTGATGATTTAAATATTAATATTGAAATTCAAGATAAAAATCATGTTTTTGAAATTTCAGGAAAAAGAGTCTTAAAAGAAATTTATAATAATCAAGATAATAATCAAAATATTTTTAATAATAGATGGAATGGGAGTTTTATACTTAATTTTAATATTCCTTCCAACATTTTAAAAAAAGTTAATTTTAGTATTAAATATCAAAATATTTTCTATCGAGATGGAAGTATATTCATTCAATTTGGAAAGATATAAATCTTTTTATATATATATATTAATATGTTATTAAATTAATTAAAAAATAAATAACAATTTAGAATTATTATTTATTTAAATTAATTAAAAGTTTATTACTTATTTTTTTATATATCCTATTTTCAAATATTCAATTTTTACATTTTTCTCCTTCTTCACCTTCAGGATTTTCTTCAGGAACAACAATACAAGAAACAGGAATAGGAATAATACTTTTTCCTAAATATTTTTGATTAGTTAAAAAATCATTAATAATTTTATCAGCAGCAATTTTATAATTTTATTTAACTTTCTCATAACTTTCAATTAAAGGTTTCTTAAAGCTCTTATAATTAAACACTGAAACCATTCAGTTATTCCATAATGAAAAATATAAGTATCAATTGGAACATTAGTATTTTTATATATTTGAATTTGTGTTAAATATTCCATATTAGTTGTTATTGTTTCAGATAAAAAAAAATAATTAAATTATATTATTCTTACTTTGTGGTTATTGAGGTAAATTTACACCTTCTTTTTTTTCTTCTTCACTTTCTTTTTTTTCTTCAATTTTTTCCTCAATTTCTTCTTTTTTTCTTCAATTTTTTCCTTCAATTTCTTCTTTTTTTCTTCTTTTTGTTCATCTTAATTTTCTTCTTTTTTTTCTTCTAAATCACCTTCTTCTCCTTTTTCTTTCTTTTCATCTTCAATTGGTTTAATTGGTACTTCTTCACTTTCTGTTATAATTCTTTTTCTATTTGATTAGGTTCAATTGTTATAAAACCTCCTATATTATTCTATTTTTTTTTTAAATACTTCTGGTTTTATTATTGTAAATTTATTTATAATGATGATAAAAAAATATTAAATTTGAAAAATTTGTTTGAAATTTTTCTTATTATTTAATAAAAATAGAATTTATTTTTATTTAATATAATTTAGTTAAAATCCAATATTTTGAAATCATCATTTTCATATTTTTCATCATTATCACTTTCATATTCTAATATATCTGTTTTTATGTTTTTATTTTCATCAATTGAAATATTTGAAAATTCATTCATATCATTTTTTTTATCTTTTTCAATTTTGAAAACAATAAATTTTTTATTTAAATTTATGTATTTTATTTGCTCAGAATTAATTTTTTCAACACTAAAATTTGAATATTTATAAAAAGTAATATTATTATCAATGTTAAAGAATATTATATTTCCTTCTGTATATTTAAATAAAAATAAATAGTTTTTTTTAGGGAAAGAAATTGTTGCAATATTTTTATAAGAACCAATCAATTTTATAATATGTATTTTAAAATAATTTAAGATTGGATCAATAAATTTTTTTATTTCTTTTTCAACTTTAATAATATTATTTTTTGTTTTTTTTTGTAAAAAAGTTTTTCCACCTAATAAATTTAAAAGTGCTTCAGAAATAATTTCTCTTTCTTTAAAACCCTTTAATTCTATTCTTTTTAGAAAGGCATTTTGATAGATTTGTGAATTTAAATGAATAAAATTCAAAGGATAAAATTGTTCTTGATAAAAAGATAAATTTGAATAATAAGTTCCTTCAAATTTTTCTAAAGACTGAAAATTTCTGTCAAACATTTTTTCTTTAAGTGGATCAAAAAATAAATATTCAATTCCATTATTTAAACAATAATTAACTAATAATTGAGAATATTCATTAAGATTTTGATTAAAAAATATAATTAAAATATAATGCCATTGAGTTATAGTAATTCCCAATAAAAATTTAATATTAAAAATCATTTCACCTAAATTATTTCTTATTGATTCTTTTGTTTCTGCAAATTTTGTTGATGTATTTTTGTTATCATTTAAATATTTAATTTGAAATCCAAATAATATTTTATTATTTTGATCTCCTGTTATATATATAAGATCAAGTAATTTACCTTTTTCACTATGTTGCTTTATGAAAAAATTAAAATCTCCTAAATTTAAATTTATTTTCATTGTTTTTGTTTCATTTTTTGCTGAATTTAAATATTTATTTTTATAAAATTCAGGTGTATCATCCTTTAGATTTAGATAATTTTCTAAACTTTTTTTGTGTTTTGAAGTAATTTTTGATTTTTCATTTTTCATATCAACTTTTAATGTGACTAAATTTTTAATAAAATAGTCTTTATTTAAATCAAGGAAAAATTTATCCATTTTAACTATTTCTTCTACTTCTAAAATATCATTATAAAGATTTTCAATTCCTGGAAGTTTTAATTTTTGATTTGTTAAATAATCAAATACTGTTTTTTCAAACAATTGCCCAATTGTTGAATCATTATATTTTTTATAATCTATTTTTTGAAAAAAAGAAAAAGAATCATAACTACCTATTATTTCAATAATAATATCTTCTATATAATCAAAACTATATTGATATGAAAAATAATTGTTTTGAAATTTGAAAATAAAATATTTTAAAGAAATAATCTTAATAATATTTGATAATTTATCATAAGATAATTTTTTATTTACATTTTTTTTTAATTCACTTAAGCACTCAATCATAAATTTATTTATATTTTCTTCAGTTGAAGTAAATTTTTTTGGTAATAATAAAGTATATAAATTAAATAAATTTTCTTTAATTTTTTTTTTTATTATATTTATTTTTTCTTTATAAACTTTAATTTTTTTTTTTTTTTTTTCTTTTATATTTTCTATTATTTTTTAATTTTTTTTTTCTTTTA
>JAEEGK010032680.1_pt1 | contig 10164 bp, 10 predicted proteins | sample 8958771 | NCBI WGS metagenome assembly JAEEGK01 (sample SAMN16246547, study PRJNA631951) | gut metagenome | biome: gut microbiome; feature: rumen; material: SC-attached | host: Bos | place: Iran: Karaj | collected 2018-10 | reverse complement strand
ACTTTCTCGTCAGCAGCCTGATGTATGAGCCCAATATCCCGATAGAAGAACATCTGCAGGCGCTTGAAGCTTCAATAAAGCTTTGGCAGATACTTATCTATGACGAAAACTATCTGTTTTTCCATAACCGTTTGTCGGATGTTTACAGAGCGATAGCCGAGATACACGTTATAAAACAACGCAAAAAAGAAACCCTTGAAGCACTTGAAAAAGCGCTGTTTCACGCGCAAGCCTATGACACTCTGCCGGAAGGAGAACAGCATTATACAAGCGTTTTTGTAAAAGCGGCCACGTTTGACAAATCAAAAACAGCGACGAATACAACACAAACACAGCTTGAATGGACGTTGAATTACGCAAAATCCATTGCATTTCTTCAAAACGATCCGAAACTTTTAGAATTGATACAGAAATATCAAAACGTATAAATCTGCAACATATGCGGCTTCAGCCGCGCGCGTCGGCGGCCCCACCCACCGACCGACGCGCTTAATTATTTTATTTTCATCTCAAATAACAAACGAGCGGCTATGTTGGTCGCTCGTATATTATTAAAAAATTTCAGAAATTACCTTTTTTATATTGATTTTAGCTTTGTTTTGTGTTATACTGATAAATAAGTTTTATAATATCATATATATCGTCACAGATATATTCGGGGGAAACGGTGCTTTCAAGCTCTTCTCTGCTAAAAGTTGTGGTCAGCGCGACGTTGTGCATTCCGGCGGCTTTGGCGGCCAAAATACCGTTTTTCGCGTCCTCCACGACAAGGCACTCGGACGGGGATACGTGAAGCATCTCCGCGCCTTTCAAATAAATATCCGGCGCAGGCTTGTTATTCTTTATATCTCTGCCGTTGATCAGCGCGTCAAAGCAGTCCGACAGCCCTATCGCCTTGATATTTATATTCATCTTAACTAGATCGGAGCTTGTGCAGACGGCGAGCTTCAGCCCCGCTGATTTCAGTTCTTTTACGGTTTTGACGGTGTTTTTGTACGCGATATCGTGTGTTTGCACGAGTTTTTCGTACTTTTCGTAGGTCACGCGCGACATTTCCTTATCGTATGTAAGTCCGTGTCTGCCGGCGGCACCGCCCAAATACGCTATGTCGCCCGCGCCGATAAAAGGTATGAAATCTTCCTTGCAGGCGTCCGCTCCGCGTTCTTTGAGCATCTCTATCGCGGCGGTGTACGTCAGCTCCTCCGAGTCGACAAGGACGCCGTCCATATCAAATAAAACTGCGTTTATCATATTGAATTCCCCCATATTTTTATATTTTACACAACTATTGTGAATTTTTCTATGGAAGATTGTATGAAAAATTATTCTGTAACAAAAATTGACACGCACACTCACACGTATTTTTCGTTTGACGCCGCGGAAAACGGAAACAGCCCGGAGAAAATGTGTGAAGAGGCGGTAAATAAAGGACTTGACGCCATAATCTTTACCGACCATATAGAAGTAAACCATGAAGTTGAGCACGCTTTTCCGCCGCTGAACATTGCCGAATACAAAAAACAGTGCGCGGAGGCAAAAAAACTGTATAAAGGCAAGCTGGACGTTTACACCGGCGTTGAAATGGGGCAGATAACGCATTATCCGGAAACAGCCGAAGAGATAGCGAAAACAAACGATTTTGACTATATAATCGGCTCTGTGCACAACACGAAAGGCGAGCAGGACCCGTATTACGTAGACTTTACGAAAATTCCGTACGACAAGATAATATATACGATAGACAAGTATTTTGACGAATATCTTCAGTTGACTTACGTGCCGTATATAGACCAGTTCGCGCATCTTACGTATCCGCTCCGCTACATAAAAAAAGCCGGTATCGATATTGATATAACGAAATGGGACAGCGTTATAGAGCAGATACTCAAAAACATAATCAAAAACGGCAAAGTATACGAGCTAAACAGCGTTTACGTGAGAAAAAACATAATCCTGCCGGAAGATCATATCCTGCAGATGTATAAAGATTTAGGAGGCAAAAAAATAAGACTCGGATCGGACGCGCACTATATCGAACACGTCGCGGACGGGTTTGCGCAAGCCTATGAGTTGATAGATAACATATACAAAGGAGAGATAAAATGAACGAACTTCTTAAACTGCTTGAAAAAGACGCACAGCTTACGCCGGATATGCTTGCCGCAATGCTCGGCAAGGACACCGCTGACATCAAAGATATGATAGACAAATACGAGAAAGACGGCACGATTGCCGGCTACAGCGCGTTGATAGACTGGGAAAAGACGGACCGCGAATACGTGACGGCGCTGATAGAGCTGAAGGTCACGCCGCAGCGCGAGCTCGGTTTTGACAGAGTTGCGGAGAGGATATACAATTATCCGGAGGTGCAGAGCCTTTATCTCATGTCCGGCGGCTTCGATCTCTGCGTGATCATAGAGGGAAAGACGATGCGCGAGGTGGCGCTGTTCGTCGCGGAAAAGCTGGCGACGATGGAAAGCGTCATTTCCACCGCTACGCATTTCGTCCTTCGCAAATACAAGGACAAAGGCATAACCATGAAGCGCGGCGGCGTTGATATAAGGAGCGAATTATCGGATGGATTACAGTAAACTTATATCAAAAACGGTCACGGATATAAAACCGTCCGGTATAAGAAAGTTTTTCGATCTTTTAAACGGGCGCGACGACGTTATTTCTCTTACCGTCGGTCAACCGGATTTTGCGACGCCGTGGCACGTGCGCGAAACGGGCATCATATCGCTTGAGCGCGGATACACGTACTACACGTCAAACGCCGGAACGGTACAGTTAAGACAGGAGATAAGCAAATATATGTCCCGCCGTTTCGGGCTTAAATATGACGCGCTGTCCGAGACGATCGTCACCGTCGGCGGATCGGAAGCGATAGATCTGGCGATACGCGCTACGGTGGAACCCGGCGACGAGGTGATAATCCCCGAGCCGTCGTTCGTCTGCTACGAGCCGATAACGCGGCTCTGCGGCGGTGTTCCCGTACCGGTAAGAACTCTGCCGGAAAACGACTTCAAGCTGACGGCGGATCAGTTAAGGGCGGCGATAACGGACAAAACAAAACTGCTCGTGCTTCCCTACCCCAACAACCCGACGGGCGCGGTGATGAGCAAGGACGAGTTATTGCCGATATGCAAAGCGCTCGAGGGCACGAATATAGCCGTTTTATCCGATGAAATTTATTCCGAGCTGACTTACGGCGGACGCCACACCTCGATAGCGACTCTGCCGGGTATGGCGGAACGCTGCATCGTAGTAAACGGATTTTCAAAGGCTTACGCTATGACGGGCTGGCGTCTCGGCTTTGTCTGCGCGCCCGCGCCGCTTACGAAACAGATGCTGAAAATACATCAGTTCGCCATAATGTGCGCCCCGACGACGAGCCAGCTCGCCGCGGTAGAAGCGCTCAAAAACGGCGACGACGATATTGATATGATGCGCGCCGAGTACGACAGAAGAAGAAAATACATAGTTGAAGAATTAAACCGCATAGGCATCCCGTGCTTTGAGCCGAAAGGCGCGTTCTACGTCTTCCCGGATATAAGCGGTTTCGGGCTTTCCTCCGACGAGTTCTGCGAAAAACTTTTGAACGATGGCAAGGTCGCCATCGTCCCCGGCACGGCGTTCGGCGAAGGCGGCGAAGGCTTTGCGCGTATATCCTATGCGTATTCCGTCAAACACATAGCGGAAGCGATAGGACGAATGGAGAAATTTATAAAGACGCTTTAGAGAATTAAGAATTAAGAATTCAGAATTAAGAAAAGTAAAGGCGATCGAACGATCGCCTTTTGCCTTCTCCATTGGGAGAAGGTGTCGGCAGAGCCGACGAACTGTGTCACTGACGCGACATTTGGAGCTCCCGCGCCCCCTTACGGGAACCCCCATTGCTCACGAGGTTCGCAACGGGGAACCCCTATTACCGCCCCAAACCCCACCATCCCCCCGTTGATCTCAACGGGGCTTTTTTGCGAACGAAAAACGGACGAGCAATGCTCGCCCCTACAGCGGGTCGTCGAGGCGCCGACCCCTACGGCCACCGCAAGCTGCCCCCTCAATCTCTTTTGAGATTGAGGGAGGGGACAGGGGGGTAGACGAGCTTTGCGCTTCCGGGGGAAGATTAAGCAAAGCGAGGAAAGCGCAGCGGTCGAAAGAAATCAAGCACAGTCACGGCAGTGACGCGCAGATTTCTTCGGGCACCGCAAGCGGGGTTCGTCCGCCCCATCAAATCGTAGATTTGATGGGAGGGGTAAGAGGGGGTTTGGGGGTGTTGAGGGGTGGGAACCCCCAAGAGCGCCGGTACGGCGCACAGATCGTCCCGCAGGGACACCTTACCTATTCACTATTCACTCGGGAGGGGATAGGGGTTCCCCGACGCGAACTTGAGAGCGTTGGGGGTTCACGTAAGACCCCTCCCCTACAACGGACGACCAACGGTCGCCCCTGCATTCTGAATTCTTAATTCTTAATTCTTAATTAAAAAAAGCGTGCTCAATAGAACACGCTTATCGTTTTTACCTCGTCCTCCGGCTGCTTCTGCTCCGGGGCGGCGTATTTTTTCTTTAAGAAATCCGGGGCGGTCTTCGGGAACATCGCGCAGGACAGTACGTCCTCGTCCGTTCTTGCCAGGTCTTTCATCTCTTCCCTGTACTTTTCAAGCTCCGGCTCTATAAGGTCCGCCGGGCGGCAGGTTATAAGCGGCTCGTCTCCTATCGCGGCAGCTCTTACTTCCTCGTTCACCTTGCCGGGCAGCGCACCGTATTCGCCGCGCAAAAGGCCTTTTGACTCTTTTGTAAAAGTCTTGTACCTCTGACCCGTAAGCACGTTTATGACCGCCTGCGAGCCGACTATCTGCGACGTGGGAGTTACGAGCGGCGGATAACCGAAGTCTTCTCTTACCCGCGGTATCTCGGCTAAAACGTCGTAGTATTTATCCTCGGCTTTCGCCTGCTTGAGCTGTGATATGAGGTTGGATAACATTCCGCCGGGGACCTGATACAAAAGCGTATTCGTATCCACGTTATACACCTTCGGGTCAAGCGTTCCGTCGTCCTTCATACGCTGCGCCACGCCTCTGAAATGCGCGGCGGCTTTTGACAGTACGTTAAGATCGAGCCCGGTATCTCTCGGCGTGCCTTTGAGCGTTGCGACGAGGGATTCCGTTGACGGCTGCGACGTGCCGTTTGCAAAAGGCGACAAAGCCGTATCAACTATATCAACTCCGGCTTCCGCTGCCAAAAGATACGTCATATCGCCCGTGCCGGTGGTGTTGTGCGTATGCAGATGCACCGGCAGCGAAACTCTTTTCTTTATGGCGCTGACAAGTGAGAACGCGTTATACGGCAAAAGCAGGTTTGCCATATCTTTTATGCAGATTATATCCGCGCCCATTTCCTCCAGCTTCATCGCCAGCTCAACAAAATGCGCTTCGTTATGAACGGGGCTTATCGTGTAGCTTATCGCCGCCTCGGCGATGCCGCCGTAATACTTTGTGTATTTCATTGCGCACTGCAGGTTTCTTACGTCGTTCAGCGCGTCGAACATACGGATTATATCGATTCCGTTTTCAATGGATTTTTTGACGAAAAGCTCCACAAAATCGTCCGCGTAATGCTTGTAGCCGAGCAGGTTCTGCCCGCGCAGGAGCATCTGCAGTTTAGTATCCGGCAGAGCCTTGCGAAGAGCGCGCAGTCTTTCCCACGGGTCTTCGTTCAAAAATCTCATACACGCGTCGTACGTCGCGCCGCCCCAGCATTCAAGCGAGTAATAGCCCGCTTTGTTCAGCAGCTCGCACGCCGGGAGCATATCCTCCGTGCGCATCCTCGTCGCCGCCTGCGACTGATGCGCGTCGCGCAGTATCGTATCCGTTATTTTAAGCGGTTTTAATTCTTTTTCCATTATCTACCTCAGTGAGAAAGAAGTGAGAGCAGTACGCCCGCGGCGATAGCGGAACCTATAACGCCGGAGACGTTAGGTCCCATTGCGTGCATAAGCAAGAAGTTGCCGGGATTCTCTTCCTGACCGACCTTCTGCGAAACACGCGCCGCCATAGGCACGGCGGAAACGCCGGCGGAGCCTATAAGCGGATTTATCTTGTTCTTCGTAAACAGATTCATGAATTTTGCCAGAAGCACGCCGCCCGCCGTACCGAAGCTGAACGCGACGATACCGATAACGAGTATGAGAAGCGTCTTAAGGTCAAGGAAGTTCGCCGCCGTGGCGGTAGCGCCTACGGAAATGCCGAGCAGGACGGTGACTATGTTCATAAGCTCGTTCTGAACGGTCTTTGAAAGTCTTTCCGTAACGCCGCATTCGCGCAAAAGATTACCGAACATAAGGCAGCCTACGAGCGGAGCCGCGGACGGAACGAGAAGCGACACGAATATCATCATCACTATCGGGAAAATGATGCGCGTTTTCTTTGATACGGGATGAAGCTGTTTCATCTCTATCGCTCTTTCCTTTTTGGTGGTGAGCAGCTTCATTATAGGCGGCTGTATGAACGGGACGAGCGCCATATAGCAGTACGCCGCTATGGCGATAGGGCCGAGAAGCTCGGGTGCGAGTTTCGTTGCCGTATATATGGCCGTGGGGCCGTCCGCTCCGCCGATTATGCCTATTGCGCCGGACTGCTGCGCGGTAAAGCCCACGCTGCCGTTAGTCAGCTTGAACAGACCGTTTGCCGCCGCGTACGTCATAAAAATGCCTATCTGCGCCGCCGCGCCCAAAAGCATGCTGCGCGGATTCGCTATCATGGGCGAAAAGTCCGTCATGGCGCCTACGCCTATGAAGATAAGGCACGGATAAATGCCGAGCTTTACGCCTATGTATAAAATATCAATAAGTCCCGCGCTGCCGCTCGCAAACGCGGACCAGTCTATATGGCCGCCCGCGAAAATCTCGGAGTGATACATATTCGCGCCGGGCAGATTCGTAAGTATCATGCCCACGGCGATAGGTATCAGCAGAAGCGGCTCAAATTTGCGTTTGATACCGAGATATAAAAGCACTCCGGCGATGACGAACATTATCAGGCACTGCCAGTTCTGCCCGATAAGATAAAAGCCGGTCTGCTTTAAAAAATCAAGAAGCGCTTCCATACGTTCAACCTATAACGCACAGAACGTCGCCTGCGTCGACCTGTTTGCCGGTATTGACGGCAACGGATACGACTTTGCCGTCGGACGGCGCAAGTATCTCGTTTTCCATTTTCATGGCTTCAAGTATCATCAAAACCTGGCCTTTTTTGACCGTATCTCCGGCTTTGACGTTTATGGTCGTTATACTGCCGGTCAAAGGAGCCTTTATCGCTCCGTCGCCTGCTGCGGCCGCCGGTTTTTCCGGCTCAGCTGCCGGGGCGGGCTGCGCCGCGGGCGCCGCGTCGTCGCTTAACAGTTCGATCAAAACCTCGTATTCAACACCGTTTGCAATAACTTTGTACTTTTTCATACTCAAACCTTCTTTATCGAAACTATTTTTATATTTTTCACGTCAACTCCGGACTCCTCGGCAACGGCCGCGCCTATAACGGCGGCAAGCTCTCCGTCCGGTTTGAATTCTTCGCTTTCAGGCGCCGTCTTCTCCGGCTCTTCTCTTTTCTTTGCGCCGAGACTGCCGAATAAAAGCATAAGGCGGCAGATTATAACGATTATAACTATGCCGGCAAAAACCACGCCGATGCCCATAAGGACGACCGGCAGGATGCCCGGATCTGCCGCTTCAGCCGCAAGCAATACCGTATTTATCATATAAAACCTCACTATCAAAAAAATCCGATTTATTGTACTGCAAATGTATTAAAAAATCTATGCGGGACAAATTAAGAATTAAGAATTCAGAATTAAGAATTAAGAAAATCTGTGTCGGCAAAGCCGACGTTCTTTGCGCTTCGCGCTCTTGGGGTTCGCGCATCCGACACCGGTTTTTATTCTTTATTCTTTATTATTTTACCGGGAGGGGAAACCCCTCCCCTACGAGCAGGGCGACGAGGCGCCGCCATTCTGAATTCTTAATTCTTAATTCTTAATTCTTCAAAAAACCGCTTAATAAGCTCCGCGCACTCTTCTTCCATAATTCCGCCGTAAACGAGCGGCATATGGTTGAAGGCTTTTTCGCGCAGGTCCGTAAAACCGCCGAAGCAGCCGTATCTTTTATCCGCCGCGCCGTAATATACGCGGTTTATACGCGCGTTGATACACGCGCCGGCGCACATTATACACGGCTCAAGCGTCACGAACAGGTCCGCTTTATGAAGCCGCCAGCCGCCGAGCGTTTTGCAAGCTTTATCTATCGCGGACGTCTCCGCGTGGCAGAGCGCGTTTTTGTCCGTCTCACGGCGGTTGTGCGCGCGGGCGACTATTTCGCCGTCCCAGACGATAACGGCGCCTACCGGAACTTCGCCGAGCTCATACGCCGCCTCGGCTTCTTTATATGCTTCCTTCATATAGCAGCGCAGCTCTTGTTCGCTGTATTCAATAAATTCTCTCATAGCATTACAGACGTGGAAATAAGCGTGTACACAGTCATCAAAACGGATATCGCCGCATAGACGTAAAGCAAAGGCGAGATCTTTTTAAGCGCGCCCTCTCTCAGATCTACTTTGTACGGTTCGCCGCATTCCGTGCAGAGCTTACCTCCGCTTTGTTCTTTTTCGTCGTCCTTATGCTTTATCAACCAGACGACCGCCGCCGATCCCGCGGCGAATATAACGACGGTTATGACCGTTTCTATATAAAACGCGGTTTCCTCCGATACGAATTTAGGCAAAGCCGTAAAAAAGACGCTCAAAAAATTGTTTACGAAATGCACGGCCATCGAAACGCGCAGCGTTCCGCAGTAAACGACTGCGTACGCCATAGCCGTACCGGCTATGAATGCGAACGGAAGCTGTATAGCGTTCATATGCATAAGTCCGAAAAGCAGACCGGACGTTATTATCGCAAACCCCTTGCCGTACGGCAAAAGCTCTCCTAACACTATGCCGCGGGTCATCAGCTCCTCAAATATCGCGGGAAGGATCGCCAGATAAACGAAGCGCAGGGCAAGAACGGCGGGGTCCGCCGTATCCGTAAACGCTCCGACGTCGGTATTCGCCCCGGCTCTGCCCAAAAGATCGGACACTATTACCGCCACGAGCTGCGCGAAATATACCGCTCCCATAGCCGCAATTCCGACGGCGACCGTATGCTTTCTGCCGCGGCGGAAGCAGAAATATTTTCCCGGGCTCCTGCCGCTTATAATACAGAACAGAAACACCGGCAGCGCGATATACAACAGATACAAAAGCATCTGCATGAATTCGTATTTGAAAGTGTCGTTCTGCATTTTCGGAAATACCATCATCAAAACGACCATGAGAACGCTTGCCGCGATCTCTATGAAAAGCATCAGAAACATCATAAACGCGACCCTGTTCTGCGCCGCTCTGAAGCCTTTTATCCTGTTTTCTTCTCCGCTTTCGGCCGGAGCGCCGTAAATATAGTTGTTCATACTATCATATTATCTATAATTCTATGAATAAATCAACATAAGCGGAACAAAATTATCTTAAAATCGCTCGTTTTGTGTATATTGCACAATAATTATATGTCGTTTTATACAAATTTACTATACGTGTTCTTCGGTTGTTTACAAATTACATATTGTAATATAATTATAATAAAGTTATAATTAAAATACGGATAAAATCGGGTATCCGGTTTTTGACGCGCAAAAAGAAAGGCGATAAACAAACCGTATATGCTTTCTAAGATAACAGCGAAAATCAAAAAAAGCAAAAACAGAATATTGTTGTGCGCGCTGTACGCTTCTCTTACCGCCGCCGCGGTCATAACGATAGCGGTATTGTGTTCGGTCAAGGTAAATCTGACGCTTTACATAGACGGAGCGGAGATCGGCACGGTGGAGGACGCATCCGAGGTGGACGCTGTACGCGCCCGCGTTATTGAGGACGTTTCAAAGGTCGCATACGGGCAGAGCTTTTCCGCCTGCAATATAACCTACGGCTTTGCCGAAGGCAAAAAGGCAAATGAAACTCTATCCGAGGGCGAGATATACAGAGCTATTTACATTTCCACACTGAAAGATTACAGATCCGCTTACGGCATTTACGTAAACGGCGAATTCATGGCGGCGAATACGGATCCTTCCGTTATA
>JAEEGK010032677.1_pt1 | contig 10164 bp, 12 predicted proteins | sample 8958771 | NCBI WGS metagenome assembly JAEEGK01 (sample SAMN16246547, study PRJNA631951) | gut metagenome | biome: gut microbiome; feature: rumen; material: SC-attached | host: Bos | place: Iran: Karaj | collected 2018-10 | reverse complement strand
GCGGGAGGTGTCGTAACTGTTGTTCCGTCCTTTACGTCTTGATAATCCATTCGTTTTTCTTTCCGTTGCCGCAACCAACTGTTTGCAAAAGTACACTTTTTTTCTAACATGCAACAGAAAAGAAGAAAAAAGCAACTATTTTCAATTTTTTCTATCCCTGCTAAACAGCGCTCCAATCCACTACCGTTTAAGCAGTTTTGAATGTTCATATCGGAGTTGTTTTCGTCTGCAAAAAATACTGGTTTTTTGATAGACAGATAAATTATTTGTTTTTGTTGAATTAGTGTCAAAATGTGTAACTTTGCACACACGAACAATACATACAAACCATGCTACAAAAAGGAACAAAAGCCCCTTATTTTGAGGGCAATGACGAAAATGGCAACCTTGTAAAACTCACCGATTTTGCTGGAAAGAAACTGGTGCTTTATTTCTATCCCAAGGACAGCACACCGGGCTGCACCGCAGAGGCCTGCGATCTGCGCGACAACTACGAGCGCTTCCTGTCGTTGGGCTATAACGTGCTGGGTGTTAGCCGTGACAGCGCCAAGTCGCATCAAAACTTCATCGCCAAATATAACCTGCCTTTCCATCTCATCGCCGACACCGACTTGACCATCCTGAAAGCCTACGAGGCTTGGGGAGAGAAAAAGATGTACGGCAAGGTGACCGAAGGCACGCTGCGCACTACTTATGTTATTGATGAAGAGGGTGTTATCATTGATGCTATCGGTAAGGTGGACACCAAGAACCATACTGCACAGATACTATAAGCTATGAGATACTTCGTTGTTGACGCTTTTACCGACCAGCCCTTCGGCGGCAATCCCGCGGGCGTAGTGCTGCTCGAATCAGAACAGTTTCCCGAAGAGAAATTGATGCTGCAAATCGCTGCCGAGTTGCGTTATTCGGAGACAGCTTTCATCAGACGGCATTCCGATAAGGAGTTTACTATCCGGTATTTCACCCCAAAAGCCGAGGTTGAGCTATGTGGCCATGCTACCATAGCGTCATTCTATTTGTTGCACCATGAAGGGTTGGCGTCGGGTCAATGCCTTTGCCACACGCTTGCAGGTGACTTGACTGTCGAAGCAGGAGAAAGGGTGATGATGCAGATGGCCATGCCGCGTATTGTGGCTACTGTCGAAGAAATGGAAGAAATCTATAAGGCATTGGGCGTCAATGATTACCATCCCGTTATGCCTATACAAATTGCCTACTCTGGCCTCCCCGATCTGATGATTCCCTTGCCCGATGTGGACATCTTGCAGGCATTGAATCCCGACATGGAGGCCATCACTGCCATCACCAAGAAATATGATGCAGTCAGTTTCCATGTCTTTGCCTTCGCCGACGATGATTACACAGCCCATGTCCGTGACTTCGGGCCTTTGTACGGCGTGCCCGAGGAATCGGCCACTGGCACCGCCAATGCGGCGTTGACCTTCTATCTGCAACAAAACGGCTGTCTTGGCGCAGAAGCGGAATGTGCCTTCATGCAAGGTGAGGCCATGGGTCGACCTTCGGTGGTGGCCACACAAATCCGAAAGGATGGCACCATCTATGTGGGCGGCACGGCTGCGATTTTCGCGAAAGGAGAATTGTGTGTTTAGCCTATGTCGGAGCTGAAAACCATATTATCCGGCAGAATCAGCGGAGGCGACGCCCGAGCCTTGGCTAGTGGCGACTTCAAGGAGGAACTGTTTCAGTTGCTCTTCGATGAAGACAAGCGTACTTCCGACAATGCCGCTTGGGTGTTGACGCACCTACCCAAAACCGCAGATGCCTGGTTGACCGAGCATCAAAACACCCTCATTGATGAAGCCATGCGCACCACCAGTACCACCAAGCGTCGCCTTATCATGAACCTATTAGATAGAACACCCTTTGAGGCCGACAGCATCCGCACCGACTTCCTCGATTTCTGCTTCAACGCCATGCTCTCCGATGAACCCATCGGCGTGAAGTCTCTGGCCATCAAGCTGACTTATGCGCAAAGCAAATACTACCCTGAACTGCTCGAAGAGTTCAGCACGGCACTCCAGATGATGGAACCCGAGGTGCTGCCGGCCGCGTTGAAACATATTAGGGGAAAGATGCTGAAAAAATGATCCATTGTAGGGTTCCTGAGTCCTGAGGCTCTCGAAGGATCGAAGGACCCGTAACTCAAAATGAACAAACAATCAAACCATGAACAATCAATTCATTATCCGTCCCGCGAAGCCCGAAGAGGCAGGCCTTGTCCTTGAATTCATTAAGAAACTCGCCGTTTATGAGAAATGCGCCGATGAGGTCGTGGCCGATGAAGCCACCATCTATCATTCCCTTTTTGTGGAGCATGCGGCCGAGGTGGTCTTTGCCGAGGAAGACGGCGCGGTCATCGGATTCGCTTTGTTTTTCCACAACTTCTCCACTTTTGTCGGGCGCAAGGGCCTGTATCTCGAAGATCTGTTCATCCTTCCCGAGAAACGCGGTCGTGGCTATGGTAAGGCCTTGTTGAAATATTTGGCAAAGATTGCCGTGGAGCGCAACTGTGGCCGCATGGAATGGATCTGCCTCGATTGGAACAAACCAGCCCTGACGGTTTACCGCAGTATCGGTGCTATGCCCATGGATGAATGGACCGTCCAGCGCTTGGATGAAACGGCTTTGCGAAAATTCGCTTTGGAGGATTGAATATGGTTACATACCTTTATCCCACACCAGAAGGTTTTGATGATCTGCTGATGTGTACCGACGGCGAGGTATTGACGGGCCTTTGGTTTGCAGGTTCGCGTGACGAAAACAAACATCCATTGGGCGTTGTAGAGACGCGCCATGGATTGTCTCTACCGCCCGTAATTCATGATACCTATCGTTGGTTGGACTTCTATTTCACTGGCCATCAGCCCGATTTCACACCAGCTTACCGCATGGAAGACTTGACACCATTCCGCAAGGTAGTGTTGGATATCGTGTGCGAGATACCATTTGGGCATACACTAACTTATGGAGAAATCGCAAAACGGTTGAAAATCAATTCTGCACAGGCGGTAGGTGGTGCAGTGGGATGGAACCCCATTTGCCTCATTGTGCCCTGCCATCGCGTGATGGGCGCTAATGGAAACCTCACAGGCTATGGAGGAGGCATGCACAACAAAATCGCGTTGCTGAAACTGGAAGGATGGTGGAAATAGCGTGTTGTGTCTTATTCGAAACCAAAGAATTCTTTCAGTCCTTGCTTTTCTTTTAATTCATCTGGCGTGAAACCATAGTGTGAAGCCGCCGAAAGCGTCACCACGTTTTCAAGGAACTCGTCGTAGGACAATTCGAACCATTCTTCGGGGATGTCGGTGTGGATAGTGCCGCCGTCGTTGTGGCCGCCGCCCCACCACCAGGATTCATCGAGTGCCGCCTCATAAGTGCCATCGTCCATCTTTACGAAGGCATACCAGGTGGTCCATTCTCTCATTCCTTCCGGTGTTTTTTCACCTTCATAATGCGGAGCGGAATGGTCTTTGTCCGAGTAGCCTGGTTGCCCTTTATTGGCATCATGTCGATACACCCAAAAACGCTCGTTGGTCTCATTAGGAATCCTTTCCAAAGTAAGGCCGTCACAATGATATATGGATCTCTTCCTGCCCTTTACCCTATTTTCAGCCGTCATCATCTTCGTGATGGCAGCGATAGGTCTCTTTGTGTCTTTGTCTTTCAACAGACCTTTTTTTTCAAGGAGGTCCTTGATGGGCTCCAGTTCATTTTTCCAACTGTTGACATAATACCTGCAAGTATTGTCTTCGTAAACGTAATAACTGCCCACAAATAGGTCGTTGTAGGTGATTTTGTAATGATCAACAAGCCAACCCATAGTTTTATACTGTTTAAATAATAATCCTATTTCCTTTTCGAATGTTGATGGCGTCTGGCATAATACACGAGGCAAAAATATGAAAAAGTTGTGTGATTTCCGAAATAATATTAGTTTTGCACCCAATACATTGAAGTTTAATCCAATAACACTTATTGCCATGAAGAAACTATTTGCTCTCGCTGTTCTGCTGACGGCTTTGGCTGGGGCATTTGCCCAACCTGCCCATTACATCACTTTCAACGGTACTGACCAATACATGCGTATCCCGCATCACGAAGACTTCAACATCGCTGCCGACCAAAGCTTCACGGTCACGGGGTGGGTGCGCAACGAGACCTATACCAGTTATCCACGCTATGTCTGCAAACGCGATATGTCGGTGCAAGGTGCCGGCAGTGAACGCACGGGGTATGAGTTCTTTGGCACGGGCAATGCGGGCCAGTCGCTGGGACTTAATACGCCCACTTCGACCTCGGGTCATGCCTTGTCGATCTATACGGGTGTCACGGTGCCGGCAGGGGAGTGGATGCACTTTGCACTGGTCGTGGACCGCACCAACAATGAGATTCGTATTTATCACAACGGACAGACCAACAATAACTGGGCAGCGGCAGTTAACGATTGGGCTGTGACCAACATGCATGACTTGTTTATAGGGGCAGGCAACAGCGGTGGACAGCCAACTAATTTTTGCAATGGCTCGTTCGGCAACGTGAGATTCTACCATATGGCATTGGACGCCGACGAGATTAGTGTTGACATGAGTGCGGATGATTTGTATGATCTGCATCCTGGTATGGCAAATCATTTAAAAGCAGCCTATGATTTCTCAACCGTTTGGATTGACAACAACATGTTGGCCGACCTCTCAGGCCACGGTCACGATGCACAGATGGTCAATTTCAACTTTGGTGGCGCTGAAATCTTGAATGTCACCTTGACGCAAGACACACGCAAGGCAGGTCGTGGAAACGCTAACGATGTGTTGCTGAAAGCAGCAGTTTCGTTTGGCGGTGAGAATGCCTTGGTTGGATTGCAATCCATGGTGCTCAACCTTGAAGGGACGACGGACCTGAGCGATGTCAGGGAGATTAAGGTGTATTCCACGGGTACGGTCAATGCTTTCGATGAGCGTCATCCTCAAAATGCCACATTGCTTGGTAGTATAGAACCTGCTTCGAGTGACTTGACCTGCAACCTCGAAGGCAACCTCTTTACTGGCACCAACTACTTGTGGGTCGTGGCACATGTAGCAGACAATGCTACTGAGGGCAACATGATTGATGTTTCACTGAAGTCGATTACGACGACGGAAGAGACTTATGAATTGGCTAATCCTTCGCCCGCAGGTAGCCGTGAAATCATTCTTGCACATACCTTATTGTTGCAGCCAGGTGATTATAACTCAACGAATTATCGCATTCCTGCCGTCATCACAGCAAAGGATGGAAGCATCGTAGCGGTCACCGACAAGCGCAAATATAACGAAGGCGACCTGCCCGAGGATATCGACATTGTCTGCAACCGCAGTACCGATGGCGGTCACACCTGGAGTGAGCCTTACACCATCGCCTTGGGTACGTGTGTAAATCACGGTTTTGGCGACTGCGCCTTGGCATGGAGCAACGATGACAATGGCCTCATCGCAGGCTTCGTGGGCGGTCCTGGACTGTGGTATTCGACTCCTTCAAACCCAATTCGCACCTATATCTGTAAGAGTTATGACAACGGCCAGACCTGGACGGAGCCCGAAGACATCACCAACTTCATCTTTGGTGACAACTGTATCATCCCCGAACAGCGCACATGGCGCGCCTCATTCTTCGGATCGGGCAATGGCTTGCGCACCTCCACGGGTCGCATCATGTTCGTGGCCGCCATCCGTGAGACTACGGCGCAAGTACTCTACAACCATGCTGTTTATTCCGATGACAACGGCCAGACCTGGCATGTGTCGGGGCGTGCCTCTACCTCGGGTGACGAGGCCAAGGTCACGGAGTTGGTTGACGGCCGCATCCTGATGAGCATCCGTCACGCTGGCAACCGCTGGTACAACATCTCCGAGGACGGTGGTGAGACTTGGCAGCCTACCACTTCCACTTGGTACGACATCACTGCGCCGGCGTGCAATGGCGATATGATTCGTTATACCTCCGAAAACCAAGGTCACGACAAGAACCGACTGCTGCATTCGGTGCCATACGGCAATTCGCGCACCGATGTGACGGTCTATGTAAGTTACGATGAGGGTGAGACTTGGCCGGTGAAGAAGTGCATCGTGCCCTATAGCTCTGCCTATTCCTCGCTCTGCATTCTGCCCGATGGCACCATTGGACTCTATGTCGAGGAAGCCTACGCTGGCGCTTCGGGCTATTCGACGGTGTTCTACAACTTCAGCCTCGAATGGCTCACTGATGGTAACGACAGCTTTGACCCGACGGGAGTGGTTGAAAATCAAATACAAACGGAATCATTGAAAGTTTATCCTGTGCCCGCCTCCTCCTTTGTCACGATTGAAGCGGAAGGAATGAAGACCATCAATGTCTACAATGCTTTGGGTCAGCTCGTTAAGTCTGCATCTACCAAAGGAGTTTCGGAAGTTCGCTTAGATGTTTCTGAATGGGCTTCGGGGGCGTATCTGGTTGAAGGTGTAAATGGTAATGGCTTCAAAAGAGTAGGACGATTTGTGAAGTGAATTTGGCGTTTTCCGCCCGTTTGCGAAGTTCTTCAATAGTTTCTCCTTATCCAATACCCTAAGAAACGGTCGGCAACGGAATAGATTTTTGATCTGCCGTTGTCCTCGTAGGTCAGTAATTGGTCTTCTAGAAGTGTGGATATGGCGTATTGGACTGAACTTGCTGATTTGAGAGCATGCTTTTTGACAAAAGCAACCGACGTCACACCACTGGCTTTCCCTTCTTTGGCGATTGCAACAAGCGTTTCCTTTTGCTTGTAGTTGAGTTTGTTCATAATGTTTGAGAAAGAACGCTCCCGTGTATCCAACAATTCTTCCATGGCATTCCTGATGTCTTCCTCATCCATCGTCTTTTGTGGATTTGAGTTGGCGAAAGCATTATGAAGGATATGGTGGACATAATAGGTGTGCCCTTCAAACAGGTCGTAAGCGAGGTTTGCTGCATCTGTGGTGATGGCTCTGCCCGCATTGATGATTTGTTGTATAGCAAAGCTTGTGTAAATCTCCTTGGGTATCCTTTCCAAGTGGAATTGTTCCGTGCTGTTGTAAAAGGGTCTTGCGGCGGAGTTGAACATGTTTTCGAGGATATGTCGGTTGCTGCCCGCGAAGATGAACAGACAGTTGTTCATGCGTTGGATATAGGTGCGGAGCAGGGCTTCCACATTTTTTTCAGGATAATTGGTAATCTGTTGAAACTCATCGATGGCGAAGATGCAAGACTTGTCGGCCTTTTCCAGATAGTTGAATATTTCTTGGAGAGTAAGTTCTGGATTATTAATGTCGCCTAATTTGACATCGAATGAGGGGGTGCCAGTCACGGCATCGTAGCCCAGACTACCAGTCAGCGACTTGATGGTGTTGAGGAAAAATTTCAAGGCTTTTTTCCCTTTCGGAACCAGATTTGAATAGATTTCCTTGCTGAGAAAGAGCACCATTTCGTGGAAACTTGTGGTGGGAAAAATGTCAACATAGAAGGTGTGGAAGGCTGTTTTGATGGCGGGTTGCTCGTACACATGGTAAATAAGCTGCGTCTTTCCCATTCTCCTTGCGGAAGTCAACAGAATATGGGCCTTGTTCTCAATGATGCGGACAAGCTGTTGTGTCTCTTTCTCTCGGTCGCAGAAATAGGGTTCAGGGATAATGCCAGTGATGAAAAATGGATTCGTCATAACGTTTCAATTTTCTTGCAAAGATACAAAATTTTTCAATTATACAAATTCTATTATAGAAATTCTATATTTAAATTCTGCAATGATTTCGAAAAATGAATCTTTTTCCCGTTTTGTTTCTTTCTTTTTTCTATTTTTGCAAATAAATCAATTCTGTTTTCTTGTAATTACTTTAAAGGACAAAGAAATGATATGAAAGATTATCTTGGCAGAAAATATGGCTGTCATTAGGAAGGTGTTACGCTAAAGTTCGATTGAAGTGGTAAAGATAAATGATCTGACTTATAGGATTATAAAAACGAAGAATTGAATTATTAAACAATAAATTACATGAAAGTAAACAAGTTACTAGTGCTATTACTTGCCATTTGTTGCATAATAATGGTAGGGTGCAAAAAAGAAAACGGAAATAGCAATGGCAATAATAATGAAAGCTATCCTCAGGCTCCGAAAATCGTTTCTACCCAAGAAACTATTTATAATGATGGAGTTGAATCATGGATTGTAGTGGAAGCATCGTTTGAAGATGAGAGTAAAATGTATTTTGTTCTCACATCACCTAATACTGCAGCTGTTGTTGATAGGCACATTTTCTATGGGCAGGATAGCAATGAAGGGTATATTTATAGAGGGGATGTTGTTATTCCATCAGAAATAAAACATCTTGGCGTGGTTTATTCTATTACCGAGACACTTGGTAGCAATAAGTTTCCAACCTTTGGTCGTAGTAATGCATTACGATCAGTTGTTTGTCCAAATACTATGACTAGAATTAGTGCATGGACATTTTGTGGATGTAAGGGACTCTCATCTGTCATACTTTCAGAATCATTAAAGGAGATTGGGGAATATGCTTTTGCGGATTCGGGTTTAGTATCCATCAATATTCCAAATACAGTTGTTACTATTGATACTTATGATGAGGTGCATCCGTATTATCCATTATATGCATTAAGTATGGCATTTGAAGGTTGTAATGATTTGTCTTATGCAACTATTGGAAGTTCGGTAACAAAGCTTTTTGGAACGTTTAATGGCTGTTCCAAACTTACTAGGGTTACTTGTTTGGCTGATAATCCACCTATTATTTCTTCTTTATCAGGCATATTATGTTTGCCCGATGGGCTAGAGATTATATATGTTTCAAATCAAAGTGTTGAAGCATATAAAACTGCTGATGGTTGGAGCCAATATGCCGATATTATTGTTGGAATATAAGAAAATACAAATATATTTGTTTTGCAAGCTTTTGGGCCTTTACACATAATAATATCGACTTATGGCTCGAAAGTTTGCATTTTTTCCGATGCCTAATTGAGATCTTTCCTTAAAACTACAGTTGCGCGGTTAGCCTATTCATCAGTTCATACAAATACGCCGGACTTTGCACATATAATTCCCCCTCTTCATCTTGCAAAGCAGGCATCAGCGGCGAGTTATATACCCTTTCCATCGCCTGCTCAATGGAACACCCCGTGTCTTCCATCACATATTTTACCAATTCGCTCAAGACGTAATCGGTTAAGTATGTTGCGATTTGGTGATGAGTAGGCTGGTTCATAAGGTTTCAGTGTTGGTTTTATGGAGAAAACTTAAAGCCCGCTCCGTTCCGAAATAGTATTGTTGATCGAGATATCTGTCTTGGAGCAAGCGAGCTACCTCTTCTGGGGAGTAGATTCCTTCGCGGTAGTTGGTCAGTTGGAGAACCACGCCGTCATTGGCTATCGGGCCTATAACGATGTCAAAGTCGTGTATGGGCGTCTCGTTTTTTCTATCGCGATTGGCATCCACGAACAAAAGCCACTCCACACAGGCATTTTCGGGAAAGATCTTGATTTTCAAATCAGATAGGAAAACTGTATCATCCATTTCGTAGATTATCAGCGTCGCTGTTCCTCCGAAAAGTCTAGCTTTCTTTTTCGCCATGCGGATAGCTGTTGCCTTGCCGGAAGTCACATAGAAACCCTTTCCGAAGTCCTTGTGCCTCAAGCCCTTCGTGAGGTCAATGGTTTCAATGTTTTCGTTGGTGCCATGGTAGAGTATCATGCGAGCGTCCCTCCATTCTTTTGGCAGATGATGAGCAGGTCGTCAATAGTTTCGTCCATTGATTGCAGATGCTCCACATCATAAAACTCGATCAAGAACGCAAGCCCTTTATGTTCCTGCAAATATCGGAAAGCCGCTTGCCGAGTCATGGCAAACCGCCGCGCGAAAGTGCGAATACATGCCGTCAAAAAGGGAATCTCGTACTTGCTCATAGTTTTTTACACGGTGTTTTTGTCATTAGGTCGCTGCAAAAATACTAATAATTTGGAAATTAAGGAAATTCGGCATTGAAAATTTCCCTACCTTTGCAACCCAAATCAAGTATTTGATTTGTATTTGCAAATAATTGAAAATCAGATAAAATAATTAGTTTAAACATTTCAAAATTGAGAAACATCGGTATC
>JAEEGK010032674.1_pt1 | contig 10165 bp, 7 predicted proteins | sample 8958771 | NCBI WGS metagenome assembly JAEEGK01 (sample SAMN16246547, study PRJNA631951) | gut metagenome | biome: gut microbiome; feature: rumen; material: SC-attached | host: Bos | place: Iran: Karaj | collected 2018-10 | reverse complement strand
TATTAAAAAAATCTAAATATAAAAAAATAAATATTAAAAAATATTAATTATTAAAAGATTCCTATTAGTATTCTTCACTAAAGTGCTTTAGTAATATCATCATTAAACTTTCCAGATGTATAAATATATTTTAATTTATTTTTTAATTTAAATAGTTCATCATCATATATATCATCAGTCCAAGATGGAATGAGATATAAATTTTTTGGATTATATTTTGCATTACTTTTCATATTATCCACAAAGATAATTTTATTAAGATCTCTTCCAATTAAATTCAATTTTTTAACACTTTTTCCTCTTTCAAAAATAACATGTGATTTATATAATCTATGAGATATTAAATTTCCATTTTCATCAATTTTATCAATAATATTATCAGCATATATTTTTGGACTAGAAGTAAAAATAATAATTTCATATAATTCAGATAATTCAGTTAAAAGTTCTATGGCCCCAGGTCTTAGTAAGAAGTAATATCCGAAATTTAATTTCATACTGTGACATATAGTTTCATCTAAATCTAATACAAGACAAAATTTTTTTCTCATTGTAGTTTTAATATAGGGCACTACAGGCATTTTTTCATCTGTTTTATTATTTTCTTCTTTATTTTTATTACTTGATATATAATTATTATATATATTATTTATTGCACTATTTCTGTGCTTGAAATAAGGAAAAATATTTTGTCCTTTTATTTTTGTATTAAAACAAAATAATATTGTTTGATTTATAATCTTTGTGATATCATTTACACTTGTGATACGGGCGTTTACCATTAATTGTTTTAGTACATTATTTAATGAATTGTATTCTTCTTTTTCATCGAATAATAATTTTATGATTGAAGTTGTACATTGAATTATTGATACTTTTTTTTTGAAATGATAATCTTTAAAAAAGCGCTTAATATTTTTTGAATTTAAATCTTGATAACCAATATAACATAAAGATGAATATATATATTGAATAAATAATAAATGTATTTTAACAGAATTATATTTGTATAAATTTTCATCTTTTGATAAAAAATAAAATGTAATCATTATTATACAATAATATTTAAAACAATAATTAAAATTCTCATTCATATCATTTATATTATTTTCTATAAAATATTTATTATAATCAATAATATATTTTTTATTAATATTTTTTGTTAATATTTCAAAAATAGTCCTTTCTTCTATACTATTACACAATTCAATAATATCATCGAAAAAATCAATTAAAAAATTATCGTTATTGATTTTTTCACAATTTATATTATTAATACTATTTTCAAAATTATTAAAATCACTAACATTATTATTTAAAACTTTAAAACTTTGGATTATTTTTTGATCCCTATTATTTTGAATAACTGGAGTCATAAAAGAATCTATTCTTCTTCTTTTATTTAATGAAGTTTCTTTTGCCACGATATTGTCTTCTGTCATTTTTTTTTCTAAAATCATCCTTTTACGCCTAAAATGCCTATTTATTGTTTGTTTATTAATTGAAATTGTATTATTCAAATTATTATTATTACTATTAATATCATTATCTTTAATTATTTGTGCCCGCTTATTTGGTTTTTGATAAACAATTTTAACTTTAATTAAATCTGGATTTTGAACATCTTTTACTTTTTTGGCATAATCTTTATTATCACTTGTAATAAATGAATTATCCTCTGTACTATAAGTATTAAGACATATATTATTCGAATTAAGTATATTTCCATATTTTTTAGATTTTTTTTGATATATATAACTTGAATGTGAATTAATATTTAAATTTGATTTTTGATTTTTACTATTTTCATTATTTAAATTTATATTATTGCTGATAACTGAACCATTATTATTATTATTATGTGATTGTATTAAATTATTACTATTATTATTTTCATAAGTATCTTTTTTAGAGCATATATTACTATTGTTTTTTTCCTTTTTTTCAGTTGTATAAGAATGATAATATAAACTATTCATAATTCTTCTTATACTATTTGATCTTTTATAATCTCCTTTTCCAAGATTAGTATCTCTCATATCAATTACTAATTCTTTAATACCATCATTTGTTTCACTTTTAATTATATTATGATTTTTCTTTACTAATAATCTATTTCTATGATTTTCAGTATTATTTCTATTATTTCCAACATTATTATATTTTTTATTATCATTTTTTTCTATACTTTTTTCTTTTATTTTATTTACTTCAATAAAAGAATCATTTTTGTCTTTTTCTTTATTTTCATTATTTTCGTTTGATTCCAAATTATTTATATCTTTTAAAAAAGCCTTTCTTATATTTGTACGTGTATCTTTTTTTCTTTTTTTATCTTCATTGTTAATATTCATATCTATTGAAATATTATCTTTTGAATTGTTATTTATATCTTTTGTATTATAAAAATTTTCTTTTAAACTATTTAATTTTTGGTAGTTTCTTATTCTTCTAATATTATTTAATTTTGGTTGAACTGTATTATTTCTATTGGTATAGTGATCATCGGTACTACGTTGACGGAGACGGGAACAATTTTTTAAAATTGTATTTTTGAAATTTTTATCTGTTCGGAACCGTCCTGAGGTATCTAAAAATCTGTTGTATTTAGATTTCATGAAAAAAGGAAATTAATTTTTTAAATGTTATTTAATTATTTAATTAATTTTATATAATAATTAAAATATATTTTTTCATATTAAAAAAATATAAAATTATTATATATTTTATATAAAAATTTAAATAAATCTATAATTATTTGAATTATTATGATAAAAATAAAATTGAATATAAAAAACAATTTATAATCAATTTTAAATTTATAAAAATTTTTTAATAAAATGTCTGCATTTTTTAATGAAGATAGAATTAGGGTAGAAGCAATAGGAACCCCAACTACAATTCCAGATAGTGACGTAGCAAGGTTAATGTATTATTTATCTTGTGTGAATACAGTTATAAGTTATGATGAAATAAATAAATTTAGTGACTACAGAAATTATAATTCATTAAATTTAGAGGAAAAAGAAATTTTACTAAAATTAGTTGAATTATTAAAACCTGAAATTTTTATTAAAGCTGGTATATTTATTAAAGAAGATAAATTAATTCCCAATAATTATAATAATGAATTTTATAAAATAACAGACCAAAGAATTGGTATTCATATAAGTCAAGAAATAATGATTGGAGGAAAATTTATTAGAGTATTAAAAATCATGGCTTGTAATGATACTTGGTTAAATAAATATTATTATGAGCCTATAAAAAGTATTTATGAAATGAAAACTTTCATGTTAATTTTTGCAAAAGCACTCATTTCATTATCTAATGATTCTAATAAAAAAATAGATAATAATAAATTGCAGCAGAGAAAAAAAAAAAAAAATGAAGGTTGTTGCATAATTTGGTAAATAAATTTGAAATTGAGAATTTTCTATTTTATAACGAATACAATTTTATTATTTATTAATTAAAAAAAAATATAATATTTTTTGATTAAATAATTTAAAATTATATAATTAGATATTTAATTAGATATATAAAAAATATTAATATTTAAATTTGTAATATTATTGTACATATTTCTACTTCCGTTTTTTAAATAAGGAATATTTTCATTTGTTTCAATTTTTAATGAATAATAATTATTATCAATTTCTTGAATTTCATTAAAAATATTTTTAATTCCTATTAAAATTGGAATTTCACTGAAATCGACAAAATAATTTTCAAATAAATATTTTTGACATATAACTACATTTAAATTTGTGTGATTATAAATTTCAATTATGTATAATATTATTAATATTAATAATATAATATATGAAATTATGCTTAAAATTTTACTTACTAAAGTTGAGGCTTTTCTTTGTGATTGATATCTTATTGGAAAATCTATTCCAAACAAATCATAATTAAATTTTTTAGAATTCTCAATATTTTTTAACATTTTTGATTTTTTTCTTATTAATTATATTAAAAAAATTTAATAAAATATTGTTTAAAAATGATATTTTTTTAATAATAAATAAAATATTTTTTTTAATAATTTATATTAAATTGAATAATAATTAAAATTAATTTGAAACAAACAAAAATATTAAATAAATTAAATTAAAATAATAAATAAAATTAAATTAGTAAAAATTTTAAAATAATATAAAATTGCTATTTTTCTATTTTAATATAAATATATAATATAAATATAAATTTAAATTATTTTTTATTTAAATGGATTTTAACCAAATTTTAGATACATCAACCCCATTCGATGAAAAAAAGTTAGAAATGTTAGATAAAATAACTAACGTTTTTTACACAACTTTTAATAATAACGAAGTAAAATTTTTATTTAATTATTTTTTTAGCGTCAAATTGCAAATAATTTATTAAATCAATTTCAAAATTTAGAAAATTCTTACACATATTGTGATTTAATTTTAAACAAATCAAATAATTTATATACGAAAGTTTTGGCTTTGAATATTTTAGAAAATTTTATTAAAACAAAATGGAATTTGTTAGATAATTCATTTAAAAATACATTAAGAAATTTTTTAGTTAATATTCTTATTAAAAGTGTGACAGATAATAATTTTTATTCAAATCAAAATAATAATTTTTTTATTAATAAACTTAATATTGTAATTATTTTAATAGCAAAAAATGAATGGACGACGACTTGGCAGAATTTTATTAGTGAATTATGTGAATCAAGTAAAAATAATGAAAATTTATGTGAAAATAATATGAAATTACTTCAACTTTTAAGTGAAGAAATAAATGAATTTTGGAAAAATAGTTTAACATTACAAAAAGCATTTGAATTAAAAGAAAAAATGTCTCATGAATTTCAACAAGTTTTTCTATTATGTAATATGATATTTGATAATTCTCAATCAGTAAAAGGAAGTTTATTAGTAATTGCAGTTCAACTTTTCGCGGAATATATAGTATGGTTTCCAATTGATTTGGTTTTTAATCAAAAAATAATTGATCGTTTTTTTGATAATTTAAAATCAAAGAATTTTATAAGAAACGACATTATTAAATGTTTTGGAAAAATTTTTGAATACAACTTAGAAAAAATAAATAATAATGAAGACTTATTTAAAATTAAACAAATGACAATGAATATATATAAAACTTTTATTGATATAATGATGGAAATAACAAAAGGTATGAATTTCGCAGAAAGACATAAAACTATAGACCCTAGTATGCAAAGTGGGTTAGAAAAATTAATATTAAATTTTGAAAACACACTTATAAGTTTTTTTAAAAATAATTTTTTATTTATAGAACAATATGATTTTATTTCAGGTTCACAAACACCAAATGATTTTATATCTATATATCTAAACAACATTGCAAAAGGATTAGAATATTTAACTCAATGTCATTTAATTCAAAACGATGAGATATTTAAAGCCGCATGTGATTTTTGGTATTGGTTCACATATAAAATCGTATTTATTAAGTACCCTAATTTAGATCCAGACAGAGAAATTCCACCTCAGCTCAATGAAGAAAAAATAGATAATTATGTTACATATACTAATGAGATGTTTTTATATAAGCAATTATATGTAAATTATATAGATATAATACGAAATCAAATAATTATAAGAATGAATAAGCCTCTGGAAGTTAAAATTGATATAGATGAAAATGGTGATTTAACTACTGACCCAACAACTAATACTATATATCAAAGTTTACATGATTCTATGAAAGAAACTTTGGTTTTGTTGACGAATTTAGACCCTTATAAAACGGAAAAATTTTTAGAAGATAAAATTAAAGAATTGATGGAACTTTCTAAACCTTTAGATATTAATTTATTAAATTCTGTTAGTTGGTCTGCTGGATGCATTTCAGGTAGTATGAATGAGCCTTTAGAAAAAAAATTTGTTGTTTTGATTATTAGATTATTATTAACGTTATGTGAACAAACAAAAGGAAAAAATAATAAAGCTGTTTGTGCTTCGAATATTATGTATGTTGTTGGACAATACCCGAGATTCTTAATTGCTCATTGGAAGTTCTTAAAAACCGTTGTGAAAAAATTATTTGAATTCATGCATGAAACGTTCCAAGGAGTTCAAGATTTCGCATGTGAGACGTTTCTTAAGATATCAATGAAATGTGGTAACTGTTTTATTATAACAAATTCAAAAGATGATGAAATAGAACCTTATATAAATGTTTTAGTAAGAACAGTTCAAGATGATACGAAAGATTTGGAACCTCATCAAAAATTAATGTTCTATGAAGCTTTAGGTAATATGATAACATATGAGAAAAATATAAATCAACAAATAACTTTAATTTCGCAGTTAATGCAAAGCACATATAATAATTGGTTAGAAATATTTAATAATGCCGCTCAAAATTCGGATTTTTTAAAAAATTATCAAATCGCAAAAAGTTTGGAATTAATTGTAAGAATAAATGAAAGAGTTGTTTATAGTACTAAAACTCCATATTGGAAATTCGGATGTAATTTATATAGTAATATGTTAAATACATTTGAGTTTTATTCGAATATTATTGATAATAATTATAATAATAATTTACCAATTGATATTAATATAAAAAGTTTTATGGGATTTAATAGAACTTTATTGAAATTTTTTATAAGTTTAATTGCGAATATTAATGACCCTAATTTAATATTAAATGATATATTAAATGGTTTGGGAAAATTAATAATAATATACAATAGAAGTCATATGAATAATAAAGATCCAAACACATTATTAATTTTTTCAAAGGTTTTGGAACAGTTAAAAAATATTAATTATGATTATATATCAACAATTTGGAACAGTTTATGTATATACACTTTGAATATGATTAAAAATGATTTTCAATCTTTTCCTGAGCATCGTATGAATTTTTTTATTTTATTAAAAAGTTTGATTTCAAATGCTTTTGATAGTATATTTAAAATTCAGCAAAATAACTTTAATAAAGATATTATAGATGCTATTTTATGGGCGATTAAACATGAAACTCCTATTATGTATGAAACTGGTTTAGAAACAATGAAAATTTTGATTGAAAAAATAGCAACTGTGAAAATTGTGAGTGGAATTAATATATGTGACCTTTTTTTTGGGGCATATTATTTTTCGATTTTTACTGATGTTTTTGTTGCGATGACAGATTCTTTTCATAAAAATGGGTTTAAACTTCAAGTTGAAATTATTCAATTGTTAATTCAAATAATAGAATTGAATATGATTAAGGAAAATTTATTTTCTGAGATTAATAATAATAATAATGTAATTACAAATAAAAATTTCTTTTTGAATAAATTAGCTAATGACATTTCAAATGGATTTAAAAATTTAAATCAAAATCAAATTGAAGCGTTTTGTTTAGGTTTGTTTAATAAAAGTTATAATTATCATGATTTTAAACAATTAATAAGAGACTTTTTGATAAATTTGAAAAGTTTTGCGGGAAATAATAATGAATTGTATTTAGAAGAAAAAAATAAGCAAATTGAAGAAGCAAAAAAAATTCAACAAGCAAAACAAAATTTAATTCCTGGTCTTTCAGGAATGTATGATCAAGAAATTTTAAATAAAATTAGTTCGAATAATTATATGCAAAATAATAATAATAATAATAATAATAATGGCGCTGGAGATGTAATGATGTAATAATATTTAAATTATGAAAATAATTTATATTAAATATTAATAATTAAATATTTTAAATATATAATTATGTCATTTATTATAAAAAAACATATTTTAATTTTAAATAAATATAATTAAATTTCATATATATATTTAATATATATATTTTATATATATAATTTAATGGAAGAGAATAATTTCAATAATGAAAATAATAATAATAATAATATAAACGAAAATGAAAATGAAAATGAAATTTATAATGAAAATAATAATATTAATAATAATAATTATAATATGAATATGATATCAAACAACAATAATAACATAGAAGAAGAAGAAGATATGAGTGATGACACTTATCTTCATGAACTTCATTTAAAATTAGCTCAAATGAAACATGAAAGAAAAGAGGCTGAAAAATTTGCCAAACTTTCAGATAATCGTTTAAATATGCTTCGAAATGAAGAGGAGCGAGAATGGAAAAAAATACAAAATTCTCAAAAAAAAGCTAATGAAAAGTTTTTATATCTTCAAAATGTAGCCGAAAATAAAAAATATATTAATAATATTAAAAAGCTTCAAAATAAAGAAATCGAACAAAAGAAAATTAATAATAAAATTATGAAAGAAAATAATAAAAAAAAAATCGAGGAAAAAAAATTAGAAAAACAAAAACAAATCGAAGAAGATAAAAATTTAGCAAAATTAAAAAAACAATACAATAATGAATTAATTAATTATATTAATAATGAAAAATTAAGTAATAATAAAAGTAAATATTTAGTTATTAAATCTCAACATAACACTGATAAAGAAAGAAAAAAAGTCATAGAACATCAAAGAAAAATGAGAATTAAAGAAGAACTTGAAAAAAAATTATTAGAAGAATTTAGATTAAAAGAAGAAGCTGAAAAAAAAAGAAAAAAATGTGAATTTGAAGAAGAAGAAGTTTTAAAAAGATTACAAACTACAACTCAATTACATAAAAATTTAAATGAAGAAATTCAAAAATTAAATTTGAGAAATGTTATGAATGGAGAATTTAATTATGTTAATAATAATTTTAATAATAATAATAATAATTTTAATAATAATAATAATAGTGAAAATTTTAATGAAGAAAATCAATAAAAAAATAAAATTTTTTTTTAAAAATATTATTTAATTTATAATATAAATTTAAATATTTTTTATAATAAAATAATAATAATAAAACTAATAATAATTATTTATTTTTTCAAAGAATTATTAACATATGCATATGCAATTTTAACATCAGAATCGATTTGTTTAACTTCATTAGGATCTAAAATATCAGCAGCTTTTCTTTGTTTTAAAACAGAGTACCAATTAATTATTTTTTTAATATCATTATCTTCTATAGAAATAATATTTTTTGCTGAATAAATAGCAGCATTTAAATCATTCAAATTATCTAATAAATCTGCAACAACAATTGGATTTTCACTATTAATGAAAAAAAAACTACTTGTATCATTAAATCTTTGAGTTAAATTCATAATAATATTATATTTATTTTTTTCAAAATCATTTGAAATTATAACATTTCCTTGTTTGACTCTATTAATTGCATATTTACAATCAGTTAATCCGTATTTTTGACAGAAATCATCGATTCCATTGAATTTGTCTTTGTAAGCTTCTACTGAAACTTTGTATTGCTCGAGAATTGTGTTTGTTTGTTCATAATATGTTTCTTTGTCAATGTGAGAAAAATTATATGCCCATTCTATGAATTCTAATGTTCGAATTATTGAATAGATATTTGCTGGTTGTTCTATTTGACTTTCTTCTTCGTAGGTTAAATCACATTCACCTTCAAACATTTTTAATTTGTATGAATATTTTTTTAATTATTTTTTATTTAATTTTTAATTTGTTTTTTTTATTGATATTTAATTTTAGAAATAATTTAAATAATTTATATAAATAAATAAATAAAAATATATTAAAAATTATTTAGAAATAAAAGTACTTTTTAAAGAAATTTTTTCGTTATTATTACTTTCATTTTCTTCTGTTTTAAAATTATAAAATCGCACAGTTCGAATATTATTTTTTCTATAATTTTTATGATTTTTAATATTATTATTACTAATATTATTAATATTATTATTAAAATTATTATAAATAAAAAGATGATTAGGAAACAGACTTTTATTTTGTTTTATTCTTTTAATTTTATTTTTATAATCAAAAGAAGATTGATTTAAATTACCAGAACTTTTTTGAAAAGTTTTAATTGTAATTGAATTATTTTTTATATTTTTTTTAATATTTGAAATATCTTTTGCTTTTGTTGTATAATTATTTAGAATTGAATTTTTATTTTTATTAAAAAAATTATTTGATTTTAAATAAAAATTTTTTGGTTTTGATTTGTTTAATTTTTTTTTTATTTTATTTAATAAATTATTATTATTATTATTATTAATATTATTAATATTATTATTAATTTTATTTTGATTTGATTTATTTGTAATTTT
>JAEEGK010032672.1_pt1 | contig 10166 bp, 10 predicted proteins | sample 8958771 | NCBI WGS metagenome assembly JAEEGK01 (sample SAMN16246547, study PRJNA631951) | gut metagenome | biome: gut microbiome; feature: rumen; material: SC-attached | host: Bos | place: Iran: Karaj | collected 2018-10 | reverse complement strand
TCTTCATTAATTTCTCTTACAAATTTTTTATAGTAATTTCTTCGATTAAAATACTCAGGTACTACTTCATAAGAATCATACATATAATCACCCTTTTTGTGCCAAACCCCTTAACACAGTGGCATATTATATCATAAAATCCATAAAAAGTCTAGTTTTGGTACCTATAATTCCTTACGATAATATTCAAGTTCTACTTTAGTTCCATCTGGATAATATTCAACAGAATCTTTTAAATATTCAGTAAAACCATATCTTAAATATATGTCTTTAGCTATTTTATTATTCTTTTCTACCCCAATTGTTGCATATTTATAACCTCTACTTTTTAAATCATTAATCATATATTTAAATAATTCTCTAAAGTATCCTTTACCTTGATACTCATCTACAGTTCGAACAGCAAGTATATATACTGATTTATCATTAATTAATAAAGTTGTATTAATATTTAACCTTGGATCTAGAGCTGCTGTAGCTTCACAAATTATTTTACCGTTTAATAAACCATAGTAAGGGATTGTCTTCCCTTCTATAAATCGATTAATATGTTGTACTCGCCATTTAAGATAATTATCTTTGTCATCAATTGCTCTATTGATTTCATAATCCCATTTAGTATTCATTTCATCAAGAGTTGCTATCTTACATACATAGTTTTCCATAAAATCACCATATAAATTATAACATAAAAAGAACAGTAGCCTGTTCTTTATTCTCTTATTTATATAAATCATTACTTCTTATATAATTAATTACTTTACTATTTAAAATATTATCATTATGATTCTTTTTCCATTTAGAACTTGATAGTTTACTATGATAATCAATTAAAATAAATTTATCTAGGTAATCACTATATTCTTTATGAATATATTTATACATCTCTTTATAAGTAACATCACGATTAATAATTATTAAATGATTATCTTTAATTAAATCTAAATAATTATCAAATGATTTAAACTTCTTTATTAAGTCAAAACCCATTATTAAATATAAATCTTTATATTCTTTTTTTAATTCATTAATAACTTTATAGTTAAACTTAGGATAATTAGAAACAATATCGGTAACAGTATATTTCTTATTATCAATAACTAAGTTAATCATATTAATACGATCTATTAGTTCCTCTAACTTTTTATCATTATTAATAACAGGTACAAAGACAGTCTTATTAACTATTTTTTTATTTACTAAATGTCTTGCGATATTCATATGAGCCTTAGTAATAGGATTAAAACTACCTACAAATAAACCTGTTTTCATTAGAATACTATTCCTATTAAATCAATTAAGAAACCTATTAAGACACCAATAAAGTATATTATTGATACAATCATTAAGTTCTCTTTTATATGCTTATTTTCTTTAAATAGAATTAATAAACCAACGCCAGCTCCTGTTAAAGTACCTGATAAAAGGGTTCCTAAACTAATCATACTATTTAAATATAATTCTGTAATTATTACACTACTTGCACAATTAGGGATTAATCCTATTAAACTAGCTAAGAAATAAGTTAAGATATTACCGTGTTTTAAGATATTTTTAATACTATCTTCACCAATAAAGAATATTAAGGAACCTATAAGGATAGTTGCAATAAAGATATATAAAGTAATCTTTAAAGTATGAATAATACTAGATTTTAGAATACCATCTTCACAGTGACAATCATGATCATGACACATATCATGAATATGACTATCTATCTTTTCTTCTTTCTTATGATTCTTTCTATAGATTAAGTCAATGATATAACCAAATATTAAACCAATAACAAACTTTGTACCAATTATTTTAACAATTGTTAAAACATTTACTTTCTCAGCAATCATTAAAGGTAACATTTCATCACTAGTTGATAGGTAAACAGCAATTAACGTACCTAAAGTTATAACACGACTAGAAAATAAATTAGTAGCAAGAGATGAAAAACCACATTGAGGGAAAGCTCCTAAGAAACTTCCTACTAATGGCCCTACTTTCTTATTACGAGAAAGAATATCTTTATTCTTTTTACTCATTTTATGTTCAATATATTCTAGTATTAAGAATGCAACAAATAAAAACGGAATAAGTTTTAATACATCTATTAAGCCATCTAATACTACTTCTTCTAAAAATTCTTTCATACACGCCTCTTTTTAAACATTAAAATAATAACATAATATAGATATTAATACAACAAAAAACTTATAGTTTAATCTATAAGTTTACTATTATCTTTTTCAACTTTAAAGATAGTTTCAATATCTTTATATAATGAAGGGATTAAATTATAATCTTCTACAAAATCATCTTTAACTAATTCATTAAATAATAGAAAATCTTGATAATTTGACTTATTACTTAAATAGTTATAGAGATAAGTAAAATTATTATTTAAACAGCCATATATAGTTAATATATTTATTAAACTGTGATTCAAGAAATCTTTTTGTGCAAAATCATCTTCAACTTTCTTACAAATATTATATATTTCTCTTACTTTATCTGGTAGTTCTAAATCATTAATAGAAAAATCCTTATATTTAAATAAAAAGCAATCAATACCTAGACCTAAAAATCTTAGTGTATCAGGATCTAATTCCTTTACTGCTTTATCACTATATACTATTATTAATAAAGCTTTAAACTTTCTAAACGAAAAATCATATCGATAAGAGTGATAAGAAAGATTAAATAATAGTGTAATAGTATCAATATCAGCTACTGTTAATTTTTTATCAAAACATTTAACGGCATCTAAAATATTCATTAAGAAAGATAAGTCAATTATTGATGTTGAAGCACCTGGTTCTCTTCTTACATCTATATAAGTATCAATAATTATCTTTAATGACTGATATTTAGTAGCTAATTCAGGATAATTCTCGTTAATTATATCATACTTATCATCTTGAATAGCATCAAAGATTATTAATAAATCTCTTTCTTTTAATAGTAAATTACCATATTGATAATTCATAAAATACCCCTTTAATGCTGCATATTATACCACAAAACACAAAAAAAGAAAAGAGTTAGCTCTTTTCTTATAAATTAAGATATAAGTTTATCATTATTCTTTTCACCATTAAGAATAATTTCCATATCTTCTAATAGTTTTGGAGTATCATATGAGAACATTAAATCCTCTACACTATACCCATTAAAACTTATATAATCTAAATACTTATATGGATCTTTTAAAAGATTATAAATACAAGTAAAATCATTTTTTAAGCAACAGTAAACTATTATTAGATACAAAGCATTACGACCTTCATCATCAAGGTTTCTAATATGTTTATCTTTATAACGAAAGATACTAATTAGTTCAAGAACTTTTGGATCTATTTTTAATCCATCCATTTTTACTTTTTTATAGCTTTTACTGAAACAATAAAGACTATGATCTAATTTAGATAAAAAATTATTAGGTAACCAATCTAGAGATATCTCTTTATAAATAAGAATAAATAGATACTTGAAAGTATTAACTGTGATTTCAAATCCAAATGGATTATCAAATACTCTAATTAAATAACTAATTGTATCAATATCATCATTAGTTAATTCTCTTTTAAGACATTGAACCATAGAAAAGGCATTCATCAATAATAACAAATCATCTTTGGCTGTATATGATTCTTCTCTTACAGCCATATATGAATCAACTATAACTTTTAATGACTGATATTTATCAACTAATATTGGATAATTATCTTTAATATAATTGAAATCGTTATTTTTTAGAGCTTTAAAAATATTTCCTAAGGCTCTTTTCTTTATTAACGAATCACCATATTTATATTGAAATAAATTTTGCATAAAACTCCCCTTTTTTTAACGTCTACATTATATCACAAAACACAAAAAAAGAAAAGAGTTACCTCTTTTCTATAATACTTTCTTTCCAATTTGGATTAGGATTAATACCTAATAAATCACATACAGTACTAGCAACATTTGCTAAACCATAATCTCCATCTTTCATTACTACATCCTCTCCATAAATAATAAATGGAACAGGACTTGTAGTATGTGATGTATGTGGTATTTTCTTTTCAATATCTTTTAATTGATACATTATTTCAGAGTTACCATGATCAGCTAAAATAATCATAATACCATTTACTTGATTGATAGCATCAACTAGTCTTCCGATTTCTCTATCAACGGTTTCAATAGCAATGACAGCTTTCTCATAGATTCCGGTATGACCAATCATATCACCATTAGCATAATTTACACGAAGAAAACCATATTTATTACTTAGTATTGCTGGAACTAAAGCATCAGTTATTTCTTTAGCTTTCATCTCAGGTTGATCAGGAAAAGGTAGTTTACTACTAGGTATTTCTACATAATCTTCTAGTTCTTCATTAAACTTACCTAACTTATTACCATTCCAGAAATAAGTTACATGACCATATTTTTGGGTTTCTGAGATTGCAAATTCACGAATATTATATTTATTTAATTCTTCAGTTAACGTATTAGTAATATGAGGTGGTTCTGTTAAGAACATCTTTGGAATATGTTTATCAGCATCATACTCAAGCATACCTGCGTACATAGCTTTAGGATATCTAACTCGATCATACTTATCAAATTCTTCTTCATCGAATGATTCTGAGATTTCAAGAGCACGATCACCCCTAAAGTTATAGAAGATAACACTATCATTATCATTAATAGTTCCAACTGGAGTATCACTATCATCAACAATTACAAAGTTTGGCATATCTTGATCCATGTTATAGCCTTCGCTTCGATATGTAGTAATTGCATCAACGGCATTTTTAAAGTGTCTTGCATCACCAAGTACATGGGTATGCCAACCACGTTCTACCATCTTCCAATCAGCTTCATAACGGTCCATTGTAATGTACATACGACCACCACCAGAAGCTATTCTTGAATCAAATGTTTCATCATTTAAGGAATCCATTTTAGATTCTAGAATCTTAACATAATCAAGAGCACTTGTAGGTGGTACATCACGTCCATCAAGCAAGATATGAACTCTTACTTTTTTAATACCTTCCATCTTACTATGTTCAAGAAGAGATAGTAAGTGATTGATATGTGAATGAACATTACCATCAGAAAGTAATCCAATAAAATGCATTGTACCATTATCTTTACAATAATCTACAAGTTTCTTCCATGTATTACTTTCATACATAGAATTATTACTAATAGCTTCATTAACAAGTTTAGCTCCTTGAGAATATATTTGACCACAACCTAAAGCATTATGACCTACTTCACTATTTCCCATATCTTCATCAGTAGGAAGACCTACATAATGTCCATGAGCTCTTATTAATCGATGAGGACAAGTATTCCATAATCTATCAAGATTAGGAGTATTAGCATTTAATACAGCATTACCTATAGTATCTTCACGATAACCTACACCATCCATAACCACAAGTAGTACAGGTCTCATTATTCTTGATCTCCTTTAACACCTTTAGATCCTTTTAAGCCACCATTAGATGCAAAATTAGCAAGAATATTGGTATCAAAAGTATGTGTTTTATTAACTCGATCTTTATAATCTCTAATAGCAATATTTAATGTACTATTTAATAATTCAGTATATGTCTTATCTGTCTTATCCCATAGATAGAATGATAAGCTACCAGGAATACTATTAATTTCATTTGCATATACTTTTTTATTCTTTTTATCAATTAAGAAGTCAATACGAACGACACCGCTAGCTCCTAAGCTTCTAAAGGCTTTAACAGCAACTTCATTAACTTTATTCTTTAATTCATCAGAAATACGTGCAGGAATAATTCTTTTTGCACTTGCCATACCAGCACTCTTAGATCCTTTTGTTTTAGATCCTCCTACATATTTATCATTATATGTTAAGAAATCTTTAGATCCACCTACTTCTTCAATTACTGATAATTTTTGTTTTCTGTAATTACCTAGTACACTAATATTTACTTCAATTAAATTTTGTACCATCTCTTCAACTAGAATCTTAGTATCATATGAAATAGCATCTACTATAGCATCACGTAATTCTTGATTATTATGAGCAACAGTAATACCTACACTACTACCAAGTCTAGCTGGTTTAACAATCATTGGGTAATTTAGAGTTTCACATTTTTCAACAACTTTATCAGGATTTTCTTGATAATCATAATCATAGAACCAAACATATTTAACAACTGGAACCCCAGAATCTTTCCAAATTTGTTTCATGAAGATCTTATCTTGACCAACAGTAGCTGCATAGTGATCAGCTTCAGCATATGGAATACCAACAGTTTCTAAGTAACCTTGAAGAGCACCATCTTCACCATATGTTCCATGCATTATAGGAAAACACATATCAAGTTCTTCTATTTCATGTCTTAAGAATCCTGTTGTAGATTGAAGAATGAATCTTCCTTCTTTTTTGTATAATACAACTTCATGAGCATATCTTTTAAGTAGATCCATATCACTATAAATTTTTATATCTTTAAGCATAGCTCCAGAATACCAAGTTCCATCTTTTGTAATATAAATTGGAACTATATCATATTTAGCAGTATCAATAGCATTCATTGCTTGAATAGCTGTTATAACACTAACTTCATGTTCAACTGAAGCTCCACCAAATAAAACACCTAATTTTATTTTCATTTCTTCTTTTCTCCTTCCACATATATATCTGGTAAACCATTTTCAAATAAACAATATATATCTTTATTATTTTCTTTTAAGGCTTCACATATTTGATATGCATCCATAACTTTATTAATAATAAAGATTTTATCATTATCAAACTTACTATCTTTTAAAGCTTTTTGAATATCAACTGTTTTCTTTTTACCAACTAGGATTACATAATCACATACTTCACTAATTTTTTGACCTAATTTATAATTTTCTTCAGCTTCTTTCTTACCTAGTTCAACCATACCAGGGGTAACAACCACTTTTGTTCCTGGCATTGAATTAAGTACATCTAAAGCTCCTTTAGCTCCAACTGGATTAGAATTATAAGCATCATCTAACATAAAAATTTTACCTACTTTTTTAAGTTCTAATCGATGTTCAGTTGAACGAAGAGCATGAACACTACTCTTGATGTCTTCTAAGTCGACATTCATTTCAACAGCTAATGCAACAGCAGCTAAGATATTATAAATATTATATTGTCCAAGTAATCTTGTTTCTAGTTTTATTTCGCCTCGATCTCTTATACAACATGTAAAACTCATACCTTTACTACTACATTTAACATTGGTTGCATAAACATCAGCTTTCTTATTATCAATACCAATCCATTTAACTTTAACTTTGTTTTTTAAATTATATTTAACTTGATATGGATCATCAATATTAAGAATTGCAATTCCATCACTAGGTAAACTTTCTATTAATTCAAATTTTGTTTTTTGAATATTCTCACGAGACTTAAAAGTTTCTAAGTGTGCTTCTCCAATAACTGTTAAAATACCATATTTTGGTTCTACAAAGTCACATAAATTCTTTATTCTACCAGGACGATAAGCTCCCATCTCAGCAATTAAGATTTCATCAAACTTATCAAGATTATTATTAATTGTTAACATAAGTCCATAAGGAGTATTATAGTTCTTTGGTGTTGCCCTAGTTATATATTTACTAGATAAAATTTCTTGTAAAATATTCTTACAACTTGTTTTACCATAACTACCAGTTACACCAACTACTTGTAAATTAGTATTATCTTTTAATTTCTTTTTAGCTTTTCTATAGTAATGATAATAAATAATAGAGTTTAGTGGTGCATTTAAAATATTACTAAAGTATATTACTAAATATCTTAAAAACATCATTAAAGCTAAGATTATTAAGAAGATACCTTCCATTTTATAATCATGATTTAAACTAAAACGATATGTAAAGAATATAACTACACAGTGAATTACAAAGTTTGTTAAGAATAATCTTTTTATTCTTCCAGTACCTTTTAATGGAATCTTATTTTGATTAGCTTTATTCTTTTGATATTCACGATAAAAGTTAAATAGATAAATAAACATTGAACCAATAAGTAAGAAATCAATTGTTTCTTTATCTTTAACAAATATTATTACAGCAAAGATAATAATAGGTACTAAGTCAAAAATAGAGAAAGCTTTCTTAAAATTCTTCTTTATCCATTTTAAATAACGATTATTTTCATTATATAAGTTTTGTTGTAACATATGCATAGCTTCCATACTTGCATATATTAAATATATTAAATATACAATTAATAATAAAATCATGCTTCCTCCTTAATAAAATCATTTATTAGGCTACTAACTTCTCCTAATTTTTCTAAATATAAATAATGTGTACCTGGTAAAACAATTAATTTACTATCTTCAATTAATTCATCTAGTTCTTTGGCTTGATTAACAGGTACTGCTGTATCATTATCTCCCCAAATAAGTAATGCTTTGCATTTAATCTTTTTAGCACATTCTGATAAATCTTCATTAACTGTTTTAACTAAGATTTCTCTCATTTTAGGTGTTGCATTACGATAATCTAATGAACCTGTATGTTTCTTCATTAAGTTTACTAATGGATTAAAGATTTTTAATTTCTTTAAAAACTTTAATAAACTTTGTTTAAAACTTTTATATTCATGTCTTACACAAGGACTACCTAAAAGTATTATTTTATTTGTATCATACTTAGATGCATAAATAATACTTAATCTACCACCAAATGAGTGACCTATTAAAGTTGGTTTATTAATATTTAATTCTTTAAAGAAAGCTACTAAAAAATCAACATAATCATAGACACTATAAGCTTCTTCTGGTTCATTAGATAAACCAAAGCCAGGTAGATCAATAATTGTTATTCTTTTATTCTCACTTACTCTTTTAGCAAGTGGTTCCATCATCTTTATATTTTGACCCCATCCGTGTAATAAGACGATATCCTCGCCTTCACCATATTGCGTATAATTAACTCTTATTCCTTTTATAACTTTAAACATTAAAATTCACCAATATAATTGTATCACAAAATAGACTAATCATTAATTTAACTAAAATTACATTGACATTATTAGACAATGAAAAAAGAAGTAAACTACTTCTTATCTCACATGTTTAAATATCCATAAAATAATTAATATAATATCAATAGCTCCTAAAGCTACTAGGAAGATTGTTATATAACTAGAGAAACCTGATACACGAAGTCTTGTATTATATGGTATTTCCGTTTCTTTTTCTTCTACATCAATTCTAATATCGTTATCATAAATATCAATATTATATATAACATTTCTTAATAAATTAACTTCTTCTAATTTAAAGTTTTTGAATATTATTTCACGACCAGTATTGAATATTGATTCATATTTACATATGTTTTTTTCTTTATTAAAGTCATATTTATCATCAATAACAAGTAAGTCACCTTTAAAACTTCTTATAACATTAATTAATAAATCAACATCAACATTAGCTTTATTAACACTTACAATTGTTAAATCTTCTGGATAATTAGTCATACTGAAAGAAAAGTCAACAACATCACTATACTTTGTAATCGTAAGGATTGCTGCCCCATTATCTTCTTTATCTAGATATAACTTCATAACTTTATATAAATTATCAATATCCATGTTCTCACCTACTAATCAAATTCCATAACACTAATTATTTTATCTACCATTTTATCAAGATCAATATTACCTAATTCTTCACATAAATCTAAAGTAAGATTATCTTTATTTGTTTTACTTAATACTAAATCTCTTGCTCCATTATCTCTTGTTAATAAATAGATATTCTTTGTTTCAAGTAATGTTTTAATTAACTTTCTTGCATCATCTTTATTACATTTATCTAATTTAGCAAGAGTTTTTAGAATAGCGTAAGCAATACTTCTAGATAGTGTTCCTGATAAACTATAACGATTAAGTTCTTTTAGAAATAGCGATAATACTTCATCAGTTATTTCACTATCCTTATCACGATTTACCATACTGCAAATCGTTCTTTTAATCATTTCACTATCCATATAATTATATAATCTTTTACGATAATTATTCTTTCTTGTAATACCACTATAATTACCTTTTAAAAGCAATAATAAGGAATTAACAGCTTGTTCATTTTTATGATATTTATTTCTTGTTGCAAGTAAACTTTCAAATAATA
>JAEEGK010032665.1_pt1 | contig 10167 bp, 9 predicted proteins | sample 8958771 | NCBI WGS metagenome assembly JAEEGK01 (sample SAMN16246547, study PRJNA631951) | gut metagenome | biome: gut microbiome; feature: rumen; material: SC-attached | host: Bos | place: Iran: Karaj | collected 2018-10 | reverse complement strand
CTCAAATCCCCGGAAGATCTGGATAAGTACAACGACGAGATAGCCGCAATGTTCGGAGGCACACTATGAATCTTCTGCTGGACTCGCACATCCTGATTTGGGCGCTGAACGAAGACCCCAGGCTTCCAGAAAAGGCTAAGGATATGATTCTTGACCCCAACAATGTCGTTTACTACAGTGCCGTGTCTGTGTGGGAGATTTCCATCAAGCATGCCAATCACCCCGATAACGTTGAGTTCACAGGGAGAGAACTCTCGCAGTTTTGTCAGGATGCGGGTTTTCTCCCTGTCGAAATGCGGGATAAGCATGTGTTTGCCTTGGAAACGATCACGAGAGCAGCAGGAGCGCCTCCCCATCACGATCCCTTTGATCGAATGCTGATTGCACAGGCAAAAGCCGAGAACATGTCCTTGATCACGCATGACGCGTTGCTTCCATACTATGAAGAGAAGTGTATTATTCCGGTTTGAACAGATCAATGAATATTGGCAGTAGGAGAGGCTTGAACTGTAATGCTTATGCAGGACAGAGCGGAGATAAGATGATCGCAGCCCATGCGCGGTCCCTGGGCTTTACCCTGGTAACGGACAACACAAGGGTTTTTGCCGGTATTGAAGGCTTGTCCCTGGACAACTGGCGCGAACCGGGGGATTTGGAGACACGCTAACTGGAGCGGGAGTCAATGAGAACTTTTGGTTGCAGTCCGATTGAATAATGTTTTGAGAGGCGATTCATTTGTCCGAACACTGCTATATGGTTAAGGGTTTACCAGTATTTCTCAGCTTTCAACAATACACGGCCGTCACCCTAAAGTGTATTAAAGAAGGATATTTTACTGATAGGGAGTCATTTTCTGCTGAATTCGCATTCACAGAACCCAAGGTGCACAAGAAAGTGTATCACGGTATTTGTAAATATCTAGAAAGCATCTATGAAACAGACTGTGACGATTTCATTTCTCACTATTACAATTCTAGCTTCTACGACGAGTCAGCAGGTGAGAATATCACTATCTTCTTAATCAGCGTGGCTACTATCTACACCGATTTTTGGCTAGAAACCATTTCTGGATTATCTTCTGATTTATTCTATTTGTACGGGAAAGAATACTACCTCAACTATGGAAAAAAGAAAGAATATACTCAAATTAAGATAGATACAAGTAAGATATCATGCTTTTGGGGAAGTATAGATAGCTTTTATCTTCATTTCAAAGATGGGTTCTCAGTTGGTTTTAATCGGGGTAGACTTACTGTGTATCATGATGAGTCATATCGATCTATCTAACAGGAGTTATACACATTGACTTCATATTAAGCATATGTTATCCTGTGACTATCGGAATGCAGAGAAGGAAGAGACGTTTTGGACGTATTCCGGGGGCTGAGTACATCTGGAGCTTGTGTAATGTTATTCCGTAGCAGGTGTGTATGCATTACTGTCAATGTTGGAACTACCAGTTCCCGCAACAGGGCTGTCACACCTGCTTTATCTTTATCATTCACAGTTACCGGGAATGCTTTCACTGACATTTTTATGGGAGGCGGCGGTACTCGCTGCCTCCCATAAACTACATATTACCCCGTCGCCCCCAGCAGCACCAGCACCAAACCATACACCGCGCTCGCCACGGTGCCGGAGACGATCACCGGCCCGGCGATGGTGAACATCTTCACCATCGTGCCAGTAATCAGCCCCTCGGCTTGTGTCAAGACAAAACTTTTTTACGTTCTGTTGTGTTATGTCTTTTCCGGGAGTGAGCGGATCATGGAGGTCTCTACGACCATTGCAGAGCACAACGGTGATCATGTACACCGTTATATCTCACTATGGCACCAGTCTCCAAAAGTCAGATGAAGTTGAATGCGGTTTTCATCAAATACTCGAACCTCGCTAACGAACTCACAGATGGTGTTGGCGTCGTAGGTTTTGAAACGATCAGGTCCGCAATCGCCTGCCTTTTGCATGGCTTTTTCAGCCACAATTCTCTGTTCCTCTTTATCACATCGGCTTAGGATTGCTTCGCTTTCCTTGCGTTTCTCAGCTTCTTCAATCTGTATGCGGATATAACCGTCTTTTGTTATTTTCCCGGAACGGTATTTCTCATACAGGTCAGTTTTCCTAGCGGCAATTCTGGCAATGGCATCGGAAGCACGCTTGCGGTCATTCCTTATGCGTTCGAGGGACACATCGCTATCTGAGCCGATAGACGCAGTAGATGGTGTCCTTATCTGACATATCATCCGAAGAGGTTCAAGGACGGCTGCTTCCAGGCTTGAAACGCTGAAATTCACGTTTTTACAAGGAGCATCCAGCACTGTATCAGCCTTCGGGCAGCGAAGGTGATTGTCAGACATACCTGATCGCCTTTGAAGCCTTCGACCACAATACCCACAAACGAAGATACTGGAACGTTTATAGGATCCGACCGAATTGTTTCCACCTCTACGTCTGCTGGACAGCGCCAATTGAACCTGCTGGAAGACCTCTTCAGGGATTATGGCTTCATGCGTGTTTGGCACGATGATCCAGTCTTCACGTGGAACGGGCACCGTGCGGTTGCTTCCGATTCGTTCTGCGACTCTGGTATAGGAAACCATTTTTCCGGTATAGCGCTCATCATTCAAGATTCGCTTAATCACAGCTTGGATCCACACAGACTTCTCTTCAGTTGTTCGCCCATTGTACACCTGGCCGGAAGGACGTTTATATTCTAGGGGAGACGGGATGCCCAGCGTATTGAGTTTACTTGCTATCTGCCTTTGCGTCATACCTGACAGGCAATCCTCAAAAATCATCTCCACGACATGCCGTACATTCTCATCAACAATGAGATGCTTCCTGTTTTGAGGATCCAGCTGATATCCGTAAAGTGGTGATGCTCCGCCATATTCTCCTCTCCTGTTTCTCGTTCGCATTGCACTCCGAACCTTTTTCGACAAGTCTGCGCTGTAGAGGCCGTTGATAAGATTGCGAAGAGCAACATCCATTCCGCCTGTAGATCCTTTGAATTGCTCGGTATCGAAATTGTCTGTGACAGAAATAAAACGAATCCCGTAGAGGGGCAGAATCATATCGAGATAATTACCGACCTCTAAGTAGTTCCGGCCAAACCGAGACAGATCCTTAACGATAACACATCCGATTTCGCCAGCACGGATAGATTGTAGCATCGCTTCGAACTGCGGCCTCGCAAAGCTGGTACCGGAAAACCCATCGTCAACGAATTCCACAGGCTCGTACTTGTGCAGATCAGAGTGGGCATGATAGTAATCTCTGATGAGCAGACGCTGATTTGTGATGCTGTTGCTTTCAGATCCGGCAGATAGATCCAAGTCTTCCTTTGAAATCCGGAAGTACATCGCGAGTATATCTTTTGCCACGTCCAATCACACCTCCCATTTTGCGGCCTCTGTTTTCCTGATAGCGGCGGTCGAAATCACGCTGTCTATCTCATTCCGGTATTTAAAAACCACTTCAACATGCCCGTCGTTAAACAGGGAGAGCTTATCTACGAATGCGGAAATCGTCTGTTCATCAAGCGCGTCGACGTGGCCGTACTGTTGAATAAGCTGGTTCCACTGTGTATTCTCACCGTAATCGGCACTGTACTGTGCGGCGGTCTGTTCAAGCTCAGAAACGAAGATCCGAAGCTCATCCATTTGTGTGCCATACTGGTTACTGAGTTCTTGAAAATCGTCTCTCGTGATTATTCCACCGGTCAGATCTTCGTATAGAGACGCTTTCAGATGGTTCAGCTTTTCAATCTTTTCCAGTGCGTTTCTAATCTGGCTGTTGATGATTGAGCGCTTCGTCCCGATTGCTTTCGAACTGTTCAGTTTTTGGATCAGGTTCTTTGCATCTGTGAAGAGCCTGATCTGATTCTGTATACAGGCAAGGGCGATAGATTCTACATCTTCGCCCTTCACCCCTTTTTTCGGGCAGTAAGCCGCACCGTAGCTATCATGTATGGGGCAAACATAGTAGGTTCGATCTCCCTTCTTCCGAAGCGTCATTGCCCTGCCGCACTCGCCGCATCTCAATGTGCCTTTGAATATGCTGCCTCGCTTGCCGGGGCAATCTATAGTGGAAACCAGACTGAACTGCTCTGTTCTTCTGTCCAGCGCAGTTTGTACCTCGTCGAACAATTCAGCAGGGACAATCGGCTCATGCATCCCCTTATGAATTAGCCAGTCTTCTTTTGGGGCAGGCTTCGATTCTTTGGTGCCAGTCGCGAAAAACCTGCAGGGGTTCTTTCCTGAGACGATCCATCCGATGTATACGGGGTTTTCCAGAATTCGTTTAATTGTGCTCATGAACCAGATGGAGTTTTTGAATTTCTCTGTTTTTCTCAACCCGATCATGTACAGGTATTTGCCAGGAGAAGGAATCATCTGCTCGTTCAAAGTTTTCGCAATGAAGTGCATGGTGTTGCCATCCGCGTACAGCCGAAATATCTCCAAAACGATCGGTGCCGTATCCGGGTCAATGACCAGATGTCCTTTGTCATTCGGATCAGTCATATAGCCATATGGAGCAGTGGCCCCGGTGCGTTTCCCGGCTTCCGCCTGGACGCGTTTGACGGAGCAGATTTTTTGGGAAATGTCTTTGGCGTAGAGTTCGTTCGCGTAGTTGCGGATTTGGATCGAGATGTCCGGCGTGTCGGTAAGCGTATCGAATGCATCAGCCACAGCAATGAATCTGATCTTATGCTGAGGGAATACGTTTTCGATATAATCACCGCTTTCCAGCATGTTTCTACCCAGCCTTGACAAGTCCTTAACGATGACGCAGTTCACTTTTCCAGACCGCATATCGTTCATCATTCGCGAGAATTCTGGGCGAATAAAGTCCGTTCCGGAGATGTTGTTATCGGCATAAATGTCGTAAACCTCAATATCGCCGTGCTGAGAAACGAAGTCTTTTAAGAGGCGGATTTGAGTGCCGATGGAGTCCGACTCCCGCTTGCGCTCTGAATCAACGGATATCCTGCCGTACAAGGCTGCAGAATACATCGGAACACGATCCTTGTTTGCGCCGACGTCATTCGGCACGGTGTTTTTACGGCTTTTTCTGGCCACGGTTATGCCTCCTTCCTGAGTTGGGCTTCCTGATACTCGCACAGAGCAGACTGGAGCCGTGCAAAGTCCTGAGCATGCGTGAAGACGATAGTAATGCAGTTGTCTTTGTGTAATATTACTTTTTCAATACACTCGACAGCGACTGCCCTCGTGAGTTCTTTCAAATCCTTGTGTCGGAGAAAATCCTGCATCCACTGGTTTGGCGATCCCGAACCGGACATAAATACATCCAGTTCACGCTCAATTTGATCCAGAGAGATAAGGATGTCCGCAATCCTTTTGTCATATTCAGCCCTAATGGCGGAGAAGTCCTCGCGATTGATTACACCGTCTTTCAGGTCTTCATAAAGGCTGGCTTTTAAGCTGCGGTATCGATTGAGTTCCTGATTGAATACGTCCCTTCGCTCCTCGCAGCGAGCTATATTTGCTTTCTGGTAAGGCGCTTTCTTAATCTCTTCCAGGCATCTGTCCATCTCCGTAATGAGTTTGATATGCTCACGAAGCGTGTCAAGGACGGCTTTTAAAAGTGTTTCCCCATCGATCGTTCCAAGGCCGCATTTGGAATCGGTCATGACCGATGAGCACCTGTATCTCGTGATGGCTTTATAACCGTACTTCACAACAGAAGAATGACACTCACCGCATTCAAGCAGGCCCGATAGTGGTCCAACCTTCGGTGTTCTGGGAGAGCAACGCGTGTCCAGCGCAGCAATTCTCGCGGTCAGTCTAAAGGTATGTTCGTCGATAATTGCTTCGTGTGTGCCCTCGACAACAACCCAATCCCGTTCATCTACCATAACTGGCCTCTTGAGCTTATAATTTGGCCTGCGGCGTAGACCCTGACGAAGAGTACCAATATAAACGGGATTCGACAAAATGCGTGCGATGGCAATCGAAGACCATAACGACTTCTCTTTTGTTTTGAATCCGGAGTAGTAATTTGTGCCGACGCTTTGCTTGTATTCCATTGGCGACAGGATATGCTGGTCGTTCAGTTTCTGGGCAATCGCCGCATTGCTGTAACCATCGACTTTTAATGCGAAAATGTTTTTGACGACGAGCGCAGCGTATGGGTCCGGTTCCAGTTTGTTGTGATTATCAGCGCACTTCCGATACCCGTACGGGGTGTAGGAGCCAGTGTATTCACCGTGACGACGTTTTACTTCCAGTTGGGTGCGAGTCTTCACGGAGATATCCCGACTGTAGTTGTCGTTCATCAGATTCTTGAGCGTTATGCTCATTTCACTGTTCTCGTCAAAGGTGATCGTGTCTACCCGGTCGTTGATTGCAATGAGTCGGACGCCCAGGACAGGAAAAAGACGATGGATATACTTTCCGGCATTGATATACTCTCTGCCGAAACGGGACAGGTCTTTTACGACCACGCAATTGACGCGCCCGGCTCTGATGTCATCCAGCATCTGCTGGAAAGCCGGACGGTCATAGTTCGTCCCTGTATATCCATCGTCAATTCTGATGGAGACAATATTAAATTCCGGCTTATCCTTCAAATAGTCCAGGATAAGCTGTTTCTGGTTGGTGATGCTGTTGCTTTCGCGCCCAACCTGCGCGGCGTTGAGATCCTCTTTCGAAATACGGAGATAAATTGCCGTATCGTAGATTCTCTCGGATGAAAATGTGTTCTGCATAATTCACTCCTCCCGGCACGTTTGGGCCGAAAGGAGTGAATAAGCAGTTTTAGCCCAAAGCAAGTATAGCACAGATCGTGGGCAGCGTCTAGGGGAATCGCAGTTTCACTGTGACAACATCATCTGGTGTTCCAGCAGATGCTTGAATACTTCCTCGAACGGTGGGCCGTTCTCAGCGTACTTGATTTTCACTGCGACGTTTCCAACTCTGACCGCATAAGGGTTCTTGACCTGCTTCAGATAGCTCAGGATCCTTTCAGGCACCGGTTTGGACTCGTCAATCACTACGGTATTGAGATCGACGAGCTGCGATTTGTCGACTGTCCGGATATCAACCGACTTCAGATCTTCCCATTGTTCAGGCGTGATCTGAAGCGGATCATCCGGAATATCATCAAGAGAATAAGCTTTCGCTTGCTTCACAGGCGCATGCTCATCCATGGTTTTCAGGTTCACCTCCTTGCTGTTCCGTCATCGTAACTGTTTGGCATCAGTCATTCTGGCCCATGTAGCCTCCAATGGCAGGACATGGATATTTTGGGCAAGAATGCCTGCTTCTATTCTGTTGCCTTTCGGCCCTGAGAACAGGGATTACATATAAACACCTCCCGGTTTGGGGCAGGGTATTCGGAGGGAAACGCCGCCCCGATTTACATTCGCTTTTTCGAAAGCAGCAGGTCGTCGATTCCTTTGTAAGTGGGATCCCAAGAGACTGGGACCATGTCAAAGCCAGAATCCTTACCAGCGGTAATTGCGTACTCACGCAGTTTTCGAACCGCATCGTTTGTCCGGTAGTCAGCGTCGTACATCACGAGAATCCGCCGTTTTCCCAAACTGGATAAGGCCGTGAACGCGGCAGCCAGCTGAGTCTTGTTGGATACTCCGGTGAGTCCGACGAAACCGTGGGGATAGCCCGAACTGCGTGAAAGGCAATAGGCTATGTCCGCCTTCATAATGCCTTCGGTCAGGCAGACGGACTCATCCGAGTCGTTGCCGTTGACACCTATGAAATGCGCACAGCAGTGAGACTTGGTCCCGTAATATTGATCTGTACTGGTGAGGTTATAGAATTTGCCGTGATATGGCTTGTCCAGCCTGACTTGAATTGCTTCTATTTGGCCGCGTTCGTTCCGATCCGGAAGCATGATTCCGGAGCCGCGTATGTCCAGGTTCCAGCAGCCACTTTCGCGGTCACAGTAGAAGCCTGGTACGCCCTCAAGGATGCAGCCACGTTCCAACAGCCCCGCAACGATCTTGTTCACCCGCATTGCCGGTGTCGTCCTATACCCTAGCCAAGTGATTTCCTCGGAGCTGAGTCCTCTGGCCTTCAGCGACTCATGGTGTGAAGGGCAGAGGCTCAGCATTGAGAGGAGATTGGAGTAGGTGTTATCTCGGACTTCCACAGGGGCAACGGTCAATTCGCCGGTTGCAGCTGGTTGACTGCGCGCTTTCCGCTCCGGAGCTTCGCCGCCCCGGAAAATGCGAGTGAGTTCCTGATAGGCGCTGCTTCTGTCGACATTGCAGTATTCGGCATAGAGGTGAAGCACACCGCCGCCCTTACCGCAGCGATTGCAGCGAAACACATCATCACTGAGCAACACGTTCATATGAGCGCTTCGATCATCGCAAAAAGGGCATCTGCACTGCCATTGCGTCTTGGTTCTCCGCACTACGGCAATGCCAAGCAAGTCAACAACCTCTGCTATACTGCATGGCAGGTTACCCGTTTTGCCCATACTCACACCTCACAGCGTTCTGATCAGCTGGCCATCTTCTCAACTGCGTTCAGCAGCACGGTAGCTCCGGCCTTCAGCGCCACGTTTCTCCCAGCGTAATTCTTTACATACCACGCGAGATCTCCAGGGTGCGTCATGGCGAGTTCTCCCAGAGTACAGCCGGCGTATCTCCCCACGTCCACTTTGACCGCCTTGGCTTCTTCGATACTCATCGTCTTGAGGAGTTCTTCCAGAGTCTTAGGCGCTTCGGGAGCTTTTTGGCTCTGCTTGGGCTGAGTCGGCACAGACGCCGCAGGTTCTGCCGCCTGAACGGGAGAGACCACAGGGGTGGAATTCACCTGAACTACCGGCTGCTCATTGACATCTTCCGGAGGAAGATGGATGGGCGAATCAGCGATTTCGTCCGTGTTGGTATCGCCGCTGAAGCAGAACTGAGTTCCGTAACCCGCATCAGCGAGAGCTCTGCCCTTGGCAACGGTCTCCGCCACTTCGAGGAAGCGCCCGCCGAAGGGGTCGTCAGTAAGGAAGCGATGGGAATAGGCCTTCCCGATGAACTGCTCCGGCGGATCCGCTTTGTTGGCATAAACCCGGCAGCAGATGCAGGCGGACTTGTCATCCAAGTGGATAATCTCCGGATCGAGTTTTCCTTCGGGATGATGGAGCCTGAACCAGAGAACACGGTATTTCGCATCCAGGTAGGCGTCGTTGCTGCCGTCCTCGCCGGTATTCATGCGGACGAAGTCGGACGGATTGAAGCCTTCTACCGAGTTAATTGCCGGAATCATCTTTCCGCTGTTGTTACTCATAAAAATACCCTCCACTAATAAATGCCGTTTTGGGGGGCCTTTTGACCACCCTGTTTTCAAAAAAATTTTTTAGCTGGCACACTTTTGGCGCTCGCGGTTGTAGTACGCAACTATGCGGTCGGCCAGCACGGTATTGCGCTTGTCTACATCAGACTTGTGGATTGCGGTATACATTGCCTGCCTTTGCCCGATGAGAATCACTTTTTCTTTTGCACGTGTTATTGCGGTGTACAGAAGATTGCGCCGGAGCATGATGTAGTGCTCTTTCAAAAGCGGAACGATCACCGTGGGATACTCGGACCCCTGGCTCTTGTGGATCGTCATGCAATATGAGAGTTCCGTGTCTTCCATCATGTCCAGCGTATAAAGGAGTTCACGGCCGTCAAGCAGCCGGATCTTGATTAACGGGTCTCCGTCGTCGGAGCTTATCCCGGTAATGATGCCAACATCGCCATTGGAGACTCCCTCACGGTTGCAGGTCTGAATAATGCGGTCACCAACCCGGTAAACCTTGTTTCCGGATTTCGCTTCGGGTTTTCTCTCGTCTGCCGGATTCACCAGCTCACGGAGTTTGGCATTCAGTGCATTCGCACCAACGTCGCCCCGCTTTCGGAACGGCGTGAGGATCTGAACGCCTTCAATACCATGAGCACTTATCTCTGACAGATAATGCTGAATGACCAGCTGAGCTGCTTCTTCAGAACTGCTCACATCAAGCATCTGGAAGTCCTCTCCGTACTGGAGGTGGGTGTCATTGTGATTTACAGCTTGGGCGTTTACAGCGATCCGGCTGTTATGTGCCTGTCGAAACACCGTATCCAGTACTGCCGTAGGAACTAGTTCGCTCCTCATCAGCTCGCGGAGCACATTTCCTGCCCCGACTGACGGTAGTTGA